>Ga0197142_1000959_pt1 | contig 26763 bp, 23 predicted proteins | sample GBS60_MetaG_FD_148614 | JGI IMG/M metagenome (GOLD analysis project Ga0197142, IMG submission 148614) | Sediment microbial communities from Great Boiling Springs, Gerlach, Nevada, United States - GBS 60_MetaG | ecosystem: Environmental > Aquatic > Thermal springs > Hot (42-90C) > Sediment... | reverse complement strand
CAACGGTGCCTGCCTTACCGAGAAGGTATTCTACTACACCGTGGGTCGGGATTTATTTGTATTTGCGCTGCCCTGAGTAGGCGGTCAGGAGGCTAAGGTACGCGCTCGGGCGGCCTGTGCTGCCTGGACCATGTGGCGAAGGGCGGGTTCTACCTCTTCCCAGCGGCGGGTTTTGAGGCCGCAGTCTGGATTGACCCAGAGAAGCGAATCTGGCAGTACGCGCCGCGCCGCCTCAATCACCTGACCCATCTCTTCCACCGACGGTATCGCCGGCGAATGAATATCATACACGCCCAACCCCACCTGCCTATCCCACCGACCAAAGCGCCCAAACTCCTCCACCAAAGTCCCTTTACTGCGAGAAGCCTCTATGGACACCACATCAAAGTCCATCGCATGGATATATTCCAATATGCTCTCAAACTCCGAATAGCACATGTGGGAGTGGATTTGGGCTTCGGGTTTAGCTCGGGAAGCGAGCCGAAAAGCCCGCACCGCCCAGCGGAAGTACTCTGGCCAATCTCGCCGCTTCAAAGGCGCCCCCTCCCGAAATGCCGGCTCATCTATCTGAATCACCCGGATACCCGCCCTCTCTAAATCCCGTACTTCGTCCAAAATCGCCAGCGCAATCTGATAAGCCACTATCTCCTTAGGCGTATGAGGAGGGGCATAACTCCAGTTGAGAATCGTGACAGGCCCCGTCAGCATGCCCTTGACAGGCTTTTGCGTAAGGGATTGCGCATAGGCTATTTCTTCTACGGTCATCGGATGAGGCCGCCATACATCTCCATAAATGATGGGAGCGCGATAAACCCGAGAACCATACGAGAGCACCCACCCATGATTCGTAATGGCGAAGCCTTCTAACTTTTCTGCGAAGAACTCCACCATGTCGCTTCGTTCAAACTCTCCATGGACCAGTACATCCAGGCCGAGCGCTTCTTGGAAGCGAATGACTTCGGCGATTTTTTCTCGGATGCGGGCATCGTATTCGGCTTTGGTGATTTTGCCTTCCCGGTAGGCTTTTCGCAGGGTTCGCAGGTCTTCGGTTTGAGGGAAAGAGCCGATCGTGGTCGTAGGTAAGGGGGGCAGGTGCAGCTGCTCGTTTTGAATTCGGCTTCTTTCTGCATAGGGCACCGCTCGGATGAAGTCGCTTTCTTGGAGGGCGGCTACCCGATCGCGAGTGGGTTGGTGATAGCCCAGAGGTGGCTTTTGCCAGAGCGCCTGCGAAGCGCGCACAAGGTTAGCCGCCGCAGAATCGCCTTTCAAGTATCGGGCCAGCGTCTGAATTTCAGACAGCTTTTCGGTGGCAAAAGCGAGTTTTTCGCGAAGTTCGGGGGCTAAATGTGTCTCAGGCGCGACGCTCCAGGGCAAGAACGAGAGCGGCGTACTCGGACCTACCCAGACCGTAAGGCCTTTCTGGAGAAGGGGCTCTACCAGACGCGCCTTCGCAGAAAGGTCAGCCCGCCAGACATTCCGCCCATCTATCACCCCTGCTATGAGGACTTTGTCTTCGGGAAAGCCATACTGCGTAATCGCTTTGAGGTTGGCTTCGCTGGAAACCAAATCCAGTCCAATCCCCTTCACGGGCAGCTCCACCAGCCGCGCATAAAAGTCTACGCTTTCGTAATAGGTCAAAACATACAGCGGCAGGCCCGAAAGGCCGTTGTACAAGTAGCCGATGAGAGGTACAAGAGCATCATCCAGCACAAAGGCAGGTTCATGCAGGAATATCTTTTCTGCGCCGGCCTGTACCAGAGCTTCTAAAATCTGCCGATAAGCGGGTAGGAGGGCTTCCCCGTAGGCTTCCATTTCTTGAGGTTCTAAGGGGCGGCCGGCTTTCTTGGAAAGGGCCAGAAAGGTGTAGGGGCCGATGAGGGTCGGCTGAGCGTTCTGGAAGCCTTCCTGATGCGCAAACCGAAAAGCCTCCACATAAAAATCCGCCTTGGCTTCCAGGCGAATAGGCTCTTCCCATTCGGGCACGAGATAATGGTAGTTGGTATTGAACCACTTTGTCATTTCGAGGGCGGCTTTGCCCCGAGCCATCTGATAGTAGGAGGCGAGCCCCTGATACGGCTGAAAGCGCGACGGAATAAGGCCTAAGCTTACCGACAGGTCCAGCATGGGGTCATACAGCGACAGCTCCCCACTCGGATAACTATCTACCCATCGAGCATAGGTCGCCAGACGCTCCTTTTCCAAGCTGTCAAGACCAGCTCTAAACTCGGTTTCTCCAATCTTACCACTCCAGAAGCGCTCTAAGAGGGTTTTATACTGACGCTTTTCCCCGAGGCGGGGAAGTCCATACGCAAACGCTTGCATTGCGCAAAGTTATGCCAAAACTTTTCCTAAGATGCTCTCTTCTCGGGAAAGGCCCCTCCTTAGGAGTAGCCAGAGGGCTTAAGCGCCGAACGAATGATCGTTTGGAATTGTCGGAAAAGCCGTATATTTGTGCTATGTACGGAAACCATGTCGTGCGCCCCGAAGACATTGAAAACTGGGGGCGCAAAGTCCATGAAGAAGACCCAGAGAAGCTTGCGGAGTTTGAGGCCCGCATAGATCGCGGCGAGAAGATTGAACCGCATGACTGGATGCCCTTTGAGTACCGGCGTCAGCTCATTCGCCTGATTGAGCAGCATGCCCACTCGGAGATTATTGGTGCGCTTCCCGAGGGCACCTGGATTACCCGAGCGCCGAACTTCCGCCGAAAGCTGGCCCTTATGGCCAAAGTCCAGGACGAAGTCGGCCACGCCCAGCTCCTCTACAGCGCCGCCGAAACCCTCGGAAAATCTCGCGAAGCCATGATCAACGACCTTCTCTCAGGTAAAAGCAAGTACTCCAACATCTTCAACTACCCAGCCAAAACCTGGGCCGATACCGCTATTATCGCCTGGCTCGTAGATGCCGGCGCCATCATCAATCAAACTACCAACTCCAAAGGCTCCTATGGCCCTTATGTGCGGGCCCTGGAACGCATCTGCTGGGAAGAGTCCTTCCACCTCAAGTATGGGTATGACAGTGTAGTGTATCTGGCTACGGGTACGCCTCGGCAGCGGGCCATGCTTCAAGACGCACTTAATCGCTGGTGGCGTCCCCTCATGCACTTCTTTGGACCGCCCGACCAGCAGTCCCTCCACACCGAAAAGCTCGTGCGCTGGAAAGTCAAGCTCGCCACCAACGATGAAATGCGCCAGCAGTTTTTGGATATGTATGTTCCTAAAATCTGGGAGCTGGGGCTCACCGTTCCCGACCCCATTCTCCATAAAGACCCTGAGACAGGCCGATGGATCTATGCGGACCCGAACTGGGAGGAATTCTGGCAAGTCATCAACGGGAATGGCCCCTGCAATAAAGAGCGGCTGGCGGTGCGCCGCTTTGCCGAAGAGAATGGCCGCTGGGTCCGAGATGCCCTTCGTCCCCAGAACGCCCATTATGTAACGCCCCTCGCATGAGCTCCCTGGACCCTCGCATCCAGCGGGCCGAACCTCGCCTCTCCCAGATTACCGAAGTCCAGCTCGAGCCGCTGGACCACTGGCCCATTTACGAAGTGTTCGTTCAGCGTACCCGTGGGGGGCATGCCCAGCATGTGGGCTCCCTTCACGCACCAGACCCAGACCTCGCCCTCGTCCTCGCCAAAGAACAATACGCTCGGCGTAGCCAGTGCGTCGCGCTCTGGGTCGTCCCCACCGAAGCTATCCTCTGGACCAGCGCCGAAGACGAAGACCTCTTCCAACCCGCCACCGATAAATCCTACCGCGAACCCCAAGGCTACCTCAATACCCGCGAGCGCTTAGAAAAATACCGCGACCGCCTCAAACCTATCTCCTGACCTATGCTGGAAAACCTCCAAACGCTTATCCTTACCCTTGCGGACGATGACCTCTTTATGGGGCATCGCCATGCCGAATGGATCGGCCTCGGCCCCATCTTAGAAGAAGACATCGCCTTCGCCTCCATCGCCCAGGACGAAACCGGGCACGCCCAAGCTTACTATCAGATCCTTACCGACCTCGGCCTTCCCTCGCCAGATGAATGGGCCTTCCGCCGAGAACCTCAAAACTTCCGATGCGCACACCTCGTAGAGCTCCCCAACTTTGACTACGATTATGCGGTGGCGCTCCTGCGCCACTTCTTTTACGACGCGTTCGAAAAAGTTCGGCTTCAGGCCCTGACCCGAAGCGCTTACGAGCCGCTCGCGCTCCTTGCCAAGCGCCTCCAGTCCGAGGAAAAATACCATTGGCTTCATGCCCGCACCTGGGTAGAGCGCTTGGGCCGCAGCACCGAAGAGGCTCATCGGCGCCTTCTCGCTGCCCGAGACCTTCTGTGGCCGTATGCGTGGGCCCTCTTCGAACCCCTCCCCAATGAAGCCGAAATGGTGGAAGCCGGTTGGATACCCCCTTCCCAAACCCTCCAAGAAGAATGGTTCGCCCTCATCCAGCCCATCTTGGAGCCCATAGGCCTCTGGAAAGAACCGCCCTCGTCGTCTGAGCTTGCCCCTTGCCTCGGGGCGCGCTATGGCCAACGAAGTCCCTACTTTGACCAGCTTTATGCCGAATTCACCGAAGTCAGTGCCTCCGAACCCGATGCCGACTGGTAATAGGCGCATTCTCGTGCTGTGTACCCATAATAGCGCACGCAGCCAAATGGCTGAAGGCTTCCTCCGCCACTACCTCCAAAATCAGGCCGAAATTTTTAGCGCTGGTACCGAGCCCTCTACCCTCCACCCCCTCTCCGCCGCCGTCATGAAAGAAATCGGCATAGACCTCGCCCACCACTATGCCAAGTGTGTGGAGGATTTGCCCTACAAGGATTGGGACTATGTGATTACGGTTTGTGACCATGCCCGCGAGACCTGTCCGTACATTCCAGCCCGTCACAACCTCCACTATAGCTTCCCCGACCCCTCCCAGACTGGTACCATAGAAGCTTTCCGCGCTGTACGAGACCAGATTCATGCCTGGGCTAAGGCCTTTGCCGAAACGCTCCTTCAAGAGCCCTCTCCCTCATGAATCCCGATACCGTTTGGGCGCTTCTGAGCACAATCCCCGATCCTGAGATTCCGCGGGTTTCTATTGTAGATATGGGGATGATTGGGGAGGTTCGGGTAGAGGGGGCTAAGGCGCACATAGAGCTCATTCCGACTTTTGCGGGGTGTGCTGCCATACCGCTCATGGTGAGGGAGATTACGGAGCGCCTCAAAGCCCATGGGATAGAGGCGGAGGTCCGGGTTAGTTATGCGGCTTCGTGGTCGCCTGAGCGCATTCGGCCAGAGGGGTGGGCCGCCCTAAAAGCGGCGGGCTTTGCCGTTCCGATCCATATTACAGACAATCCCGAGGACCTTTTCGAGGAGGTGGCTTGCCCGAAATGCGGTTCTACCGTCACCAGCCTTATGAGTCCTTTCGGCCCCACAGCTTGTCGGGCTATTTTCAAGTGCCATAGTTGCGGCGAAGCTTTCGAGCTTTTCAAGCCGCCTGTGTAGCCTCTTACCCCGGAGACCCATCCGAGGTAAAGAGCGGCTGCGGGGATTATCCGAAACGCTTGAGGGGTTGCATCTGTTTGGGGTTAGGCCAATGGGGAGTAGCGCGCCCCGAAATGAGCCTGAGGGCCTGGCGACACATGGATTAAGGTTTGTACTTTTGCGGCATGCCGAAGCGCACCTATCAACCCAGTCGCACAAAGCGGTTACGGACGCATGGGTTTCGGGCTCGGATGCGGACGCGCTGGGGACGCGCCGTTCTTTCGCGTCGCCGTGCCAAAGGTCGTCATCGCCTCACCGTTAGCGATACCATTGCCGGAAAGCCCTACTGAGACTCGCTATAGCCTTCCTCGTTCGGCGCGCCTGCGCGGCGATGCCACCCTCAAGTATATTTGGAAGTTTGGCCTTTACCAGCGAGAAGGCCCTCTCAGCTTAAAGGCCCTTTTCTTTCCTGTAGCCATATCGGGGCCCGCTATTAAGGCCGCTCTTTTAGTGCGTAAAAAGGTGTTTAGGCGAGCGGCGAAACGCAATCGCGTTCGGCGCCTCCTTAGAGAAGCCCATCGGCATTTATGCCCGGAATGGGCGCTCACCTTAGGCACCGCAGAGGCATGGCTCTTGTGGATCTGGGAAGGAACCAGTACGCCCTCCTTGCGCGAGCTTTTTCCCCTTATGAACCGCCTCTACCAGAAAGCGTACCAGAGATGGGAAAGGTCCTTATTTTTTTGATTCGGGCGTATCAAAGTCTTTTATCGCCGTATTTACCGCGGAGCTGCAGGCATCAGCCGACCTGTTCAAACTATGCGGTTGAAGCTATTCGGATGCATGGGGCGTGGCGAGGGAGCTGGCTGGCGCTAAAGCGGCTTCTGCGCTGTCATCCTTGGGGTACCTGGGGTTATGATCCTGTTCCGCCGCCTCGTCCCAAAGGATAGCCGGGCGGTGCCGCTGCGCTAAAATCCACCGCATTTCGGCCGAAAGCGGATTGCCTCTCAGGTCTAACCGCACCAGGTTCGGTAAATCCAGTAACTCTATTGGCACCTGCGTCAGGCGATTTTCTCGAAGGTCTACTTCGCGGAGCCGGGACAGCTCCCCCCAGCCCCTCGGTAAGGCCGTCAGTTCATTCTGCCGCAAGGAAAGCACCTCTAAATCTCGAAGAAGCGTTATCTTAGAAGAGAGGTGGCGCAGTTTATTTTTATCTAACCGAAGCACCTGAAGCCGCGGCAGAGTCCATATCACCTCAGGCACCTCCGAAAGCCGATTGCCTTGAAGGTAGATCTCGGTAACCGTAGGCGGTAGCTCCAAAAAGGGCGGCCACACCGACCAGCCATACTCTGCTAAGTGGGCTTTGTTCACCAAAAACGGATGATGAAAATGATAAACGGCGGCCGCTCCAAAGACACTGAGGAGCAAACCCACGAGAATATATCGCAGGTAAAGGGGTACAGCGTGTAAAACTGGCGAAGGGGTATTCTGGGCCTGATAGGCGGTCCAGGCTTTTTCGAGGGCTTTTTGGCGGGCCTGGCGCTTTCGTTCCCGCTGCGCTAAAAGAAGCAGGTGATACCGCAAACGCATCTCCGGACTGGAAAGAATCCGATACGCTTCATTGAGCTGACGCATTTTCTCTTCGGCCTCGGGATCGGCACTCACATCGGGATGATAGCGCCGGGCCAGCTCCCGATAGCGAGCCCGAACCTGCTCCACCGAGGCCCCAAACGGTAACCCCAGAACCCGATAGTAGTTCTTCACCTATCCAAAATTAAGCATAGCCCGCAGACTCACACAAAGTGTAAAGCTGGGCTTCTTATTGAGGTGCCCGGGACTGCCCGTAGCTATCCTTTGCGCCCCTACAGACCAGCAGAACTGAATAGGCGTAGATTCGCTATTTCATCAGCGATTAGCCTCTAACTGTATTTTGGTGTTATTCCTCACGCCACTTGCGGTGGACTTTGATGAGGTTTGCGCGAAAGGACAATAGCTTTTTGAGTTCTTCTTGCTGGCGCTGAGCGGTGGGGAGGTCTGCCTGGGCTATATGTTCTCGAATGCTGGCTTGGAGCCTTTCGCTTTCTTCTTCGATGGCGGCGAGAAGGGCTATGAAGGCCGCTTGAATGGGCGAGTTTCCACTCAAAGGGGTTTAATTTCTTAGCTCATAGGTAATGGAGAGGGCGCACCCGGCCCTTTCAAACATGGTCATGGCAGAGCAATACTTGGTGCGGGCAAGCTCTACCGATCGCTCTATATCGGCGGGCTGGGCATCCGGACTCTGTACGATAAGATGGAGGCGCACGGCGGTGAAGACCTTTGGGAAGTCTTCGGCTCGATCGGCCTCCGCATGGAGGTGATAAGCAGTGACGGTTTTGCGCTTTTTATTCAGGATGCTAACCACATCGGCGGAGAAGCAGGCCATCATGGAAAGGAGAAGTCCCTCCATGGGGCGGGCGGCGGCATCGGTGCCTCCGACTTCCTTAGGCGAATCAAAAGAAAGCGGATGACAGCTATCACTTTGACCGGTAAAGTGAAGCCCTTGGCCGGTGTAGGTAAGGGTAGCTTTCACGAGTGGGCCCGGAGGGATTTGAACCCCCGACCAACGGATTATGAGTCCGCTGCTCTAACCGCTGAGCTACAGGCCCGTGCCGAAGGTGGGACTCGAACCCACACGGGAAACCCCACACGCCCCTGAAACGTGCGCGTCTACCAATTCCGCCACTTCGGCAGGGAAGTTTTCGCCTCCCGCAAAGTGGGAAGCATCTTGGGACAAAAGTACATAAAAATCTCGGAGCTTAGCTTTTTCGGCGGATAGGGTGAAGGGTGGAGGAGAGCTCGGACCCCGCGTCCGTACAGCGCGCAGGCGCAAAGGACATATAGCCCCTTACACCGCAAAGCGGAAATACACCACATCCCCCTCCTGGATTTCGTATTCTTTACCGTGCAGGAAGAATCGGCCTGCGGTTTTAGCGCCCTCTTCGCCGCCATACCGCACATAGTCTTCATAGCTGATGACCTCTGCCCGAATGAATCCCCGCTCTATGTCTGAATGGATTTTGCCGGCGGCTTGGGGGGCTAAGGTGCCTTTTCGGACGGTCCAGGCCCGGATCTCCTTAGGCCCGGCAGTGAAAAATGTAATGAGCCCCAGCAGGCGATAGGCTTTTTGAATGAGGCGGGGGAGGGCGGGCTCCTCCAGCCCATACAGCGCCAAAAACTCTTTCTGCTCCTCTGGGGGCATCTGAGCAATCTGGGCTTCTAAGGCCCCACATAAGACTACCGTCTCTGCCCCTTCCTCCCGCGCCCTCTCTGTTACAAGCTTACTGTATGGATTCCCTTCGGGCAAGCTGGCTTCGTCAATGTTGGCGATGTACAGTACGGGTTTGAGCGTCAGGAAGTGGTAGGGTAGAAGGAGCTCTTTTTCTTCGGGGGTGAGGGGGAGGGTGCGTAGGCTTTGTCCGGCGTTGAGGTGGGTCTCCACGCGGCGAAAAAGGTCTAAGAGGCTTCGGGCCTCAGGATTGGCGGCCAGTTTGGCTTCGCGCTCTATGCGGGGGAGACTTTTTTGAAGGGTCTCTAAGTCTTTGAGCTGCAGCTCCAGCTCTACGATGTCTCGGTCCTGCCAGGGGTCTATTCGGCCCTCCACATGGACGATTTCGGGATTTTCAAAGCAGCGTAGCAAATGGAGGATAGCTTCTACTTCTCGGATGTGGGCTAAGAACTGATTACCCAGGCCTTGGCCGGCATGGGCACCCCGAACTAGCCCCGCAATATCAACTAAGGTTATGGTGGTGGGGGTAATGCGTTCGGTCGGGACGATCCGAGCGAGTTCTTCTAAGCGCAAATCTGGGACAGGTACGATGGCTTTATTGGGCTCAATAGTGCAGAAGGGGTAGTTGGCGGCGGCGGCCAGAGCAGCCCCACTAAGCGCATTGAAGAGGGTAGACTTACCTACATTGGGAAGTCCTACGATGCCTGCCGCTAATGCCATGCCGCAAAGGTAGGTCATCCTTTTGCCTGTCGGCCTGAGCATAGACTATCCGCCATCGGTGCTGTACTTTTGCACCCTATGGGGTTTTCTGCCCTGGATAAAAAGTGGCAGGCTTACTGGGAAAAGATAGGCCTATACGAGGTAGAGGAAGATTCCGCTCAGCCTAAGTACTATGTTTTGGACATGTTTCCCTATCCTTCGGGGGCAGGCCTTCATGTTGGGCACCCGCTGGGGTACATCGCTACGGACATCATTGCCCGCTACAAGCGGCATCAGGGGTATGCCGTGCTCCATCCGATGGGATTTGACGCGTTTGGTTTGCCCGCCGAAAATTATGCTCTACGGACAGGCATTCACCCTGCCATCACCACCGAAGAAAACATTGCTCGCTATACGGCCCAGCTTAAGCGCATCGGTCTGGGTTATCCCTGGAAGCGCGCCGTAAAAACCTGCGACCCCGCCTACTACAAGTGGACGCAGTACATCTTCCTACTGCTTTTCACCCACTGGTACGATAAAAAGCTGCAAAAGGCCCGCCCTATTGCAGAGCTGGTAAAGATTTTTGAGACTTCTGGGAATGCCCCTGTGGAGGCGGCCACGACTTACAGTGGTATTTTTTCGGCGCAGGACTGGGCCGGTTGGAGCGAAAAAGAGCGGGCGGAAGTTCTCATGCATTATCGTTTGGCCTATACGGCCGAGGGGATGGTTAACTGGTGTCCAGCCCTTGGGACTGTGCTGGCAAATGAGGAGGTCAAAGATGGATTTTCTGAGCGGGGGGGACATCCCGTATATCGGGTTCCCATGCGGCAATGGTTTCTTCGGATCACTGCTTATGCGGAGCGCCTTCTGGAGGGCCTAAACGAAATCGATTGGCCCGAAGCCATCAAAGAGCAGCAGCGCAACTGGATCGGCCGCTCGGAGGGCGCCTTGATTTACTTTGAGGCGGAAACGCCAGAAGCCCAAAAAGTCCGACTGGAAGTATTTTCCACTCGTCCGGATACGCTGTGGGGCGCTACTTTTCTTGTGCTGGCGCCCGAGCACCCCTTGGTAGAGACCCTTACGGCTCCCTCGCAAAAAGCGTCTGTGCAAGCTTATCAAGAAGCCGCTCAGCGCCGCTCCGAACGCGATCGGCTCATCGGCGGCGCCACCCCCACCGGCGTCTTTCTGGGTACCTACGCCATCCATCCTTATACCGGCGAAAAGCTCCCCATCTGGATTAGTGACTATGTGCTAATGGGCTATGGGACAGGTGCGATTATGGCCGTACCTGCCCATGACCAGCGCGACTGGCTCTTTGCCATGCACTTCGGTCTCCCTATCCGAAGCATCCTGAGTGGCGTCTGCGCCGAAGACCACGCCTACGAGGCCAAAGAAGGTATTCTCATAAACTCTGACTTTCTCACGGGGCTCTCGGTACCAGAAGCTATCCAGCGCATTCGAGAAGCCCTGGCGAAAGACGGAAAGGGCAAACCCACCGTCCAGTATCGCCTTCGGGATGTGGTCTTTTCGCGGCAGCGCTACTGGGGCGAACCCTTCCCGATCGTCTGGCGAGAAGGGATTCCGGAGCCGCTTCCCTTTGGCGAACTGCCCGTGACTTTGCCCCAAGTGGAGCGGTACGAACCCACGGGGGATGGGCGATCGCCCCTGGCCCGCATCCAGGAATGGGTAAACTACCGAGGCGGCCAGCGCGAAACCGACACCATGCCCGGGTGGGCCGGCTCCAGCTGGTATTTCCTCCGCTATTGCGACCCCGACAACGACACCGCCCTCGCAGACCCCGAAAAACTTCGCTATTGGCTCCCCGTGGACCTCTATGTGGGCGGCTCTGAACACGCCGTTGGCCACCTCCTCTACGCCCGCTTCTGGACACACTTCCTTTATGACCTCGGCCTGGCCCCCGTCCAAGAACCCTTCAAAAAACTCGTCAACCAAGGCATGATCCTGGGCCGCTCCGTCCTCATCTACAAAGACAAATCCGCTCCCCGCTTTGTCTCCGCCGACCTCATCCCGCCCGACCAAAAAGATCACTACATCCCCATCCGCATCGACATCCGCCTTGCCAACGACACCCAAATAGACATCGAGGGCTTTCGCCAATGGATGCCCGAATACAAAGACGCCGAATTCATCCCAAACCCCGAAGGCCTCTTCCTCGGCGAACCCCTCATCGAAAAAATGTCTAAGTCCTTCCACAATGTCGTAACCCCCGACGAACTCTGCGAAACCTATGGCGCCGACACTTTTCGCCTCTATGAGATGTTTCTTGGGCCCCTTACGCAAACCAAGCCTTGGGACCCCCGTGGCATCCAAGGGCCCTACCAATTTCTTCGTCGGCTCTGGCGCTTCCTCACTCAGACCGACGCCATTCAGCCTTATGCCCCCCTCGCCCTCCCCACCGACGAGCCCACTCGCGAAGAACTCCGCCACCTCCACCTGCTTATCAAGCGCATCACCGACGATATAGAACGGCTTAGCCTCAATACCTGCGTCTCGCACTTTATGACCTTCCTCAACGAAATGCAGCGCCTGAGCTGCCGAAAACGAGCTGTATGGGAGCCTGTCCTCATCCTACTGGAACCCTTTGCCCCCCATATCGCCTCCGAACTCTGGGAAAGGCTCGGTCACCAAATCCCCCTCCAGCTGGCCACCTGGCCCACCTATGAGCCCGCCCTCCTCCAAACCGACACTGTCACTTATCCCGTCTCCGTCAATGGCAAACTCCGATTCCACATCGACCTTCCCGCAGACATTTCCTCTGCCGAAATCGAAAATCACATTCGTACAGACGCCCGTTTGCAACGCTACACCCAAGATAAGCCCATCAAACGGATCGTCGTTGTGCCTCAAAAAATCATCAATGTCGTCGTCTAATGCGCATCGTATTTTTCGGTAACGGGGCTTTTGGGGTGCCTACCTTACAGGCCCTGGTACAATCTGTTCATGAGGTCGTTGGCGTGATTACCAACCCCGATAAGCCGGCCGGTCGAGGGTATCAACCTATGCCCACCCCTATCAAAGAGGCCGCTCAAAAGCTCGGCCTTCCTACATGGGAAGTTCCCTCTCCGAAGGACCCTGCGCTGCCAAATCGCCTCAAAAGCCTTCAGGCACACGCTTTTATCGTAATCGCCTATCGGATCCTACCCAAGGCTATCTGGGAGATACCTCCCTATGGGGCTATAAACCTTCATCCCTCTCTGCTTCCTGCGTATCGGGGGCCCGCGCCCATCCCCTGGACCATCATTCACGGCGAAAAAGAAACCGGCCTTTCCATATTCCGGATTGACGAGGGTATTGATACGGGCTATCTCCTCTGGCAAGAAAAGTACCCGCTTCCCGAGACTTGGAGCGCAGGGGACTTAGAGTACTTTCTCGCTGAGGTGGGGGCCCGAGCTATTCTGCAGGTTCTTGAGGGCTTAGCGCTTGGAAACCTGCACCCTTTTCCGCAGCCAGACCTGCCTAACCCCCCCTACGCCCCCAAGCTCACCTCTGCCAACACCCGCATCGACTGGAAACAGTCCGCCCAGGCCATTTACAACCTCATCCGGGCCCTGTATCCGCAGCCCCTTGCCTGGACCACCTTCCACGACAAACGGCTCCATCTTCTGCAAGCTACGCCCCATCCCCTTCGCACGATCAACGCACCCCCGGGTAGCCTCTACGCCGATAAAGACCGCCTCCTTGCCGCCTGCGGCGAAGGCGTACTGGAAATCCTCCAACTGCGCTTAGAAGGCCGAAAAACTATGAGCGGCGCTGCCTTCGCCAACGGCTTCCTGAAAAAACAAGTGGTTCAGCTCCTATAGGCGACCGCTCTAAGAGCTTGATCCTTTGCGGATAAACGCTGAGGGGCACCTTCCGGCTAATAGAGGAAAAGCGCTAAATCCCTGCACCCACTTAGAGCGTTAAATTTGACTATGATGCAGCCCGTGTATTTGGACTACAATGCGACGACGCCGGTTTTACCGGAGGTGCGGGCGGCCATGGAACCCTACTGGTCCCAGCGCTTTGCGAACCCTTCAAGTCCTCACCTTCTGGGCAAAGAAGCCGCTGATGCCGTCACCGAAGCCCGCTCTACCCTCGCTGAGCTCTTAGGGATGTCGCCCAGAGAACTGGTTTTCACCAGCGGCGCTACCGAAGCCCTAAACTTAGCTATTCAGGGTTTAGCCGCCACCTATCAGGCGTCCGAACGCCGACATATCCTCGTAGCCGCCACCGAGCATAAAGCCGTTTTAGAACCTTGCCTCAGGCTCAGAGAAAAGGGCTTTGAGGTAGAAATCCTCCCCGTGACGCCCGAAGGCATAGTAGAGCCAGAAGTCTTACAAGCGATGCTGAGGCCCAATACCCTCCTCGTCGCCGTCATGCTGGCGAATAACGAAACGGGTGTGCTTCAGCCTGTGCCTCAGCTCGTAGACATCGCTCATGCGGCCGGCGCGTTCTTTTTGTGTGATACCACGCAGGCGGTAGGGAAGGTGCCGCTTTCCTTAGGGGCTCTGGGGGTGGACATGGCGGTACTGTCGGCGCATAAGTTTTATGGGCCGAAGGGGATTGGGGCCCTGTACATTCGTCGGCGTAGCGGCATTCGTTTGCGGCCGCTTATCTGGGGAGGCGGACACGAGGAGGGGCTACGCAGTGGAACCTTACCCGTACCTCTCATCGTAGGCATGGCCACCGCCCTAAAAGAAATGGCCCAACGCCTCCCCAATGAAAGGCCACGAATCCAGTACCTGCGAGACAGCCTGGAAACCCAAATCTTAGAGCTCTATCCCGAAGCCCAAATCCACGGAAAAGGCGCCGAGCGACTGCCTAATACGACCAATATCGCTTTTCCGGGGCTAAAAGCCAGTGATCTTTTGGCGCGTATGCCCTTCTTGGCAGTCGCTACGGGGTCTGCCTGCACCTCCGCCAAACCCGAACCCTCCCATGTACTCCTGGCGATGGGGGTTCCCGCCAAGGTCGCCGAAAGTTCGCTGAGGTTTTCGTTGGGGCTGCCAGTGACCGAGAAAGAGATAGAGATGGCTTTGGCCTATCTTAAAAAAGCGCTGGAGGCGTGTGGGGTGCGGGTGTGAGGGGGAGTGAAAGTTTTTGAGAGGGGTGATTGAAGACTTTTTTATGGGCCCCCAAAAAGGCAGGGCACGGGCAGCTAAGCAGAGCCAATATCACTCCGGAAAAATCTTCCCCGGATTGAGAAGGCCCTCAGGATCAAACGCCGCCTTCAGTCGGCGCATCAGACCCAGCTCCGCCTCGCTAAACTGAAGGCGCATATAGCGCCGCTGCACCCACCCAACTCCATGTTCCCCAGAGATAGCCCCTCCCCGCGCCACCACAAACCGAAAGAGCGCCTCTACCGCCTCAGGAACCTCCTCCCGCCACACAGAGTCCAGAAGGTCATCCCGAAGGATATTCACATGAAGGTTCCCATCGCCCACATGGCCGTAGCATACCGAACGAAACCCATACTGCTGGCTTAGCCGCTTCACTTCACTCAGGAGATCGGGTAGGTGCGAGCGGGGGACTACGGTGTCTTCTTCTTTGTAGGGGCCGCTGGACTTGACGGCAATTCCCAGGCATCGGCGTAGGCGCCAAAGTTTTTCCCGCTCCATGTCACTCGTAGCATACCAACTTTGCTGAGCCCCCGTCGAATAGGCGATCTCTTCGACTGCGGCCGCCTCTTCTTCTAACTTATCAGGGTAGTTCCCATCTAACTCTACAAGGAGGAGGCCCCCATACTGGCTGGCATCGTAGAGCTTTTCGCCCAGATAGGCCTCCCCAAATCGCACAGCCGCTTGCTCCATAAATTCAATAGCGCAGGGGAGAATGCCTCTTCGGAGAATTGCTACCACGGCTTGTAGAGCGGCTCGCATATCGGGGAAGCCTATAAGGAGGGTTCGCTGATAAAGGGGTTTGGGAAGGAGCTTTAGGGTAGCTTGGTAGATGACGGCGAGGGTGCCTTCGCTGCCGACGAGAAGGTGGGTGAGGTTGTATCCGGTGGAGTTTTTGAGGGTATGGCTGCCAGTGTGGAGGGGCGTTCCATCAGGGAGGAAGGCCTCTAAGGCCAGCACATATTCTCGGGTGGTGCCGTATTTGACGGCTCGTACGCCGCCGGCATTGTGGGCGATGTTGCCGCCGATGGTGCAGCTTCCTCGGCTGGAAGGGTCCGGCGGGTAAAATAAACCCACTGCTTCCACAGCCCTATGGAGATTTTCGGTGATGACCCCGGCCTCCACATGGGCCTGAAAGTTTTCGGTATCAATAGCGAGGATGCGGTTGAGCTTTTCCAGGGAGACGACCCAGCCGCCCTGAACGGGGAGCATGCCGCCACTCAGACCCGTGCGCCCCCCCGCAGGTATAATCGGAATCCGATGCGCATATGCATACCGAAGCACCTGCTGAAGCGCTTCCGGAGAATCGGGAAAAGCTACCGCATCCGGGAGAAACCGTAGGTCTTCCGTCCAGTCGTGGCTATAGGCCTCCCGAGTCTCGATGCGATCGTCTATGCAGTTGGGGGGGAGCATCTCAGGCGCTCATAACGAGCTCTTGTCCGGCGGAGATGAGCTCTTGGGCTCGGGCACTGGACGAAGCTTCGGTGTAGATGCGCAGGATGGGTTCGGTCCCCGAAGCGCGAAACATAATCGCTTCCCCGCCCTCTAAGATAAGCTTGTATCCATCCGTTTGGTCTATGGCATTTACGGCTTTGCCGGCGATGTGCTGAGGGGGGGTCGTTTTGAGAAGGTTGAGGATAGCGGCTTTTCGCTCGTCGGGAATATGCCAGTCCAGCCGATCTACGGCAAAGGGCCCTACCACTTCATAGATTTCTTGAATGAGGGCTTCCAGGGTTTTCCCGGTTTGGCGAAGCATGTCTAAAATGAGTAAGGCAATAAAGGTGCCGTCTCGTTCTGGTAGGTGGTCCGGGATCGCTACGCCGCCGGATTCTTCGGCCCCCAGAAGCGTGTCGGGATTGGCCTGCATGCGCTCCGCAACATACTTAAAGCCCACTGGCGTAATCTCTACGGGAAGGTCCTTCTTGCGAGCGTAGTCGCCCACCCGAGTGGCGCAGCTCAGGCTCAAAATCACCCGCCCCCGCTTTTTCTGATAAGTGACGAGGTAGTGCAAAACCAGCAGGATGATATGATGCGCGTCAATATAAGTGCCGCCGCGGCCCATCATGCCAATGCGATCGGCATCCCCATCTAAGATAAACGCAAGGTCCAGCGCATTTTCTCTCATGAATACGGCTAAGTCGCCGAGGTTTTTGGGAATGGGTTCGGGGTTGACTCCGCCGAAGCTGGGGTTGTAAGTACATCGAAAGGCATAGACATTGGGCAGGAGCCGGGGAAAGATCCGCTGGCCAGCGCCGTACATAGCATCAAACCCGATTTTGTAGGGCAGCTGAGAGAGAGCTTTGAGGTCGAAGCGCGCCCGAATGTAATTCTGGTAGAGGGCTTCCATGTCGTAGATTTCTATTTGCTTACTGGCGAGAAAGGTCTCCAGGGAGGTGTTGGGTTCGGGGGCAGAGTCGGGGATGAGGGCTTCTATTTCATTGAGAATGCTAACGGGTGCGGGGCCGCCATAAGGGGCTTTGAGTTTGTAGCCTAAGTAGCTGGGGGGATTGTGCGAAGCCGTAAGAACGATACCGAGATGGCATTGGTGCTGCACCGTCGCCAGCGAAACCATAGGCGTAGTGGCAAAGTGGGGACTGAGATACACCTTAATGCCTTGACTGGCGAGGTAGACGGCGACTTCCTGGGCGAAGTCCCCTGCCATAAAGCGGCAATCGTAGCCAATCATGACTTTGGGGTTTGGGTGATGCTGATTGAGCCACAGGGCGGTGGCATGGGCAATACGGCGTGCATTGTCAAAGGTGAAGTCCTTAGCGATAATTGCTCGCCAGCCGTCGGTGCCAAACCGAATCCGAGTCATAAAGCAAAGGTACGCGGAGTTGTTGGGTGGCTCATCCTATGGTAAGGCTCTGAGCATCTATTCCAGAAAATTTTCCCATACTCGTCCCATGTGTGACCTGGTGCACCTTCATGTCCATACCGAATACAGCCTTTTAGATGGGGCCTCTCGGATCCCTGACCTCATGAATCGCGCCAAAGGCCTCGGCATGCGGGCTATTGCCCTCTCGGATCATGGCAACCTTTTTGCGGTCCCGGCCTTCTATCAGGCGGCCGAAAATAGCGGCCTCAAACCTATTATCGGCTGCGAGTTTTACTTTGCGGATCAGCACGACTTCGTCAAAGACAAAAACACTTACCACTTTCTCTTGCTGGCTAAGAACGAGATCGGCTGGAAAAATCTCATGCTCTTGTCGTCGCTGAGTTACCTGGAGGGTTTTTACTACAAGCCGCGCATTCACTGGGGGCTTTTGGAGCGGTACCGGGAAGGGCTTATTGCTACTACGGGGTGCCTCGCCAGCGTAATCAACCAAAAGCTTTTAGCGGGGCGTGAGGAAGAAGCGCTGCGAGACTTTCTGCGGCTGCGCGAGCTTTTTGGAGAAGACTTTTATGTGGAGCTCCAAGACCATGGGCTTAGAGATCAGCACCGTGTGGCCCCTACGCTGTTGGCCTGGGCCAAGCGCTATGGAGTCAAGGTCATCGCTACCAACGATGTGCACTACACCTGCTTAGAGGATGCCGAACTGCATGATGTGCTCTTAGCTATTCAGACGGCCAGCAACTACGACGATCCGCAGCGATTCCGCTTTACAGATGATCATGGTCAGCTCAACCGCCATTTTTACCTCAAAGGCCCCGAAGAGATGCTCTCCATGCGTCTTTTCCATGAAAATCCAGACAGTCTGAAAAATACCCTGGAGATAGCCGAGAAGGCCGAGCTTAAGCTCAACTTCAATCAGAGTTTGATTTTGCCGCGCTATCCGATTCCGGTGCCGTTTGCGAGCATGGGGGCTTATCTTCGGCATTTGGCGTATGAGGGGGCGAAACGCCGCTATGGGGAGCCGCTCCGAGAAGAGGTGGTAGAGCGGCTGGAGCATGAGCTTGGGGTGATTGAACGGATGGGATTTGAGGGGTATTTTTTAGTTGTGCAGGATTTTGTGGCGGAGGCGCGACGGCGGGGGGTGTGGGTAGGTCCCGGACGTGGCTCCGCCGCCGGAAGCCTCGTCGCTTACTGCTTGGGCATCACGAGCGTAGATCCCTTGACCTATCAGCTCCTCTTCGAGCGATTCCTCAACCCCGAACGCGTCTCGCCCCCAGACATCGACATAGACTTTGACGACGAAGGCCGAGCCGAAGTCATCGCTTATGTCCAAGAAAAGTACGGCACCGCTAATGTCGCCCAAATCATCACCTATGGAACGATGGGCATCAAAACCGCCATTCGCGATGTGGGCCGAGCCCTCAATATCCCCCTCGCCGAAGTCAATAAACTTACCAGTTACATCCCCGAAAAACCCAACATCACCTTAGAGGATGCTCTCAAACCCGAAGAAAACCCCAAAGCTGCTTTTCTGGAGCAAATCTACAAAGACGAGTCTCACCCCCTTCATAAAGTCCTTCATTGGGCGCATCGTTTAGAAGGGATTACGCGCCATACGGGTATTCATGCGGCTGGCGTCATCATTGCTCCCGATGCGCTTTACAATTATGTTCCCTTAGCCATAGCGACCCGAGAGGAAGCCGCCCGCCAGGTGATTACGCAGTGGGATGGCCCCGACTGCGAAAAAGTGGGCCTTCTCAAAATGGACTTTTTGGGCCTAAAAACCCTCTCTATCCTCAAAACCGCCGTCAAACTGGTGCAAAAGCTCACCGAAAGCCCAGAGCCGCTCGACCTGGAGAAAATTCCACTGGATGATGTCGAAACTTGGCGTCTTTTTCAGGAAGGGCGCACCGTAGCGATATTTCAGTTTGAGTCGGAGGGCATGCAGAAGTACCTGCGCCTGCTTCGACCCACCTGTATTGAAGACCTGATTGCAATGAATGCCCTGTATCGACCGGGGCCTATGGAAAATATCCCGGCGTTCGTTCGCAGAAAGCACGGGGAAGAGCCAGTAACCTATCCACACCCGGACTTAGAGCCTATTTTGAAAAATACTTACGGCATTATGGTCTATCAGGAGCAGATTATGCAGATTGCGCAGGTGATGGCGGGGTATTCGCTCGCAGAAGCGGACTTGCTACGGCGCGCCATGGGGAAAAAGAAGAAAGAAATCATGGATGAGCAGCGGGCCATATTCGTAGCGCGAGCGGTAGAACGAGGCATAGAGACTCAAGTTGCCGAAGAGGTTTTTGACCTTATGGCGAAGTTCGCCGAATATGGCTTTAACAAATCGCATGCCGCGGCTTATAGCCTTTTAGCTTATCGGGACGGTTATCTAAAAGCGCATTATCCCTCTGCCTATATGGCGGCGGTCCTCACCCATCACGCCAATAACTTTGATAAGATGGGCTTTTTTATTCAGGAGGCGCGAAATATAGGTGTTTCGGTGCGGCCGCCCTGCGTCAATGAAAGCGAGCTTTCGTTTTCTGTGCCTGATAAAAACCATATTCGTTTTGGCCTGGGAGGTATCAAGCACTTAGGGGAGAAGCTGGCGGAGGCAATTGTGCAGGAGCGCCAGCAGGGGGGGCGTTATCAGGACATTTACGACTTTGTGAAGCGCCTGTACCCGTATGGCCTCAACAAAAAGGCCCTTGAGAGTCTGGCCTGTGCGGGGGCGTTAGATGGACTCTTGCGAAAAGGGCGAGAAGACCGAGCCCTTCTCATTGAAGAAACGAATCGACAGCTTCTAATAGACTATGCGCAGCGCCAAGCTCAGGGGCAAAATGGCGGCATGGACCTTTTTAGCCTGGCTAAGGCGCCAATAGCGGCTCCACCCCCCGCCTTGCATCGCCCTACCCGCCCCCTTAGCAGCATGGACCTTCTACGATTAGAACGGGAATATATTGGCTTTTACCTTTCGGAGCATCCGCTACACCAGTATCAGGCCCTTTTAGAGGTGTGTAACCTTCAGACGCATGCCAGCCGCTATATCCGAAACTCCGAGGAGGGATCGGCGCCATCCGTCCTTCGCTGCGCGGCTATCCTCGTCGACATTGACGAGCGCAAAAATCGACAGGGACGCCTGTATGCCCGCCTTACTTTTGAAGACCTCATAGACTCTTTTGAGCTTATGCTATTTTCGGATGAGTGGGAGCGCCAAGGAAATACCTTGAAAGCCCAGATATTTCAGCCTGTCTATCTCTTCCTGGAAAGTTTTACTCGGTCAGATGAACAAGTCGATTGGCGGATTCGGGAAATTGGGCCTTTGTCGGAAGCGCCGCCGCCCCCGCATCGGTGCCTATTAATTTCTGTAGGGGCGAAGGACATTCGAGAGGACACCCTGTCAGACTGGGAGCGGATATTTCAGCGGTATGCAGGCCGATTTCCTGTACGCGTGCGGATAGAAGGGGAAGAGAAGGGATCCGTTATCCTCGAAACCCCTTACCAGCTGCGGTATACACCGGATTTACGCTCAGACTTAGAGGCCCTAAATGCCCATCTGGCCATTTACGATGCCCGCCTGTAACCCCCCATCAACCATTCTCGCTGTATTTTTGGTATTATGTCGGATAAGCAAAAGGACCGTCCCTTCTCCGTCTCTTATGAGGTTCCAAAGCAGCTCTCTCTTCCCTTAGGATTAGAGGAGGCCCAAGAAGAGGACTGGGATTTTGCGGATGCCGATACGAAGACGCATACGCACTGCTACCATATTTATCCAGCGATGATGATTCCTCAGGTAGCTCGGCGGCTTATCCAAACTTATGGGGTGGGGGCTCGGCTCTTGTTGGATCCTTTCTGTGGATCGGGTACTTCTTTGGTAGAAGCGCGGTTGGCGGGTTTAGATGCAGTGGGTACGGACTTGAATCCCTTTGCTACGCTTTTGGCAAGGGCCAAAACGACAGATTATAATTTGACATTGGTATCCCGAGAAGCTCGTCAGCTGCACTATTTCCTAAACGATCTGCTTAGGCGGCGTGTAGAGGTACCCGTACCGTCATTTTACAATATAGACTACTGGTTTAAGCCCGAAGCTCAGCGCGATTTAGCTCTTATTCGGTATGGGATTGAAAGGATTATTTCGTCTGAGGTTAGAGACTTTTTTTGGGTAGCGTTTGCGGCGGCTGTGCGTGAAAGCTCTAATACCCGGAGAGGCGAGTTTAAGCTGCATCGTATCCCTGAGCCTGAGCTCAATGCTTATAGACCCCAAGTATTTGCCACTTTTTGGGAGCGGTTAGAACGGAATTTGCGTGGGCTAAGGGAGTTTCTTAAAGATCATGTTTCTACCACGCGCGCTCAGGTTTATGAATGCGATATACGGGAAGGCATCCCTTTAGCGACGGGGGCTGTGGATATCGTGGTCACTTCTCCGCCATATGGAGACTCGCAAACCACCGTTGCTTACGGGCAGTTCTCTCGTCTGATTCTGCAATGGCTGGGATATGACGACAGCACTGCTAAATCCATAGATAAGCGGGCTCTGGGGGGGAAGGTGTTAGATCAAAAAGTTTCCTATAATGCGCCAACTTTGGATGCCATACTGGAAAAAATCGCTCAGATCCATCCGCATCGGGCCGCACAGGTTAGACAGTTTTACGATGATTTTTGGGTGGGATTTTCTGAAATAGATCGGGTAACGAAGGCAGGGGGATATGGCTGTTTTGTAGTGGGTAATCGTACAGTGAAAGGGGTGCGTATCCCTACCGATCGCATTTTGATGGAAATTGCCGCTTGTCTTGGATGGAGGCACCTGACTACGCATCGGCGCAGCATCCCAAACAAACGGATGCCCCTTCTGAATAGCCCCTCCAATAAGCCCGGCGAACTCTCTCCCACTATGACAGAAGAATATATTGTGGTCCTTCAAAAACAAGCATGAATTTAGAAGGACTGCGAAGGGAGATCCTTGGGAAGGATAAGTTTGCGGATTGGCTGCGGAGCGAGCAGTTATCGGCCAAAGCCTTAGCCCAAAAAGCCCAAGAGCGCATTCAGGCTGAGCTGGGTCGTGTAAACTGTGAAAATGTGAACGACTACTTATGCAGACTGGTAGATGTGGAATATGAGATTTACCTGGAACTGGAACGAGATATAATAGAAAATGCAATAGAAAAATTTCTACGGGCCGAGTCGCAGGAGCGCCAAAAGTATCCTTATCTAAATAGTTTGTTTCAGAATGTGCAAAATCAGATAGATAGGAGCACAGACTCAACGAAGACATTAGTAACTATCTCTAAACCTCTTGCTCAATTCTATAAGCTCCTCATAGAGTCTTTTGCCCAGAGTAGAAAGACGCGTGCAGGTGGTAGCGCACAATACCATGTGGAGTTTATCTTAGATAAGCTGGGTTATGAAGGCTTTTATGAGCGTCAGCAGGTCATCAATGGAACGGTAGATTTTCTGTTTCCAAGTCTTAAAGTTTGGCAGAAGGATCGACGAGTTTGTACGGTCCTTTCCATTAAGCGTACTTTGCGTGAGCGATACAAGCAGGTATTTGAGGAACTTTCGGCCACCCGCGGTCCAACCCTTTACCTGATGACTACTCAAAGTGAGTCAGAAGCCCAAAAGGACATTACCACCGAGAAGGTACAACGACTTAGCACCGAAAATATCTATCTCGTCGTGCGCGATATCATTAAGCAAAGTCGCTTTCCTCAGGAGGAATATGTGCTGGGATTTACGGATTTCTTCTGCCGAGATTTGCCTCATTTGAAAGAAAAGTGGCTCCCAAAACAGGTATGAGTTCTGTTGCCCCCCCATCAACCATTCTTGCCGTATTTTTGTTCTTATGAGCGATATGCAAACGGCCCCAGTGCAGCCCGTCGTAGTGACCGACCAGACTTTCCGTAAGGAAGTTTTAGAGAGCGAGATTCCCGTACTGGTGGATTTTTGGGCGCCGTGGTGCGGCCCCTGTCGGATGATCGCACCGATCCTGGATGAACTGGCCAGTCAGTACAACGGCAAGCTCAAAGTCGCTAAGATGAATGTAGATGAAAACAGCCTCATTCCGACCTCGTATTTTATTCAGGCTATTCCTACGCTTATGGTTTTCAAGGGGGGCCAAGTGGTGGATAAGATTGTAGGGGCGCTTCCGAAGCCGGCACTGGAAAAGCGTCTGGAGCCTCTTCTCAAATAGGGCATGGAGTTTGTACTGGATTTTGAAAAGCCGCTTATTGAGTTAGAAAGTCGCATAGAGGAGACTCGGCGCGTAGCGGAACAGTCTGGGATAGACATTTCGGATACGATCCGCCAGCTTGAGGAGCGGTTAGAAAAGCTACGCCAGGATATTTACCACAATCTTACGCCGTGGCAGCGGGTTCAGCTGGCGCGGCATCCGGCCCGGCCGTATACGCTGGACTACATTCAGGCCATCTGTGAGGATTTTATGGAACTCCATGGGGATCGGAAGGCAGGCGATGATAAGGCGATGGTGGGGGGGATCGGTCAGATTGGGCCGCACAAAGTAATCTTAATAGGCCAGCAGAAAGGCCGGGACACCAAGAGCCGCCAGTACCGAAACTTTGGCATGGCCAATCCCGAAGGCTACCGCAAGGCTCTGCGTCTCATGAAGCTGGCCGAAAAGCTCCGCAAGCCCGTAATTACCTTCATAGATACGCCCGGGGCACATCCCGGCATGCATGCCGAGGAGTTTGGTCAGGCCGAAGCGATCGCCCGAAACCTGTACGAAATGGCCCAGCTGCGAGTGCCAATCCTGGTGTTTATTATCGGGGAAGGAGCCTCAGGAGGCGCATTAGGAATTGGCATCGGCGACAAAATTTACATGTTGGAAAACACCTGGTATTCGGTAATCTCGCCGGAGAGCTGCGCAGCCATCCTCTGGCGCTCGTGGGAGTACAAAGAACAGGCGGCGACCGCCCTGCACCTCTCTGCTCAGGATAACCTCGCCATTGGCACCATAGACGAAGTCCTTCCCGAGCCCTTAGGCGGCGCACATAAAGACCCCAAAGCCGTATTCCAGATCGTCCGACAAAAGATATTAGAGGACCTGCCGGCCCTTTTAGCCCTTTCTCCAGAAGCGCTGCTCCAGCGCCGCCTGGAAAAATACACCGCTATGGGTAAATGGATTGAGAAATCACCTACCTCGTCATGAGTCGCTACACGCCACTTTCTATCAAAGTCCTTCGGCCAGAGGCGCCGGATGCTTTTACCCTGGTACTGGAAAAGCCTGCCTCTGGTTTCTCGTACCTGCCCGGACAGTACCTGACGATTCGGCCCACTATCAATGGCCAGAAAGTCCCCAGAGCCTACTCCCTCTCCAGCAGTCCCTACCTGGATAACGACCTGGAAATCACCATCAAGCGGCTGCCCGGCGGCTTAGTCTCCAACTACATCTGGGAAAACCTCAAGCCCGGTGACCCCATAGAGGTATTCCCACCCCTGGGAAACTTTGTCGTCCAACCTTCACCGGGGCGTAGCCTTCAATACTTCTTTATTGCGGCAGGGAGTGGGATTACGCCGATCATGAGTATGGTCCGATCTATCCTGTTTGCAGAGCCCAAAAGCAAGATTTTACTTCTCTATGGCAGTCGGGACCAGGAACATATTATTTTTCGGGATCGTTTAGATGAGCTGGTGCAGAAGTATCCCGATAGGCTTGAAGTTTTGCATACGCTTAGTCGGCCGCTTTCTGGCTGGGAGGGACGAGTCGGCCGAATTTCAAGCGAATGGATTACCACTGAGCTGGGACGAATCCGACAGCGCCTACTCCCCATAGAAGCTTATCTCTGTGGCCCTACGGACATGATGCAGATGGCCATAGATACTTTGACAAAGGCCAAGGTCCCCCGAGAGAAGATCCACACCGAATACTTTTCGGCGCCATTGCCGCAGGAAGTGCAGGTAGAGCTTCCTGTGCAGGAGGCGACAGCTATTATCAAGCTGGACGGAAAGGTACATCAGGTCGTCGTAAAGCCGGGCCAGTCTATTTTGCAGGCGGCCCAGGAAGCGGGGTTAGACCCTCCTTATGCGTGTGAGGAGGGTATCTGTTGTACTTGCCGGGCCAAGCTCTACAAGGGTCAGGTTCACATGGCTGTCCGAGAAGCGCTCTCCGACTGGGAAATTGAAAAAGGGTACATTCTCACCTGTCAAGCCGTGCCCCTCACCTCCGAAGTGGAGTTAGAATACGGATAAGGCGCTCGCGTCCGAACATGGAAAGGGCCGCGCTCCCTTCAGGCCATCCCCTTCCCAAACGGAGTTGGGAAACCCGATTGAGAGAACTTCTGTCTGCCTACATACGGCGTGGTGCCCATTCGGCTCGGCGTGCCCGGCGTTTTATGCGGTATTATCCGCCGCTCTTCTTTCAGCGGGTGATCCCCCTTTACATAGCCCCTGATTACAGCGCCGCGCACATCAAGGTCAAGCGCTCGTTCTTAAATATGAACATGAATGGGGCTTTTTTCGGTGGTACCATCATGGCGGCCATAGATCCGTGGTATGGACTTCTTTTTATGCAGAAGGCCGCCCACGAGAAGATCCCCGTAGAGGTCTGGGTTCAGGACATGGCCATATACTTTCATCGGGCTACTCGGGGTAGCCTGTACTTCACTTGTATGGTTTCTCCCGAGATGTGGGCCGAAGTTCGGCAAAGACTCCTTGAAGAAGGGCGGTTTCGGTATGCCGTTCCATTTGAGATATTTGGTTCGGAGGGCCATTTGTGTGCTTCCGGTGTCCAAACGCTCTACCTGAGAAACCTCCAGCTTCATCCTCGGCCGACCCGCTCTGCCCTTCATAAGCCATCCTTAATGTAACTTTGCGTCATTGTATGCGGTGGATCTGGACTCTATGCGGGGGGCTTCTATTGGCTCAAAGCGTAATTAAGTGGGAGGTTCTCTTAGATTCGGCAGGCAAACGAGTTCATGATACGATAACCTTTACTTTTCGAGCGTCTATTCCGGCTGGATATCATGTGTATTCCAGCCGAAAGACCGAAAAGCCTGCCAATCTGCCTACTGCTTTTACGCTGGATCCGCAGAGCCGGGGCCTCAAACCTCTCGGCACCCTCCAAGAAGAAGGCAAACTTATCCAGACCTACGACCCCGTCTTTGAGACGCAGGTGTATTACTATGCCAATGAAGCAAAGTTTATTCAGCGGTTCCTGATTACGAACGCGCCCGTGCGCTTACTCGGCACCTTGCGCTATCAGTATTGCGACGAAGAGCAGTGCTTCTTTGATAAGGTAGAGGTGGACTATACTTTTTCTGTGCAGGGAAGAAGCGCTGAGGCCCCTCCCGTACCGCATCAGGAGAAAAGCGGTGATCCAGTCCCTGCCTCCCAGTTACAGGTAGATTCTACCTCATCTTCGGGTTCCTCTGAAAGT
>Ga0197142_1000958_pt1 | contig 26765 bp, 21 predicted proteins | sample GBS60_MetaG_FD_148614 | JGI IMG/M metagenome (GOLD analysis project Ga0197142, IMG submission 148614) | Sediment microbial communities from Great Boiling Springs, Gerlach, Nevada, United States - GBS 60_MetaG | ecosystem: Environmental > Aquatic > Thermal springs > Hot (42-90C) > Sediment... | reverse complement strand
AGCACACCTTTCTCTTCAAAACCGATGGCAGTTTTGATTGCATCTAAGTCATCTTTTGCTGCATCTGTCTGGCTTGATTTTTTGCGCAAAAAGTCCAGAAGCACATTTCTTACAGCACTCTTCCCATAGAGATCTATCTCCTTTGGTAGGCCCCTTTCCTCTCTTTTTTCAAAGATAAGCTTTAAGGAGTTGTAGTGCTGTTCCTCTTCCCTGGCCAATTCCAGGAACATCTTCTTTGCAAGGCTATTGTCCGTTTTCTCGGCCTGGTTCAGGTAAAACTGCCTTTCCCTTAATTCATTGTTTAAGGCAGTCTCTAAAGCACTTACTTTCATAATAAGCTCTCCTTTCTCATGTAAAATTTATCATGGAGACATTTCAATACCACTGGTATCTAAAGTACCCCCTATTTTTCATAGTATATCATGCCCATAAAACTCACAGCAGATTGTGTGGCTGCTTCATGCCAAAATTCATAGCCCAAAAGCTCTGCCTTATAATCTTTCAAAATCTCCAAGAGTAAGGCAAGGGTTGCAAAGCCACACACCTTAAATTTGCCTTCTGATTCTGTGTATAAATTCCAGAAGGCTTCTTTATTGCCTTGTAAAATGGAAGAGATGATCTTTTTGTCATGCTCCCTTGCATGGTGTTCAAACATGGCTGCTGGATAAGGATCCCCAAATTTAGGTCCTATGTGAGATAGGTCTATTCCGGCCACAATCCAAGTATTTTGTGATTGGGAAAGAATTTCTAAAAGCCTTTGGATAAAGGGTGCGCAAAGTTCCACATAGGCTTCTCTTAAACCTCCCTGCAGATAATGAGAAAGAGGTCCGCAAAGTATGGGAAGAATCTCTATTTCCGCATTAGGATATAGGTATCTGATGAATAAAGTTTGAAACTCAATGGAATGCTCTGATCTATGAAAGATCTCATTAACAACAATGGGCTCGGTTAATGAGGCTAAATATTCTGAGGCCTCTTTCCAGTTTTTTAAAGGGCCAAAGGGTGTTAGGAAATTCTTCTTGGATATTGAAAACAAACCTTGGTCCATCTGATGCCCCACTCCCAACAATATAAACCTTTGAGGGGCGGTATTGGGAAGCCTTCTATATACCTCTCCATAAATTTTACCCCCAACCCTTAAATCTATGTGGGGAGCGATCAAAGCCTTTATCTGCTCTTTTGGCTCTTGACCTTCTCTAAAAAGCCTTTCCAAAAAGCCCTTTAACTCTTTGGGATCCTCTGGGTAGCTTTTACCTGCATTAAAAGGTTCCCTCAAGGGATTATCCAGATATTGCTGAAAGATACTCTTCTTGGCCTCCTCGTATGGAGAGCCTTCCAAGATGTATTCGCTTTGTAGCCTTTTTACAATGCTTTCCACTTCTTCCAGTGTGATTAATGTCCCTCCCATGCTTTCCATGATCTTAAGCTGTAAGTCCCTTAAAGACCTTGTACCATCCATAAGAGAGACCAGTCTAAAAAGGCTGAGGGGTATCAGCCTTCCCTCTGGAACAAGACCCCAAGGGTCCCTAATCAACACATATGTCTCTCCTTTGAGCCTTATGGGTAAGAGTTCCAAGTCTTTTCTAAGCAATGGCTTCATAACTCAAAGGATAGCCTATAAAGAAAATCTTTCCAAGGGGAAACCTGAGGGCTTTAAAGCACAGCCGGGGGACGGAGCGATATTGGGTTTATCGGGTTTAGTGGGTTGGTTGGGTTGAAAAAAGACGAGAGGTGAGACAAGTTCAAGGTCAAACTTCAAACCTTTCACGAATTCCCTTTTTAGCAAAAATACCTTGACACCCATGATTGTATACAGTATACGCAAAAGCAGGCCAAATTACCATACACAGATCCTTTGATTTTGGTAGGCTACTTTTTAAAGGCCTCTTTTAAAAACCAAAAACTTATAGAGGAGGGGCCATGGAGCTTTTCTCAGATATAGTGATGTTATCCTTAGAGCAGGCCACAGTACTTCCCTATCTCTCCTATAGGCTTGCCCAGGATGGAGTTAAGGTCATAAGGCTTGAACACCCTGTTTACGGTGACCCAAATAGGATGGTAGGAGAAGATGTGCTAAAAGAGGAGCGGATGTATTCTTATTTTCTGTGTATTAACGCAGGTAAGATGGCAATCACCTTAGACCTTTCCCAACCCGAAGGGAAGGAGCTTTTAAAAGAACTGATCCTAAAACTAAACGTCTCCATATTTGCCACAAATCAGCTCCCAAGGAACTACAAAAAGCTGGGCATTGACTATGAAACCTTAAAGGCAATCAAGCCTGATATCATATGGGTAGGAATTACAGGCTTTGGGCCAGAAAGTAATGAAGCTGCATATGATCCAATACTGCAGGCAAGATCAGGTCTTATGGAGCTTACAGGAGAAAAAGATGGCTTTCCACAGGTGTTGGGCATTCCACTGCCTGACATGGGTACATCTGAGCATGCCTACGGTCAAATAATGAAAGCCTTATATAAGAGGGCTGTGACAAAAGAAGGCTCCTGTATCTATCTTTCCATGTTTCAGTCTTCAGTTTCTTGGTTAACCGTACCAATAACCCTCACAGCCAGCTTTGGAAAGACGATTACCAGAAGGGGAAATACCCATGAGTTTTTTGCCCCTGTATCTGTCTATGAGACAAAAGATGGATACGTGTATATTGCAGTGGGTAATGATAGGCAATGGAAAGATATAGTATCTCTTGAAGAGTTTAAGGTGTTGGATAAACCTGAATACGAGAAAAACAAAGGCAGGATTTCTGATGTGGAAAAAATAAATGCTACAATAAATAGCATCACTAAGAATTATTCGTCTGAATATCTTATAAAACTCTTCAACTCAATCACTGTCCCAATCAGTAAGATAAATAAGATTAAGGATGTTTTGAATGATCCCTATGTATTAAATTCTATACTTTTTTCCAAAGATCCCAAGACAAACACACAGATTACACTTGCCCCTCCTCCAATAATGACAGAGAAATTAAAAGAAAGTAATCGTTACATGACCTTCCCTCCAAGATTCGGTGAACATAACGATGAAATATATGGAAAAGTTCTTGGCCTATCCAAAGATAAGCTCAATGAATTGAAAGAAAAGAAGATTATTTAACCAAGGAGCAATTCATGGAAATTGTTGTTTTAATAAAACAGGTACCCAATACTACAGAAGTAAAAATTGATCCCAAGACAGGAAATCTTATAAGAGAAGGTGTAGATAGCATTATCAATCCAGATGATACGCACGCCATAGAAGCAGCTGTGAGTCTAAAAGAGAAATATGGAGGAAGGGTAACAGCTATTTCCATGGGGCCTCCCCAGGCCGTAGATGCCTTATCAGAGGCAATTGCCATGGGAGTTGACAAGGCAATACTCCTTACAGACAAGCCTTTTGCAGGTGCAGATACATGGGCCACATCCACAACTTTGGGAAAGGCGATAGAAAAGGTAGGCAAATATGATCTTGTGATAGCTGGGAGGCAAGCAATAGACGGCGATACTGCCCAGATAGGCCCCCAAGTTGCAGAGTATCTGGGCATACCCCATGTATCCTATGTGGCAGGTATTGAGTCAGTAGAAGAAGGGCGCATCATAGTAAAAAAAGCAGTGGAGGACGGATATCAATGGTTGAGAATGCCATTTCCTTGCCTCATAACCGTGATCTCCGAGATAAACCAACCAAGGCCTTTCCATCTGGCAAGGCTTTTGGACGCCTGCAGAGAAAAGGCCCCCATAGAGGTCTGGAATTTGGCAGATGTTGGCCTAAAGGTGCATCAGGCAGGTCTTATGGGTTCTCTGACGCAAGTGATCAAAACATTTTCTCCAAAATCCAAGAGGGAAATAAAGATGTTAAATGGTGATGTCAGGTCCCAGGTAAGGGAGTTGCTATCCCAATTAAAGCAAAAGAAGCTGATTTAGGAAGGGAGCTTGTTTTCTATGGGTATTTGGGTGAACAAAGAGCTGTGCAATGGATGCAAAAGGTGCTTGAAGGCATGCCAGTATAATGCCATTGAACTGGTGGAAGGCAAGGCGTTCATTACAGATAGGTGTACGCTTTGTTGTGCCTGTGTGGAGTTTTGCAAAGAGAAGGCTATTTTATCGGATATACCTCCCAGGGAAGTCCCAGATTTTTCCCAATGGAAGGATGTGTGGGTATTCGTAGAGCAAAGGGATGGAAAGGTTTTGAAGGTGGGATTGGAACTCCTTGGTATGGCCCAGGAGTTAGCCTCAGCCCTGGGAGAAAATGTGGTTGGTGTTTTACTGGGTTATAATGTGGCCTCAAAGGCAGAATTACTTTTAAAGTACGGTGCCCAAAAGGTCTATGTGGCAGATTCTCCAGAGCTTGAAGCCTATTCCACCCTTCCCTACACCAGGGTTTTGACCGAGCTCGTAAATGCACACAGGCCATCCATATTCTTGATAGGTGCTACCATACTGGGAAGAGACCTTGCTCCCAGGCTATCAAGGCGATTGGCGGCTGGGTTGACAGCAGATTGTACCGAGCTTTCCATAGACCCCCAAGAAAAAATCCTTTTACAAACAAGGCCTGCCTTTGGGGGAAACATTATGGCAACAATAGCCAACAGGTTCTCAAGGCCACAAATGGCAACAGTAAGGCCTGGGGTTATGGAGGCCAAAGAGGTGGCTGATCCAAAGGGTGAGGTGATAAATGTGGATACTCACATAGGACCTCAAGACCTAATTGTGGAGCTTATAAAATATCAAAAAGAGGCCAAGGCAGGAGTAGATATTACAGAGGCAAAGGTAATAGTGGCAGGTGGAAGGGGCATGGGAGATAAGGAAGGATTTGAATCCCTTTGGAATTTGGCTCATCTTTTGAATGGAGAGGTTGCAGGTACAAGGGTGGCAGTGGAGGAAGGATGGATACCCCAAAGTCGCCAGGTAGGCCAAACAGGCGTTACAGTAAGGCCTGAACTGTACATTGCCTGTGGCATTTCAGGTGCAATACAGCATAGGGCTGGCATGATGAATTCCCGTTACATTGTTGCAATAAACAAAGATCCACATGCGCCTATTTTCCAAGTTGCGGATTGGGGGATTGTGGGAGATGTACGTGAGATCGTTCCTTTGTTGGCGGAAGAATTAAAAGAGAGGCTTGGCAGGGGGTAGAGGATGATCAGGTCCAATGCAGAGGAGCTTTTGAGAAAGACTATGGGAAGGTTTGTAGATAAGGAAATAATACCCAGGGCCAATGAAATAGACGAGAGGGGAGAATTTCCCAGGGATATATTTGAAACATTGGGAAAGATGGGGGTATATGGAATTAGATACCCTAAGGCAAAGGGAGGTTCGGGAGGAAACACCACCCTCTTTTGTATCATGTGCGAAGAATTGGCAAGGGGCCTTATGAGTGTGGCTGCCATCACAGCCATGCAGTGCCTAATGGGTACCAATTTTTTGTTCCACTATGGTAACGAAGAGTTAAAGGAAAAGTATTTTTATCCTGCCATGAGGGGAGAAAAGGTGGCCTGCTTTTGTCTTACCGAGCCTGAGGCTGGGTCTGATCTGGGGAATGTGACCACCAGGGCAGTAAGGGTAGAAGATGGTTTTATCATCGATGGTATGAAGACATGGGTCACCAATGGGCCTGTTGCAGATTTTTTTACTGTCTTGTGTCAGACAGATCCTGAAAAAAAATTCAAAGGCCTAAACTTCTTTTTTGTCCCAAGGGAAACTCCGGGATTAAAGGTGAGCAAACCCTTTGAACTCTTGGGCACCAGAACCACCAAGATCTCCGAACTTAGTTTCACAAATTGTAAGATCCCTCTCCATCATATGCTGGGAGAAGAGGGAAAGGGCTTGGATAACCTTATGGGAATTCTATCGGAGATTAGGACCATGACCGCTGCCTTGGCCATTGGCTTGCAAAAGGCTGCCTTGAATGATTCCATTAGATATGCCCACGAAAGGGTACAGTTTGGAAAGACGATAGGAAGTTATCAGTTGATACAGGCAAAGATAGCCAATATGGCAACTGATCTGGAGGCCTCAAGCCTTCTTACCTATCGTGCCACGAAGATGATAGATGAAAAAAAACCATGCCTAAAAGAGGCCTCCATGGCCAAATATTTTGCCACAGAAGCAGCTTGTAGGGCTGCAGATGAGATAACCAGGATCTTTGGGGCCTATGGCTATTCTATGGAATATTCGGCCCAAAGGTATTACAGGGATGTGAGGTTTTTACTATACGGTGGAGGTACTCACGAAATCTTGCAGACCAACATTGCCAGATGGGTAGGACTTTGATGGGTAGGAAAAAGTTAGAAGGCGTAGAAATCAAGGTGCAAGGAAGGCCTTCCAAAAGATCCTTGGGGCATTTTGTATATGAGACCGTAAAGAGGATGATTATAAAAGGAGAGCTTAAACCAGGTACCAGATTGGTGGAAAGCAGGATTGCCAGCCAGCTTAAAATGAGCAGGACGCCTGTAAGGGAAGCATTTCAGAGATTAGAGAAAGAGGGTTTTTTGAGAAAGACATTGGTGGGAGCTGTGTTTGTCTCGGACCTCACCAGGGAAGACATAGAAGAAACCTTTGGGATCAGAGGAGTACTGGAGAGCTATGCGGCAAGACTTGCCACTTTAAGACATACAAAAAAAGATCTTCAAACACTTGAAAAAAAGGTCCTGCAATACGAGGAGGCCTTGGAAAAAGGCAATTTAGAGCTTTTACCAAAGATAAATACTGAGTTCCACGAACTTTTATACAAGCTGAGCAAAAGCCCCAAACTTATCAATATGATACACGATCTCAGAGATCAGATCCACAGGTTTAGGGAAATGATCCTCAAGGTGGAGGGTGTGGCTCAGCAGAGCAAGGAGGACCATAGAAGGATGCTGGAGCTCATGGCAAAGGGTGATGCAGAAGGTGTGGAACGAGTAGTGAGGGAGCACATCTTGAGGGGAAAGGATCTGGTGATCAAAATATTAAAAAAGGAAAAGGATCAGAGGTAAGAGATGGTAGAACGTAAGATCAGGGTATTGATCGGTAAACCGGGTTTAGACGGGCACGACAGAGGTGCAAAAGTTGTGGCCTTTGCCTTGAAGGATGCGGGCATGGAGGTAATCTATACGGGTTTACACCAGAGGGTGGAGGCAATTGTAAATCAAGCTTTACAGGAAGATGTGGATGTTATAGGTCTTTCCATAATGTCAGGAGCACATATTCCCATTACCAAAAAATTAATGGAGCTGTTAAAAAAAGAAAATTTAGATGACAGGCTTGTCTTAATAGGTGGAGTTATACCATCAAAAGATATAGAGGTTCTAAAAGAGATGGGAGTGGATGGGGTATTTCCTGGCGGGTCTTACTTCCATGAGATTGTAAATTTTATAAAAGAAAATGCCTTTAAGAAACGTAAAGTGGCGGGGGGATATTAATATGGGAGTGGCTACTTACATAAAAGATGAAAAAGACCAGGTAAAGGAGGTGATCCTACAATCTGGGATCAAGATAAAACCAGTTTATACCCCAAAGGATTTGGAAGAAATTGGTTTTAACTATGAACAGGACTTGGGGGACCCTGGGGAGTTCCCATTCACCCGAGCAATACATCCCCTTGGTTATAGGAGTAGGGTCTGGACTGTAAGGCAATACACAGGATTTGGCACACCCGAGCAGACCAATGAAAGATTCAAACTAATGATATCCCATGGCCAGACGGGCCTAAATGTTGCCTTTGATCTGCCTACCCAAATGGGTTACGACTCAGATCACCCTATGGCAGAGGGAGAAGTGGGTAGGGTTGGCATGGCAGTGGATTCTCTAAAGGACTTTCAAATAGCCTTTAAGGACATAAGGCTAGATAAGATAGGCACAGGTCTTACCATAAATGCCATTGCATCTGTGATGTTGGCAATGTATCAGGCAATGGCAGAAGGCTATGGGTACGATAAAAAGGAGATCTCGGCCACCCCACAAAACGACATCTTAAAAGAGATGGTGGGAAGGGGTGCTTGGATATATCCGGTGGAACCTTCTGTGCGTCTCATTGGAGATACCATTGAGTACTCGGTGAAGGAACTCCCCAAGTGTAATCCTGTGAGTGTTTGCGGTTATCACATCAGGGAATCCGGTTGCACACCAGCCCAAGAGATTGCATATGCATTTCTGATTGCATTTGCATACATAGACGAGGTGAGAAAAAGAGGATATGAAGCAGAGGAATTTGTGGGAAGGTTTACCTTCAATCTGAACATATACGGAAACCTTTGGGAGAATGTTGCAAAATTTAGGGCTGCAAGGAAGCTTTGGGCAAGGTTGCTAAGGGATAGATACAATGTTAAAGACAAAAAGGCCTTGTTCTTAAGGGGCATATTCGGCGGAGGTGGTTCTGGTATGACAAAACAGCAGCCCGAAAACAACATAGTGAGGGGTGCCTACTATGCACTTACTGCAGCATTGTCAGGGGCCCAAACCACTGCACTGTGTTCCTTTGACGAGGCTTATACTATTCCAACACCAAGGGCTGCATTGATAAGCCTTAGAACATTCCAGATACTTATGGAAGAAATAGGCCTTAGAGACACAGTGGATCCCCTTGGAGGGAGTTACTTTATTGAGACCCTCACAAAGCAGATGGAAGAAAAGATCTTGGAAGAGATGGAGAAGGTGGAACGTATAGGTGGAATGGTTGAGGCTGTAAAGACAGGATATGTGCAAAAAGAAGTGGCCAAGCAGGCTTATGAGTATGAAAAGAGACTTCAGAAGGGAGAAGTGGTAAAGGTTGGAGTAAACAAATATACAGAAGGGGTAGACATGGAGGTGGAGTTGCACCCCTATGATGAAAAATGGGCAGAGGAGCAAATAAAAAGGCTTAAGGAATTGAGAGCCACCAGAAACAATAGGGAGGTGCAGCGCTGTCTAAAGGAACTCAAGATTGCGGCTGAAACAGGAAAGAATGTGATGCCCTATTTGGTTGATGCCTGTAAGGCCTATGCAACCGTTGGTGAAATGGCGGATGTGTTTAGAGAGGTCTTCGGAGAACACAAAGAACCCAATATATTTTAGTGGGATGGAAAAGATTACAAGCAGGAAGGGGGTGAGAAGTGACCTTTTGGAAATGGGGCAAGCTTTGCATCATAAAATAAAAAAGGAGGTTTAAAATGAAAAAGATCTTAGCTGCTTTGGCCATTTTTGCTATGTTAATGGCAATTTGGCAGGTTCCGCCAGCAAAGGGAGAACCCATTAAACTTACGTACGCCAATTTTCCACCTGCCAATACTTTTCCAAGTGTGCAGATGGAAAGGTGGAAACAAGAGGTGGAAAAAAGGACCAATGGTAAGGTGAGCATCCAAACCTTTCCAGGTGGTACCCTTTTGGATGCAAAAAACATGATGGATGGGGTCATCTCTGGCCAAGCAAACATAGGTTGCCTTAGCATGGCCTATCAGCCTGGCAGGTTCATAGTTACTAACGCCCTTTCACTTCCTTTAAATATCAAGACAGCAGTTCAAGGTAGCCTTGCCCTTTGGGACTTTTACAACAAGTATAAACCCAAGGAGTTTGAGCAGGTAAAGGTCTTAACCATGTTTAGCACTGCTCCTTCCAACATAATGTCTACCATTCCCATAAAAAGCTTAGATGACATTAAGGGAGTTCCATTGAGGGCCTCAGGAGGAGCAGGTGATATCTTAAAGCTTTGGGGCGCAAATATGGTGGGAATGCCCATGTCAGATACCCCAGAAGCCCTCCAAAAGGGTGTTGTAAAGGGCCTATTTACCTCCCTGGAAGTCTTAATGGATTTCAAATTTGCAGAACTATGCAAATATGCAACCATAACCGATGCAGGAGTCTACCCATTTGCAGTTGTTATGAACATGGATACCTGGAACAAACTGCCCGATGACGTAAAAAAGGTGATGGACGATTTGGGTAGAGAACAGGCTGAGTGGACCGGCAAGTACATGGACGAGCATGTTATAAAATCATTGGAATGGTCCAAGAAAAATCATGGGCTACAGGTAATCACCCTCCCTCCAGAGGAACTGAAGAAATGGCACGATCTGTTGGAGCCCATCACAAAGAAATGGATAGAAGACGCCAAGGCCAAAGGACTGCCAGCGGAACAGATGTTGGCTGATCTAAAAGAGCTCGTAAAAAAATATGCCAAATAATAAATAGGGGCCTTCTGGCCCCTTTTTATAAAATCACCGGAGAGTACAATGCTTTTTTTCAAGACGGTGGAGAAGATCAATGATTTCTTGATGAAGTTGGCAGGAATAGGGTTTTTATTTATGGTAGGCATAACCTGTGCTGATATAGTACTTAGGCTTGTCTGGAAGCCAATTATTGGAGCTGTTGAACTTGTGATGTATGTAAATGCAGTATGTGTGGCATTTGCTTTAGGAGCAACCCAGATTAAAAAAGGACATATTTCCGTGGATATACTTGTGAGTTCTTTTGGAAAACAAAAAAGAAAGGCTCTAAGTTTCATTAATTCAATTTTATGTATTGGATTTTTTTCTTTGGTAAGTTGGCAGATTTCAAAATATGCCACTACTCTTCTAAAAACTGGTGAACTATCAGAAACTTTAAAGATTCCTTATTATCTATATGTGTATGCCACATCCTTAGGATGTTTTACATTAATACTTGTATTTGTGTGTGACTTAGTGAAAGTATTTTACAAAGAGGAATAATATGGATCCAACTCTCGTAGGAATAATCGGTATTTTAGTTCTTCTTTGTGTTTTGTTTTTCCTTGGAATGCCTGTGGGATTTGCCATGTCAATCGTTGGATTTGTTGGCTACTGCTACATTATTAATTTTAAAGCAGGGCTCGGGATGCTTGGGACAGAGATATGGAATCTGTTCTCAAAATACGGATTTACTGTAATTCCTTTGTTCATATTCATGGGACAAGTGGCCTTTTATTCTGGTGTAAATGAAAGGCTTTATAATGCCGCTTATAAGTGGGTAGGTCACATAAGAGGTGGCCTTGCCATGGCCACTGTCCTTGCCTGTGCTGCCTTTGCTGCTATCTGTGGTTCTAATGCGGCAACTGCTGCAACCATGACTGCTGTAGCCTATCCCCAGATGAAAAGATACAATTATAGCCCCCCTTTGAGTACAGGAACTATAGCCTGTGGGTCTACCTTGGGTGTTGTGATCCCTCCAAGCGTTGTGCTGATTATCATAGGCCTGAGCACTGGGCAGAGTATTGTAAAACTCTTTTATGGAGCATTAGTGGCGGGCATATTGTTATGTTTGCTAATGCTATTGGGTATTTACCTCATATGCAAGGTACATCCCGAATGGGGTCCCCCTGGTGAGATAAGCAGTTGGAAGAATAGGCTAAAGGCACTTCCAGGGGCAACAGAGATGTTGATACTGTTCTTAGCTGTAATGCTCGGGCTTTATTTGGGGATCTTTACACCTACAGAAGCAGGGGCAGTGGGTTCTTTTTTGGCCCTCTTGATAGCATTAGTACAGAGGAGCCTCTCCTGGAAGGGATTTGTGGCATCCATAATGGATACTTTAATGGTCTCTGCCATGGTTATAATGATTGTTGCTGGCGCTGTAATATTTGGAAAGTTCCTGGCAGTTACCAGGATCCCCTTTGAGGTGGCAGAGTGGGCATCCAGCCTCCCTGTTCCTGGTTTGGTGATCCTTGGGATTATCTTTGTCATATACATTATAGGAGGGATGATGATGGATGCCCTTGCCCTCTTGTTGATTACTATACCCATCTTCTATCCTGTTGTGGAAAAATTAGGGTATGATCCCCTATGGTTCTCCATAGAGGTTACGGTTATTACCACCTTGGGAGCAATAACGCCTCCCGTTGCTGCAACCGCATATGTGGTGGGAGGAATGGCAAAGGAGGTTCCTTTAAAAGAGGTATTTAAAGGAGTGATCTACCTTATACCCACTTATATGGCAGCGGTAATCTTAATGCTCATGTTTCCAAAAATTATTACATTTCTACCCAACTTGGTGAAATAAGGTTTCGGGGGTTAAGGATGAAGACATTTCAGCCAGAAATAAAGAGTAAAGAAGAGCTTCTGGCATTACAGCTCCAAGGACTAAAATGGACTGTAAGCCATGCCTACCATGGCAGCAGACAATACAAAGAAAAGTTGGATCAGGCTAAGGTTAAGCCAGAGGATATAAAGACCTTAGAGGACCTAAAAAGGTTGCCATTTACCACAGCCCAAGATCTCCAGGAGGGATATCCTTTTCCTCTCCTATGTGTGCCCTTTGAAGAGGTGGTAAGGGTACATGCCTCTTCTGGTACCACCGGAAAGAGAAAGGTCTTGGCATACACAAAAAAAGATATACAAGACTGGACCCACTTTTTCGCTAGGTGTTATGAAATGGCAGGCCTCACTGCCTTGGATAGAGTTCAAATTGCAGTGGGTTACGGGATTTGGACAGCTGGTGTGGGCTTCCAACTTGCCTGTGAGGAATTTGGAGCTTTGGCAATACCTGCAGGCCCTGGAAACCTTGACATGCAATGTGAGTTTTTAGTGGATTTCCAATCCACCGTATTGTGCTGTACTGCCTCCATGGGGCTTCTGCTGGCAGAGGAGGTGAACAAGAGGGGGTTGAGGGATAAGATAAACCTCAAGAAAGTGATCTTTGGTTCGGAGCGTTCCAGTGACGCCATGAGGAGTAGGATAAAGGAGCTTTTGGGTGTGGAGCATCTCTTTGATATCCCCGGAATGACAGAGTTATACGGCCCTGGCACAGGTCTAGATTGTATTTATCATACGGGGATCCATTATTGGGCAGACTACTACATCCTTGAAATTATTAATCCCGATACCCTTGAGCCAGTCCCAGAGGGAGAGACAGGGGAGATGGTGGTAACCACACTAAAAAAAGAGGCAGTTCCCCTAATAAGATACAGGACAAGGGATCTTACAAGACTCATACCCGGTGAGTGCCCTTGTGGATCCATTTTGCCAAGGCATGACAGGATCCTTGGGAGGTCGGACGATATGATAATCTTTAGGGCAGTGAACATATACCCAGGCCAGATAGACCATATCCTAAGTCAGATCCCCGGACTTGGGAGCGAATATCAGATCATTTTAGAGAGGAAAGAAGACGGTAAGGACTATATGACCTTAAAGGTGGAAAGGGATTTTAAGCAAGATCCTTCAGTGGATGCCAAGCTAAAGGCACAGGTGGAGGAAGAAATAAAGAAGCGCATATTTGTCTCTGCCTCGGTGGAGATAGTGGGATATGGTTCTCTTCCAAGGTCAGAGAGGAAGAGCAAGAGAGTTTTTGACTACAGAGGGATTTAGGAGCCTTAGTTATGAAGAGATTCGATTATTTGATGCCATCAAGCATAAAAGAAGCTATAGAGGCCCACCTACAATATGGAAATAGGGCCAAATTTATTTCGGGTGGAACAGATGTGTTAGTTAAAATGAAGCAAAAGGCCCTGGATGTGGATTGTCTTATTTCTCTAAGAAGGATCCCTGAATTGAAGGGCATTGAAGCCAATGGAAATTCAATTAGGATTGGAGCAATGACCACTTTCAGGGAGATCATTGGATCTTCCTTAATAAAGGAAAGATTACCAGCCCTTTGGAAGGCTTCAAGTGTGCTGGCAAACCCCCAAATTAGAAATGTGGCAACCATAGGAGGTAATATCTCAAATGCTGCACCTTCTGCGGATTCTGTTCCTCCTCTTATGGTATTGGATACAAAGTTAATAATTCAGACCTCCAACGGTTTAAGGGAAGAGGTGTTGGAGGATTTCTTTTTGGGCCCTGGAAGTACAAAGTTAAAAGAGGGTGAGGTACTGAAGGAGATCGTAGTAAAGTTGCCATCTTTAGAGTGTAAGACCTTTTTTATAAAGATAGGAAGGGTGAGCCAAGATATTGCAGTTGTAAACGGTGCCATTGCAATGGAGACTGAAGGTGATGAAGTAAAAAAAGTAAGATGCGTTTTAGGTGCTGTTGCTCCTACACCCCTAAGACTAAAAGGGGTGGAGGAAAAGTTATTGGGGCAGAAGATAACTCCCGATTTAATAAAAGAGGTGCAGCACCTGGCAGAAGCTGAGGTAAGGCCCATCACGGATGTGAGGGCCTCAATGGAATACAGACGGCATCTGTCCGGAGTGATTGTAAAGAGACTTATAGAGATGGCCATTGGTAGTTAAGGAGGTTTCTCAATGAAACGTGTGATACGCTTTGTTTTAAATGGTTTTGAGGTGGAGGTGGAAACAGACTCCCACATGATGCTCTTAGATGTTTTAAGGGACAAATTTGAGTTGACCGGCACAAAAGAAGGTTGTGGGCAAGGGGAATGCGGTGCATGTACTGTGCTTGTGGATGGACTTGCGGTAAACTCTTGTCTTTTCCCTGCCTTTGAAGTTGAGGGAAGACATGTTACAACCATAGAAGGGCTTATTGGAGAGGGGGCCAAGTTACATCCGATACAAAAGGCCTTTGTGGATGCAGGGGCAGTGCAGTGCGGATTCTGCATGCCTGGTATGGTTATGTCCGCAAAGGCGCTTTTAGATGAGAATCCCACTCCAACTGAGGAGGAAATCAGGGCCGGTATCTCGGGAAATCTCTGCAGGTGCACAGGCTATGTACAGATAGTGGAGGCAATTCAACTTGCTTCCCAGTATATCCAAGAAAGCAAAAGAGGTTAAGAGATGAAAGATTTAAGTTTTGTTGGAAAGGCAATACCCAGGCCGGACGCAGCCGATAAGGTGGCAGGAAAGGCCATATATATCCATGATCTCAAAAGACCTGGCATGTTGTACGGTAAGATTAAATATAGCGATTATGCCCATGCCAGGATCCTCCACATAGATACCAGCAAGGCAGAGAAGCTCCCAGGGGTGAGGGCAGTGATCACCGCATATAATACCCCTGAAGTGAGATTTGGTTTTATAAGAGACAACGTGGCCTTGAAGAAAGGGAAGGTTAGGCAGTTTAGGGACGAAGTTGCTGCTGTGGCTGCCATTGACCCTGAAATAGCCCAAGAGGCAATTGACCTTATAAAGGTTGAATACGAAGAGCTTCCAGGGATATTTGATCCAGAGGAGGCCATAAAGGAAGGGGCACCTATTATCCATGAAATGGATCCAAGGGGAAGGCCCAAGACAGATAACATCGTGCCCGTTTCTTGGAGGTTTGTGGCAGGTGATGTGGAAGAAGCAAAAAGAAAGGCCAAGTTTATAGCAGAAGATGAACTACAGACTCCTCCCATATCACACGCATGCCTTGGGACAGCAGGGTGCATTGCAGAGTTTGACTTACAAAATAACCTAATAATACACACCAAGACCCAGATTCCTTTTTTGGCACAAAACGACTTTAACAGGGCACTTGCTCAAATTGGATTAAAGGGAAAGAATACAAGGGTAATAGTTCCCACCCTGGGTGGTGCCTTTGGAAGTGGACTGGATACCCATGGGTATGAATATATTGCAATCCTTCTTGCATATAAGACCGGGAGACCTGTAAAGATAGTGCTCTCAAGGGAAGAGGAATTTAAAACCCTATCTCCCAGACAGCCCACCAGAACTAAGATCGTACAGGGTTGTGATGAAAACGGTCGCCTCTTATTTAGGGAAGTGAAGATGGTCTTGGACAATGGTGCTTACACCTCGTGGGGAGCAACCACCCCATCTGTAATGATGCTACCCATCTCCACTTTATACAGGGTTCCCAATGTCTTGTATGAAACATTGCTTGTTTACACAAATAATACATATTGCCAGGCAATGAGGGGATATGGGAATCCCCAGGCCACCTGGGCAATAGAGACTAATTTGGATCACTTAGCAGAGCAGGCAGGCATTGATCCCATGGATATTAGGTTCATCAATAAGAATATCCCCAACGACATAAGTCCAATGGGACTCCATATCACAACCTGTGGCATGGAGGAATGCCTAAAGGCAGTAAGGAACAAACTCAATTGGGATGAAAAAAGAGGGAAGCAGAGAGATAAGGCAAGGGGCGTTGGGGTTTCATGCCTGTTCCATGTGGGTGGGTCCGGCAGGGTATATAGGTCCGACGGCACAGGAGTCATCCTCAAAATAGATGACTTTGGCTATGCCACATTGGTGACTGGTGCCATAGAGATGGGCCAAGGTCTTGTGGGTGCTCTCATTGTAGCAACTGCTGAGGCATTGGGTATAACTCCAGACAGGGTGATGGTGGTTACGGGGGATACTGCCACTTGCCCTTGGGATGTGGGCACACATGCAAGCAGGGGGGCATTTACTGCATGCAATGCAGCCATTATGGCAGCCGAAAAGGCAAGGGCTAAGATATTTGAAATAGCCTCTGAACATTTTCTCAATAGGGTGAAATACAAGTTAGATCAGTTGAAGAAAAAGGACCCCAACTTCCAATTGCCAGATCTGGGGATAAAAGGTCAGCTGCAGCCTGAGGATTTTGATATGAGAGAAAACCTGATATTTTTGAAATCAGATCCTAACAATGAGTACCTTAAAGTGCCCTTAGATGAACTTGTGAGAGAGGCCCATTTTAAGGAACAAGGTACAATGATAGTTACAGAGGCGTTCTACGATCCTTGCAATCAAATGATTGATACCAAGACCTGTAGAGGAAATCTTTCTGCTACTTATATATTTGGTGCCCAAGGGGCTGAGGTGGAAGTGGACCTGGAAACTGGCCATGTGAAGATCTTAAAGTACGTGGCAGCACACGATGTGGGTAAGGTTATTAACAAGCATACCATTTTAGGGCAGATATACGGAGGGGCTGTACAAGGTATGGGTTTTGCCCTGTGTGAGGAGTACAAAAGCGAGAAAGGAAGGATGCTGAATCCCAATTTCTTGGACTACAAGATCCTCTCTGCCAACGATCTTAATTTCCCTATGGAGGTGGAATTGGTTGAAACAATTGATGAAGCAGGACCTTTCGGTGCCAAAGGTGTGGGAGAGCCAGGCCTTGTTGCAGTGGCTCCAGCTATTGCAAATGCCATTTATGACGCAACGGGCATAAGGATTACTTCTCTACCCATTAGCCCTGAAAAATTGGCAATGGCCATCAGAAAAAAGAGAAATTCAAGCTAAAAGAAAGGGGGTTATCCCCCTTCCTTTAACTTCTTCATCTTACACACCATCCATGTGAAGTTGACAAGCAAGGGCCTAAATCGCATCTGGTATAGGATCGGAAAAGGGATTTGTACAGAACCCTTCGCTATCCTGCTTAATAATGCCCTAAAACTTCCCTGTTGAACAGAAAAACCACCTATACACTCCTTTAAAATTCAACAAGATGTAATGGCCAAATTTAATTATCCCAATTGTAAGTGCTCAATTATTTACATAAAAATTTTTTTTAACAATACAATTGGTTAAGTATTTTCTTGCATTGTCACACAAATTGTGTTAGTAGATTCGATGTTTGATGCCATTGAACGCAAATTAAAAGATGACAGCAAAATGAAAATCAAACAACTTCACATCAGAGGTTTTAAGTCATTTTTAGGTCCAATCAAGCTTGACCTTTCTTCAGATATTGTGGCAATTGTTGGTCCAAACGGTTCTGGGAAGAGTAATGTGATAGATGCAATAAGGTGGTGTCTTGGAGAACAGAACTCAAGGATCCTTCGTGGTATGAAAATGGAAGATGTGATTTTTAATGGTGCAGGTGATGTAAAAGCCGTTGGGATGGCAGAAGTGAAGGTACTTTTGGAAACTTCTATGATAGAAACCCTCCCAGAACACTTAAGAATGCCTGAAATAGAAATAACAAGAAGGCTTTACAGAAATGGAGAAAGTGAATACCTGATCAATAACATACCTTGTAGACTTAAGGACATTCAAGATATTTTACTTGGAACAGGATTAGGTCAAAGGTCTTATTCCATAATAGGTCAAGGTGCAATAGGATCTATCCTTGATTATAGGCCTGAGCAATTTCGGGACCTCTTGCACGAAGCAGCAGATATAACAAGATACCAAAGACAAGTGGAAATGTCCCAAAAAAGGATCTTAGGAGCTCAGGAAAACCTTGTAAGAATAAAAGACCTATTGGTGGAACTTGAAAAACAGCTCAACTCATTAAAAAAACAAGCCGAAAAAGCCAAAAGATTCAAAAAGATAACCGAAGAGCTTCAAAACCTGGAACTCACACTAATGGCCAATGAGTATAATGAACTTAATAAAAACTTGCTTAAGACCTCAGAGGTTTCCAACTCTCTCTTGGGAGAAGAAATCTCAATTAGGACACTAATAACCCAAAAGGAATCTCGCCTCCAAGACCTTGAAACTCTTGTTGAAGAGTTAGATTTTACACTAAAAGGTCTATACAGAACCTATGGTGGATACAAGACAGAGCTAAATAATAAAAAGGCATTTATACAAGGAAAAGAAAGAGAGCTGAAGCTTTTAGATGACAAGAAATCGGATATATTAAAAGAACTACACCTTATTGATCAAAAGCTAATCGTACTAAATAAAGAACGGGAACAGATCAACAAAGATTTAAGCAATTTAAACTCTGAAATCTCAAGTTATTTAGATCAAAGGGCTAATATAGAAAAAGAGTTGGAATTGATTGATAATAAAAGAAAGGGAATAAGATCACAGTATGATACCACTGTGCACCAGTTTCATAAATTAGAAAATGAAAGAAATAGCGTTCAAAAAGATATTGATTATATTGTCAAAGTCTTGGGAGATATTGATAATCGAAAGAAAGAACTCAATAACCAAATTAACAATATCAACGCTTTGATAGAAAAATTAAAAATTAAATGGAAAGAACTATCTGCTAATAAAAAATTATATGAAATAGAACTAAGCAACCTGGAAGAAAATATTAAGATTTTAATGGGAGGAAAACAAGAAATTTTAAATTCCAAAAAGGTACTTGAAGAACAAAAAAAGTTAACTGAAACACAAATCACAGAGATAAAATTGAGGATTAAAGCCACTGAAGAACTCTTACAGAGCAGAATCAAAAGAGGTGCAAGGCACATCATTCAAGGAAAAGAGCGGCTTAAAGAGCACGGTCTTGAAATGATCGGTATCTTAGGAGAATTAATAGAAGTTGAAGAAGGTTTTGAGCAGTGGTTGGAAGCAGCACTGGGAGATAAATTAGAGTATTTGGTTGTTAAGGATGTAAAGGACTCCATTGGATTTATACAGTATCTAAAACGAGAAAGGAAAGGTAAAAGTGGATTTATCTCCTGTGACAATGGAAATAATCCGGAGTCAGATTCAAAACTTCCTCCAATAATTAAATCTCCAGATTACTTAAAGGGTATCCTGATAGAACTACTAAGAGATGTTACAGTAGTTGACACTCTTCAGACTGCTTTGGAAGAACATTCAAAAAACGGCTCTTCCAAAATATATATCACCAAAGAAGGAGACATATTTCACCGTGGAGTATTCCTTTATGGTGGAGGAGAGGACCAAAGCCAGGAGACAATTCTATCCCGTAAAGCCCAGTTAAGACAGATGAAATTCAAACTGAATCAATTGGAAATGCAACTAACTACTATAGATGATGATCTAAAAGTGTTAAAAGATAAAGAATCTCAATTAGAGGACGAGCTAAAGACACTTTATGCAGAAAAAAATTTCCTACAGGAAAATCTGAAAAAAAACGAATATGAACTTTATAAAGTGGGGTCAGACATTGAAAATCAACAAAAGATGAAAGATATGACAATTAAACAGCTCGACCGCAATACAGATAATACTAATTACTCAAGGGAGCAATTGGAAGACCTAAATACAAGACTTAATGCACTAAAGGATGTTGAAAGACAAAAAAAACAATTCTTGGATGAACTTAAGGCATTAGTTACCCAACACGATAATTTATACGATGCTACAAAAAAGGATTTTTACAGGATTGATACTTCAATTAAGGTAATGGAGGAAAAGAAATTATCCTTAACAAAACAAAAAGAGAAGATTGAACATACCATTAAAGAACTAAGACAGAAGCAAGAAAATTTAAAGCAATCTTTTGCTGAAGCAGAAAATAACATTGAAAAATGCAAAATAGAGATAAAAGATGCAAATGATGCTCTTGAGTATATTGAGCTAAATTTGAATGATTACAGGTTTCAAATTAACAAGAAAGAACAGGATCTTGAAAAAGTCAAGGCAGAAATCGGCAAATTAAAGGGAGAGATTACACATTTACACCAAAAATTAAACGAAGTTAAGGATGAAGTCACAAAGGTAAAAATGACTGAAAGTGAATTAAAGACCGAGATAAAGAACTTGGTAAACGCATGTTTTGAATTACACAATACAGAAATCACAAAAGTCTACAAAGATTATCTTATTGAAAATTATAGCAAAGTTATACTTGAAGAGCAGATTAATTTTAAAAGAGAACAAAAGGCTAAACTTGGTGATGTGAACCTACTTGCCATATCAGAGTATGAAGAAACCAAAAGTAGATTTGAATTTTTAAAAGCACAAGAAATGGACATTTTAAAATCTATTGAAAACATAGAACATGCCATAACGAAATTCAAAACCTTATCAAAGGAATCTCTTCTTAGATTCTACTCTGAAATCAACTCTCAACTCCATTCTATCTTTCAGTCGTTATTTGGAGGAGGCCGTGCCCGATTACGTTTTTTGGATGAAGAAAACCCCCTTGAGTCTGGTATTGTCTTAGAGGCAGAATTTCCACATAAGAGACTTGCTCATCTTGGCCTTCTATCTGGAGGAGAGAAGGCCCTTGTTGCCTTAGCCCTATTATTTTCTATTTTTAAAACAAGACCATCACCTTTTTGCCTTTTGGATGAGGTTGATTCTGCATTGGATGAGATAAACGTGGAAAGATTATGTCGTTATCTAAAAGAACTTAAGACCCAGACCCAGATAATTATTGTAACCCATAAGCCCAAGACCATGGAGATAGCAGATCTTCTGTATGGTGTAACAATGGAAAAGAAAGGAATTTCATCCATTTTGATGGCTGATCTTTCCTCACTTAAAGACTTTGGAGAAACATAATTGGTTAAAATGGCATACTTGACTTTATTTGTGAGCTAACTTAGTCTCTCTTTAAAACCCTTTGGAGGCGCCATGAAACTCAAGGTCGGGATCTTAACAGCAGGTGGTGATTGTGCAGGTATAAACAGTGCTATCCATTGGTTTGTATATTCTGCCATGGATAGGGATTTAGTTCCTTTAAGGGGTGTAATGTTTGAGGTACTGGGTATAAAGGATGGTTGGCTTGGGCTTGGAAGCCTAAAACCTGAGGATCCAGCAAGTCTTGAGACATGGACTGTAAACCTCACTCCAGAGATGGTAAGAACCTGGGATAGGTATGGTGGCACCAGGCTTGGCACCACCAGAATCAACCCTTTCCATCCCTCTTCAGATCTTTCCGAGGCTATAGTTGAAAATTACCAGAAACTCGGGTTACATGCCCTCGTGGTATTGGGTGGGTTTGATAATCTGGGAGTGGCATATAAACTCTATAAAAGAGGTTTGAATATCGTTGGGATTCCCAAGACAATAGACAGGGATCTCTCCGAAACAGACTACACCTTAGGCTTTGACTCTGCATTAAATTCCATTACAGCAGACGTGGACAGGCTCAGGACCACAGCAGGTTCACACAGCCGAATATTTGTGGTGGAATGTATGGGTAGAAGGGCAGGCTGGCTCACCCTTGAGGGTGGTGAGGCAGCAGGTGCTGCCATCATCCTCATCCCCGAACATGATTTCATTGTTGAGAGGGTTATTGAACTTTTGGAACGCAGAAGATCCCAAGGCAAAAGATATAGTATTGTTCTCATATCAGAAGGAGCAAAACCAAAGGGAATGCAGGAGTTCAAGGAGAGGAAAGGCAGGGATGGATTTGGCAATTATTATCTTGGAGGTGTGGGGAGGTTTTTGGCAGATGAGATAGAAAAGAACAGCAAGATGGAAGTAAGGTACGTTGCCCTTAAGCACCTCCAGAGGGGAGGAGCTCCCACTGCCTATGATAGAAGGATGGGAAGGAAATTTGGCATAGCTGCTGTGGATATGATAGTGGCAGAGGATTTCGGGAGAATGGTGAGTTTAAAACACGGAGAGATCACAACCGTTCCATTAAAGAAGGCCTTGGAAAGGCTTAATTTAGTTGATGTGGAAAAGCACTACGATACAAAAGACTATAGAAGTAAGGACCAAATTCTTTAAAACTGAAATATCTTGTGTGGATTAAGTATGTTGTTCGGATCAAAAACTCTTTTTATTCCCTTCATAATTTCTATGTGTTTGGTTTGAAGCTCCATTGTTAGATAAGGCATCTTCGTTATCCCTACTCCATGTTCTCCGGAAATTGTTCCGTTTAACCTTATAACTTCCTTAAATATCTCTTCTACTATTAGTAAAACTTTTTGCTTTTCGTTTTCTTGATTGCCATTATACATTATATTTACATGTAGATTCCCATCTCCTATATGCCCGAATACAGGAATAGGCAGATCAAAATTTTTTGAGATATCTTCAATGGTCGAAATCATCTGTACTATTTTTGTCCTCGGAACCACAATGTCTTCGCTTAACTTATTTGGCCTTAGCTTATACATACTGGGACTAAGTTCCCTCCTCACACTCCAAATATCCTCAGCCTCATCGTTGTAGCCATGTGCAATTACATTCCCGTATCTTTTAGTAATCTCAACTAATATTTCCAAGTCCTTTTTTACCTGTAATTCTCTTCCGTCCACTTCAAAAATCAACAATACTGGTTTTTCATAAGGGATAAAAAGATTAAGCTTATCGGAAATACACTCATAACTAAGCTGATCCATAAATTCCGCTGCCGAGGGAAGAATTCCATTTTGTAACACAGAAAAAAGGCATTCCACAGCATTATGTACACCTTCAAAGGCCACCAATAAAGTTGCATTTACCTCTGGCAAGGGGATAAGTTTCAATATGGCTCTTGTAAATATTCCAAGGGTGCCCTCAGAACCCACCAAAAGGCGAGCAAGGTCATAGCCCACCACACCTTTATGGGTCCTTGCTCCTGCCACTATTATATCTCCTGTGGGAAGCACTGCTTCCAGTCCCAGCACATATTCCCTTGTAACACCGTATTTTATTGCCCTAAGCCCACCTGCACATTCTGCTAAATTGCCGCCTATGGTGCATTCCTTTTTACTGGCAGGGTCAGGAGGATAGAACATGCCCATATTTTTTGCCCTAATTTGCAGTTCAAGGGTCTTTACACCTGGCTCCACCACGCATAAGCCATCCTTTGGGTCCAGTTCCAAGATATTGTCCATCCTTTCAAGGGATAACACCACACCTCCCTTTATAGGCACAGCTCCTCCACTCATGCCCGTGCCAGCACCCCTTGGGACCACAAAAAATTTGTGCCTATTTGCCAATAGGAGGATCTGGCTTATCTCTTGGGCTGTTTTGGGGAATAATACTAAGTCAGGAGGATGATAGATCTTTGTGGCATCTGAACCATAAGGAGCGTACATTTTTGGGTCTTCAATAGCATTTTCCTTACCTACAATGTTAACAAGTTCCCTCCTAAGTGAGTCATTCATTTATCTTCTTCCTGTGTTTGATTGCATGCTCCAAAGTTACCTTGTCTATGTATTTTATATCACCACCCATGGGTAGGCCCACTGCAATTCTGCTTAGCTTTATGCCAGTTGCTTCTCTTTCCAGCAGGTCCATAACATAGCTGGCAGTGGCTTCGCCTTGAAATGTGGGATTGGTTGCTATTATCACTTCTTTGAATCCCTTTCTCTTTATCCTTTCCACAAGCTCCCTGATTTTTAGATCCTCAGGCCCTGATTTATCCAATGGAGAAATGGTACCATGGAGTACATGGTAAAGGCCTTTGTAGGCATTTCCTTCTTCTATGGCAAACAAATCCCCCGGGGTTTCCACCACAAGCAATGTGGAGTTATCCCTATTGGGATCCAAACAGATGGCACATGGATCGCTTTGGGAAAGATTAAAACATTCTCCGCAAAGCCTTACCTTTTCTTTAAATTCCCAAAGGGCCCTGGACAAAGCATCGGTGAGATCCTTTGGTTGTTGCAACAAAAATAGGGTAATACGTGTTGCCGATCTGGGACCCAACCCTGGCAATCGGGACAAAATACCAATTAACTCCTCCATTGCCTGGGGATAAACACCCATGCTTAAATTAATCCTCCAAGACCGGGGATATTGAGACCCTTTGTTATGGAAGACATCTCTTCATTCACCATTGCCTTACTCTTGGAGATGGCATCATTTACAGCTGCCACTATTAAATCCTGAAGCATCTCAGCATAATTGGGATCAATCACCTCTTTTTCTATCTGTATTGAGACTATCTCCTGCCTTCCATTTGCCACCACCTGCACCATGCCACCTCCAGCACTTCCTGTAACCTGCCTATCTCCAAGCTCTTCTTGGAGTTTGGCTATCTTGGCTTGAAGTTGCTGGGCTTGTTTCATTATCTGAGCCATGTTTCCCAATCCCTTCATCATAATTGCCTCCTATGAATCCTTTTTGAATATTACTCCATTGGGAAGTCTTTCTGCCTTGAATCTCCTTATAAGTTCATCCAAGGCTTCTGACTTTTTTGTCTCTCTTTCTTCTCCGTCCTTTATTACAATCCTTACTTCCACTCCAAAATATTGCTTCCAAAGCTCTTTCAACTCTTTGAGCCTATCATGGTCATCCAAATACTCCTTTAATACAGGATGGGCAGGTCTTTTTAATACCACCTCAGATGGATGGAATGAGATTACTTCCCAACCTGAAAGACTATTTGCCATTATACCCTTTTTCTTCCTAAGGAAGCTTAAAAAACCTTCCCAATCTTTTCCTTCCCCCACTTTTTTGTGGGTTTCTTGTTGGGGAATGCTTAAGGATTCAGCAGAAGGTTCCAAAGGTGTTTTTATTGCCTTAAATTGAGTTTTGGCTTCAACTCCCCCTTCGGCAATGATTTGATATAGTTTAGTCAATGGCAAAAGCTCTAAAAATGTACCTAACCTTAAGAAAATAATCTCAGAGATCAGTTTGGGATCATCTGTAGTTCTTAAGAATTCGTGATATTTAAGCATCAAACCCGCTATCACACTTGTTTGTTCCAAATCAATACAAAGGGTTATTTCTCTTATGACTTCCTCCTGCCAAGGTACAAGCCCCAAGTCTTCAGGTTCAGCACCCGATTGAATAAGCAAGGTATTTTTGAAAAGTTCCAAGATTGTTTTATAAAATTCCCTCAAATCATATCCTTTCTCATAAACGGCCTTTATAGTCCTAAATATGGTAGATGGATCCTTTTTTACTATGGCCCTTGCCATGTTGGATACAAGTTCAGATTCCACCTCGCCCAAAAGTTCAGCCACAATTTCATATTTGACTATATCCCCTGAAGAGGCCACCACTTGATCCAACAAACCTTGGGCATCCCTCATGCTGCCCTCGGCTTTCTTTACGATTAGATCTATAACTCCATCCTCCAATCTTATTCCCTCTTTCTCTGCCATATGCAATAAATGAGCTGTCATATCGCTAACCGGGATACGTCTGAAATCAAATCTCTGGCACCTTGAAAGTATGGTGGGAGGAACTTTATGGGGCTCTGTTGTGGCAAATATGAAGACCACATGCCTCGGCGGTTCTTCAAGCGTCTTAAGGAGGGCATTAAAGGCATGGATTGTGAGCATATGGACCTCATCTATGATAAATACCCTTCTTAGACCCAAGGTAGGCATAAACCTTACATTTTCCCTAAGGTTCCTTATCTCCTCAATTCCCCTATTGCTTGCTCCGTCTATCTCGTGTACGTCTGGAGAAATGCCTAAGGTTATCTCTTTACAAGAAGAACATCTGTTGCAAGGTGTGCCAGGGAGGCCTTCTTTGCAGTTCAATGCCTTTGCAAGTATCCTTGCAACTGTTGTCTTTCCCACCCCCCTCGGGCCAGAAAATAAATAGGCATGGCTTATCCTGCCTGACTTCAGTGCATTTTGAAGGGTCCTCACAACAAAAGGTTGCCCAATTACTTCTTCAAATACCTGAGGCCTCCACTTTCTAAAAAGTACCTGATAGCTCATTTTGAGGACCCACGGTTTAAGGTGGCGGAGAGAGAGGGATTCGAACCCTCGGTCCCGTTTTTAGACGGGACACACGATTTCCAGTCGTGCCCCTTCGGCCATCTCGGGCATCTCTCCCAATTGACTATCCGATTTACAAAGAGGAAGGTTAACACATCTCATTATAACTCATCTTGGATATATATAAAAACTCTTTAAGGGCGATCCCAAATATAGCCATTTAGTTTGCCCAAACCCCCTCGCAAAATATTAAAAGTGAGGATAATTTTTAACACAGGAGATCTTTCCATTGCAAGGGAATTTACCAGAAAGGCAAAGGAGCAGGCTCTTTGTGGAACTAGACCCTTGGCCTATAATTAATTGACCCCCATTTGTTTGAAATAATCCCATTAGTTATCCCAGCTTCATCCTGAAAACATTAACCCAAGTTCATGCTAAAAACCCCAAAATCGGGGTAATTTTGGGGTTGTGGAAATTTTGGATCTAATGATTTCAAAGACTTACGGGCAGAGGTTCTGGGAAAATTGATTGTAGTGCCAAAATGACAAAAAAGTACTTGACAAGGGCATGGTTTTATTGTAACCTTTGTTTATGTACATACGTAAGGTCACACACGTAGATAAGAAGAATCGCAAGGAATACTACACCTATAAGCTGGTGGAATCGGTCCGAACTGAAAAAGGGCCAAGACAGCCAACGCTGTTGATCTTGGTACGAAACTTTGAAGACAAGGCATCAACTATAGCTGGGATA
>Ga0197142_1000957_pt1 | contig 26771 bp, 16 predicted proteins | sample GBS60_MetaG_FD_148614 | JGI IMG/M metagenome (GOLD analysis project Ga0197142, IMG submission 148614) | Sediment microbial communities from Great Boiling Springs, Gerlach, Nevada, United States - GBS 60_MetaG | ecosystem: Environmental > Aquatic > Thermal springs > Hot (42-90C) > Sediment... | reverse complement strand
CGGCCCGAGAAAACCGATCTTGACCGTGTCTACGTGCTCGGGTTCCGGTTTGGCGCGCCCCGGCCCGTTGTACTGCATCTGAAGAAGAAAATGTTCCTTGTACGGTTTGACGCCGCTGTAGGGCTCGACATCGGCCGGCGTCCAGGCGTAGTTGGGATCCTTCCGCAGCTCAAGATCCGGAATGGTGTACGCATCGACGGAGTTGATCCGGCGCAGAATCTCCGCAGTGTCGGCGTCGATCAATTCCTTAAGCCGCGGATCTTCGGCCAGAGCCAATCCGGCCAGCAACAACAAAGCGCCAATTCCTCTTCCCGTCATTGCCCACCCCCAGCCACAGCCGGACGGGCCGGCCGCAGTCCGGCGTAATAATCCTCTCCGATGCCCACCCCCAGGCCTTTGGAAGTCGCCACAAAGACGTCGTTGCCTTCGAGATCGAGGTTGATGATGAAGTTGTGCGGGATGCCGACCTCCATGTCGACGGTCTTGAGTAACTCCCGGTCCCGGTAGATCTCGGCGCGTCCGCGCCGTGTCTTCGGATCCATGGTGTAAGCCACCCAGGTGTTCGTCTTGTAGTCGGTGATCACGCCCACGCCTTTGTCGGTGGCGAACCAGGCTTCGTTGGCGCTACGCGCGCGGATATTGTTGATAAAGTCGCTTGGCAGCCCCGAGTCCTGGTTGTAGTAACCGCGCCAGTGCCTGCCGTCGTAACGCGACGCGCCGAAGTAACTCGAGGCCCAGAGCGTGTTCTCCACGTAAGCGGCCCCGGTGACGATCACGTGGACGATCCCGTCGTCCCGGTACAGATCGATCTCCATCTCGCCGTCCGGATCGAGATACTCTTTCCACCGGCCGGTCTTGACGTCGTACTCGAGCACCCCGCTGCCCCACACCGCCAGATGGACCTTCCCGTCCCGGTAGTGCACGCCGTAGTTCCAGATCTCCTCCATCGGCGCGTTCTTTTCCGTGAAGATGGTCCACTCGCCGGTGACGGTGTTGTAGCGGCTGGCGCCGGCGGTGGTGGCCGCCCAGACGTTGTCGTTCTCCACCGCGACCCCGTAGACGACGTTGTTAACCAGTCCGGAATTGAGCTGGTGGAAGTGATCGAAGCGTCCTCCCGAAAAACGGGCCAGCCCTCCGCCGAACAGCCCCAGCCAGACGTCGCCGGTCTTCGGGTCGACGTCGATGGCGGTGATGACGCGCCAGGGCAGGCCGTCCTCCTCCCGCCAGACGCGGACGACCTTCCAGGTGCGCTTGTCGATCAGCGCCAGCCCGTTCTCGGTTCCGACCCAGAGGCGCTGCCCGTCGCTTTTGACGGAAAAGATGTGATCGTCCGGCAGGCCGTTTTCCACCGTGAACTGCTTCCATTTCGTGTACACGTAGGGAAGGTCCTCGGCGAGCGCGGCTCGGGGGAGCACGGTCAGGATCAGGCCGATCCCAACCAGCCTCAAATCCATGTTGCCCTCCTGTTATAGAGTCTTCAGGTATTCGATCAGATCATTGAGTTGATCTTTCGTCATATCGTTGGTCACCCCGTGCTTGTCTTCCGGGTTGTAGACCGTCCAGATCTCCTCGAGCGAGAGCGCCATGCCGTTGTGCAGATACGGCGCCGAGTCATAGATGTTGTTCAGTTGCGGCGTGTCAAACTTGCCGTACGTATCGTACGGGCTCCGGGTGCCCACGTCGTGCACTTGTCGGTCGGTGAAATAGGGCGCCGGATGGCACGTGACACAGCGGTTCCCGACGGGAATCTCGCGGCCGTCGTTCGTCTTGCTCCTTTCAAAGAAAGCCTTGCCGCGCCGTTGCGCCGGGGTCAGCTCCGCGCCCAGCGCCCGGAACCGGTTCGGTGGCCGTGGAATCGAGGCGATGTAGGTGTCCACCGCCGAAAGCTCCTCCGGAGTATACGGCTGGATTCGAGTGAAGAACACCGCCAGCCGCGGGCCGCACTGCCGGGCCAGGCTGGGATTGATGCCGTTCCATTTGAAAGGCGCCGTATCCAGAATGCCCCGGAGCGTGCGGTTGTCCACCTGATTGATCCCGATGCCGTCCGCCTCGATGTCGTAGGTGAGGCCGTCCACATGACCGCCGGGGTGGCAGGTGGCGCAGGAGAATTGGCGGCGGAACGTGATGCCGGCGTTATGGAAGAGCCGCTCGCCGTAGCGCACCTTGGTGATCTGTTTCGGTCCGCCGAGATCGATCCGTCCGGCCGCCTCGAAGCGTTCCAGATCCACCAGGCTCAAGGAATCGTCCAGGCCGTTCACCACCACGGCGGTCCGGCCATCGGGCAGGATCAGCAGGTCGCGCGGATTGTGGGATAGCGGAATGTGTTTGATGACGAATTCCGTCGGCTTGCCGAGGTGGTTGGGCAGAACGTGCCGGCGCTCATAGGGGGAGGCCTGGCGGATCACCGATACCAGCTTCGCCAGATCGACGACGGCGAGCCGGTCGCGGCCGCCGCTGGTGACCAGGGCGAAGCGGCCGTCGGGTGTAATCGCCACCGCGTTGGGATCGGGGAAGCCCCAATCCGGCTCATCGAGCAGCACCTGGTCGGTGGAGCCGTCCGCCCACACCACGCCCAGACCGTTCGTAATGGTCCAGCCCTGGAGCAGGCGCGTCATGGGGACCAGATTCTTGGTGCGGTTCAGTGTCACCAGGGCGTATTCGCCGCTCGGATGCCATGCCACACCTTTGAGCAGATTGGCCGCGGGCAACACCACCCGGTCCTCGATGATGCCGCGCGCCGCCTCGATGAGGGTCAATTCGGCGACCGGGGGCGTCTGCAAAGGCACCAGCCGCGGCAGCGTGTGCGTGACGGCGATCCGGGCGCCGTCCGGCGACAGCGCGGCGGCCCACGGGCGCCGGCTGGCGGCCAGTTTCTTCAGCCGTCGCAGCGTGCCGAGATCGAAGACGTGCACATCGTCGCTGGCGGCATTGAGGACGAACAAAAACTTGCCTTCTCGGTCGGTGATCAGCCCGTGGGGCTCGTCTCCCACCGCGAGCGTCGCCACCACCCTGCGCTCGGCAGCATCGATCACCGACACCGTGTCGTCGAACGCATTCGAGACGAATACGCGTCGTCCGTCCGGGGAAAAGGCCACGCCGTGGGGCTGCCGCCCGACGGGGATCTCGGCAAGTTTCACCCGGGCGGCGACGTCGATCACGATCACCGAGTCCGAACCGGAGCAGGTCACGTAAAGCTCGCGGCCTTGCGGGTCGAGCGCCAGGCTGACCGGCGTCTTGTAGCGAGGTTCTTCGGCGGCCTGGGCTGTCTTGGCCGGGCGGGTCGGATGCGCAATCGCCTCCATTTTGAGTTCGTACTGCTTGCCGTGAGCCTGCTTGTGGCACGGCAGGCAGGTCTGGCTGCCCACCTCTTTCAACCCGGCGGCTCGGGCGGCGCGGCGGTCCCGCATGATCGCCTCCGCCATGTATTCGCTGCCCGGGCCGTGGCAGGCCTCGCAGCCTACGCCTTCATCCGGGGAGAAGGACGCCAGGACGGCGTCGGGCGGCGCCAGAGCGCCCGGCGCGTGGCACTCTAGACACTGAGGTAACTGCTGCGGATCGCCCTCGAGACCTTTCGATCGAGCGATTTCACGCGCCCGGGGCGTCGCCAGCGTCGACCAGGCCCGGGCGTGCGGACTCAGCCGCCAGATGCTGTTCTGGTGGCCGCTTTCCGGGCCCCGGTGGCACTGATTGCAGGCGGCCACGCCGACATATTTCGGCCCGGCGCGCTTGGCGCCGCCATCGGCGGCCTGGAGCCGGAGCCCGCCCATGGTCGCATTCTCGGGAGTCGGGTGGGCGATCTCCTCCATCCTGGTCTTGAAGTCGAAAGCCGGCACGGCCAGCACGGCGACGTGGGAGCCTTTCACGATGTGGCAGCGCATGCAGTCGGCCTCGGTCGGCATCTTCAGCCCGGCCGCCCGGGCGGCCTGGGGATTTCGCATCACCTCCTCGGCCATGTATTCGCTACCCGGCCCGTGACAGTCCTCGCACTGCACGCCGTCATCAACGCGCAGTTGCTCCTCCTTCTCCCAGGGCTCGGCCAAGGCGGTGGGAGCGTGACAGCCCAGGCAGGTCGGCGAGGCCTGCGGGTCGCCGCGCAGACCCGACAGTTGGAGGATCTTCTGCGCTTCGGGCTTGGCCAGGGCCGCGTAGCTCCGGCTGTGTTTGGAATGAAGCCAGAGGGAAAACTGATAGCCCATGCCGGCTCCGTCGTGACAGCCGCCGCAGGCGCGTGCGCCCACATAGATCGGCTCCCTCGGCGCCGCCCGCAGCCAAACCGCGGCGGCGACGAGGGCGGCAAGGGGGATCGCCCCGGGAATCCACGTGCGCAACCTCATCGTTTCGCCACCCCCGCGCGAGCCGGACGAATCAGCCGCAGGATCTGGTTGGCTTTGACGTGGTCTCGCCTCTCGATCGCTCCGTCGGGCCAGCGAATCTCAACCGTCGCGGTCGTGGCCTTCCCCAGGCCGAAATGAAGCCGATGGTCCGCCTGGGACAGATAGCCGCGCACCGGCACCAGTTCCTCAATCTGCCGAAGCTTCCCCGTCGAGACCGTCACGCGCGCACCCAGAGCGTCTCGCATTCCCGTCGGGAACTGGAATTTCGCTTCGACCTTCAGCCAGTTATTCCGATTGCCGCCGTCGTTGCGCAGCAAGCGCGCCGCATCGTTCAGGTTGACAATCACCAGGTCGAGATCGCCGTCGTTGTCGTAATCCAGGTGCGTGGCGCCGCGCCCCACGTACTTTTCATGGAAGTACTGGCCGGAGATCTTCGAGACGTCTTCAAAGGTGCCGTCCCCTTTGTTGCGCACCAGCGTGTCCTCCTGAACGTACTCGTGATGCGCCGCCCCGTGCGTCGTGAACAGATCCAGCCATCCGTCGTTGTCGTAGTCGAACAGGACGGGCGCCCATCCGGTGTACTGTCCCATGACCACAGCCAGGCCAACTGATCCGGTGCGGTATTCGAAACCGGTCTTGCTCTGCATGAGCAGCGTGCAGTAGTTCAGGTCAGGAATGAAGACGTCGAGCAACCCGTCGCGGTCGATGTCTCCGATGGCCGCACCCATCGAGGCGACGTTCTGGCCGTTTTCTCCGTATGCCAGGTTATACTCGAGCGCCTTGTCGACGAACCGCCCGTTGCCGTCGGGCTCAAAGTAATAATTCTCCATGGCGTCGTTGGGAACCAAGACGGCCAGCCGGCCCGTGTTGCGCAGGTCGGTGGCCGTAACGCTCATGGCGCGGCCGTCGGGCATATACATTCCGACCTGTTCGGTCACCTCGGTAAAGGTGCCGTCGCCGTTATTGCGATAAAAGCGGTCCGGCTCACCCGAGTAACTCAAAGGCCCTGGGTAGCCTTGAGCGGGGTAGAAATCGCGAAACTTCCCTTCGTCATATTTGAGATAATTGGCGACATAGACATCCAGCCAGCCGTCGTTGTTCCAATCGAACCAGACCGCATGAAGGCTCCAGCGCGCATCATCCAGGCCGGAGGCCTTCGAGACGTCGGCGAAAGTTCCGTCCCCGTTGTTGCGGTATAGGACGTTCGGACCGTAGTTGAGGACGTAGAGATCGACGTCCCCGTCGTTGTCATAGTCGGCGGCCGAGCAACCGCTAGAGAACGTCTTGTCGCCTGTCCCCGACTCCTCCGTCACGTCGGTGAAGGTGCCATCGCCGTTGTTACGGTAGAGTCGATTGGTAAGCTTGCCGCGGAGATCACGGCCGCGGACGTCGCTCACGCCTTTCGTCCAGGCGCCGTTCACAAAGTAAATGTCCGGCCAGCCGTCGTTGTTGTAGTCGAAGACGCAGACGCCCGAACCGGTGCCCTCCACGATGTTGTCCAGATGGTAATCCCCGTAACTGTGGCGAAACAGGACGCCCGCTTCGCGCGTGACGTCGGTGAACACGGGCAGATCCCCGCTGAGAGCGGCGGCAAGCGGCAGCAGCACGAGTGCGGCTCTCATGGCTGTGCTCCCAGATCGATCCATTCGATGATGGTGAGCTTTTCATCCTCCGTCAGGGGCGCCGACCCGGGCGGCGGCATCAAAGGGACGGCCCCGTTGCCGTCGCTCGAGTCCCAGGGAAGCGATGCCTTTCTTCCGTGCACTCGCCAGACAAGCGGACTCATCCGCGCGGCCGGAGCCAGATAGGCGGCCAAATCGGATCGCGTTACGAGGCGCGGCGGCACGGCCCCGCTGTGGCAGCCTGAGCCGGCGCACTTGGCTTGAAGCACCGGCGAAACATCCCGGCGGAAACTGAGCGTGCGGCGCCGCTCGGGCGGCAGGGTGAGGTTGATCGCCGGACGCGCCAGCGCCGTCGCATAGCGGTTCTCCGGGGTCAATTCCGGGTCCTCGTGGCAGCCGATGCAGCCGCGGGCCTCTTTGTTGCGCACCCAGATCCACCGGCAGGAGCGCAGCATCATGCCGCCGTCGTCCAAAAGTTGCAGCTCGATAGGAGTGTTGGCCGGTACCCGCAGTTTGAACGAGCCGTCCTCGTCGGTGCGAAACTCCCCGAGGATCCGTTTTGCCAGGATGCCGGCGCCGGCCTGGGCAACGCTGGGGGCGCCCTCGACGACGCGGAAGCGCAGCGGCGTGCCCGACGCCGGCCGGGACTGTCGCGGCAGATCGCTCGTGTGGGCATTCAGGCAGTACAGCTCTCCCGTCGGCTCCTGCGGCTCTACGACCGAGGAACGGCCGTCGGGCATGGGCCTTGCCGCCACCAACTGCGCCTGAATGTCATGCCAGGCCGGATCGTCGAAAACCGGTGCTGAGCGGCGGCTCGCCGGATCAAACCGGACGATTCCATAGGTGCCCTTGCCGCCGACTGGGCGTCGCGAGACCAGAATCTCGCCGCCCGGCAGCGCCGAGGGGTAAAGGTAGAGACCCTCGCCGGGCTCGGTGAGCCGCTGATAGGAGCGGAACGGGCGCCGTTGGCTGACCGCTCCGAGGCTGCCCGCTCCGTCCGGCCTCAGTTGGTCGCTTTCGATGAAGACAACCAACCCGCCTGAGGTCGCCACGGGCATGCGCTTGTAGGGAGGGCCCTCTGGCGCTCCATAAAGCGCCACGTCCGTCCCGTCGAGGTTGAGTCCGAACAGCGCCAGGCGCTCCGGCGGGCCCGGCTCGATCCGATCGCGCTGGCGGGCCGCGTAGAGCATGCGGCCGTCCTCCATCATGGCCGGGTCGAAGTCGCCGTACGGGTTGTAGCTGATCCGCACGAGATCGCTGCCGTCCAGGCGCACCGTGTAGAGGCTAGGCGCCGAGCCCGGCTCCGACCCGACGAAGGCGACCTGGCGCCAGGGCAGGTCGCTCGCCAGCACATAGAGCGAGGACTGGTAGATCGGACTGCGGCAGTCCATATCGACGCGCAGCAGCTGCCGGACCGACCGGGTCTCCAGATCGAACTCGTAGATCTGCCAGAAATCGCCCCGGGAACGCTTTGCGGAGAAAAGCAGGTGTTTGCCGTCAAAGCAGACATGCGGATCCCGCGCGGCGAAAAAGCCCCTTGATAGCAGCTCGAGCCCGCCGTCCGGCTTCAGGCGGACGAGCCGGGAGGCGCCCTCTTGTCCTGTTGACGCTAGCTGGGTGAAAACCAGCGGGAGCGGAACTTCCCTGGGCCCGGCGCGCAAAGGCGTACCTAGCATGAGACAACCCGCCGCGGCCAGGATGAGGTGACGGCGGCTGGCGCCGCTTCCGCCACGGCCCATGAATCGGCCTCCCCAGACGAAGTCGGTCATGAAAAAGTATACCGGAGTCTGATGTCTTCAGTAAAGGTAAACTTGAAGACAAGTACCGCAAAGCTCCACGGGAGCGCACGCAATGACTGGCCGAGACCGGATCCTCAAGCACCTCAACGGAGATCGGGTGGATCGCCTGCCCGTCATGCCCATCACGATGATGTTCGCCGCCGATCAGCTCGGAGCAAAATACCGCGACTACGCCACTGACTTCCGCGTCCTGGCCGAGGCTCAGATCTTCACCGCGCGCAAGTTCGGCTTTGACTACGTCTCGGCGATCTCAGACCCGGCCCGCGAGGCCGCCGACTTGGGTGCCGAGGTCGAGTACTTCGACGACCAGCCTCCGGCGATCGTCGAGGCGCGGGCCCGCCTGGCCGATAAGCGGGAACTGGACCGGCTGGAGATCCCCGACCCGCTCGGCGGCGGGCGCATGCACGACCGGGTGAAGGCCGTCGCGCTGCTCAAGGAACGGGTCGGCCAGGAAAAGCTCGTCGAGGGCTGGATCGAAGGGCCTTGTGCGGAAGCCGCCGACCTGCGCGGCATCAACACGCTCATGCTCGACCTCGTCGACGACCCCGGGTTCGTGCGCGCTCTGTTTGAATTCATCGTCGCCATGGAGCTTCGCTTCGCGCGGGCGCAACTGGAGGCTGGCGCCGACTTGATCGGGGTGGGCGACGCCGCCGCCTCCCTCGTCGGCCCCCGACTTTACGAGCAGTTCGTCCTGCCTTACGAGCGAAAGCTGATCGACGGCCTGCATGAGATGGGCGCTCTGGTGCGGCTGCACATCTGCGGCCGCACCACGAAGCTCCTGCCCTGGCTGGGCCATCTCGGCGCGGACATACTCGACCTGGATTGGATGGTGCCGCTTGAGGAGGCGCGCGCCCAAAGTCGGCCCGGGCAGATCCTGCTGGGGAACATCGACCCCGTCGCGGTTCTGCGCAACGGCACGCCCGCGCAGATTCAAGCCGCCCTGGCCGATTGCCATCGCGCTGCCGGCGATCGCTACATCGTCGGCGCCGGCTGCGAGGTGGTGCGCGACACACCGGAGGCCAATGTCCGGGCGATGGCGGAGTACGCCGCCGCTCACCCCGTTTCGCCGGAAACAGCCTAAGCGATTCAGCCGGCTGCCTGCGAAACCCTCGGCCGGTGCGGCCCGTGATAAAGTCGCTTGAATGGTGAGCCGGGCGGCTGACCCTCGAACCGGCTCCGAGAAAGGACACTGGCTATGCAGGATCTTTCCAGACGCAAATTCCTCGCGTCCGCTCCCGCCGCGGCCGGCCTGGCCGCTGGCTGCCGCCGCGCGGCGGCGCCGGCCGGCGTGCGACGCCATCCTCTGGACGGCATCAGTCGGGAGAATCTGAAAATCACCGACATCAAGGTCACCCTGCTTTCCTATGAACTTCCCAAAGACAAGATCTGGGTCACGGGAGCGATCGAGTGCTGGAAGACCGACGCCATCCTGATCCAGGTCTTCACCGACCAGGGCATCGTCGGCATCGGCGAGTCCACCCAGTACGGCGGGCCGGAGCTCATCAAGACGTTCGTCGAAGAGCAGATCAAACCGCGGCTGGTGGGCAAGAATCCCTTTGACGTGGAACTTCTCACCCCCGTCTGGCAGCCGGCGCCGTGGGGACAACAGGTGGCCTGGGCGGGCGTGGACGGGGCGCTGTGGGACATCATCGGCAAGGCCAAGAACCTGCCGGTCTACCGGCTCCTCGCCGTGGACCACGAACCCAACACGCACATCCGCATGTATGCGAGCGGAGGTGTGGAATACGCCTGGTACAAGCGCCCGGAGGACCTCATCGACGAGGCCGTACGCTACAAGGAGGCCGGCTACACCGCCTTTAAGTTCCGCATCGGCACGGACTGGAAGGCGAGCGGCATCACCGTCGCCAAATACGTTCCTTACTTGCGGAAGTTGCGCGAGGCCGTGGGCTGGGATTTCGACTTGATTCAGGAGGCCAATATGCGCCTGACGCTCGAGGAATGCCTCGAGCTGGCGCCTGTACTCGAGGAGTTGAAGTTCTTGTGGTTCGAAGAGCCGATCCGCCGCCAAGACCCGGGCGCCATCGACGGCTATCGCAAGATCCGCGAGGCAATGAAGACGGTGAAGGTCTCCGGCGGCGAGACCATGGTGACGCGCAACGACTTCAAGGAGTGGATCGACCGCGACGGCTACGACATCGTGCAGCCGGACGCCAACACCACCGGCATCACCGAAGCCTGGTACATCGCCCGCATCGCGCATCTGAACGGCAAGATCTGCTGCCCGCACAACTGGCACGGCGGCTTGACCACGATGATGAACGCGGCGCTGGTGGCGGGCATCCCCAACCACCTGGTGCTCGAGCTGAACCAGACGTTCAATCCTCTCAAGGAAGAGGTTTTCAAAGAGCCGCTCGTGGTCAACAAAGGCTACATGGATCTGCCGGAGAGGCCCGGCTTCGGCGTGGAGCTGGCCGGCTCAGCCGAAGATCTGGCCAAAAAGTTCCCGTATTTGCCCGGCCACTACTACCGGCCGAACCCGGAGCTGCCGAAGGCCCGCAGTTAGCGGCAGTCGGCCCCTTCACGGCAGCGCGAAGGCCACCAGCGCGTCCGAGTACACCTGATTGTACTTGTTGCCTCCGCCGGCGGCGATCACGACAAACTGCTTGCCGCTGCGTTTGCCGCGATAGGTGGCGGGGGTGGCGTGCGCGCTGGCCGGCAGGCGCGTCACCCAGAGCTCACGACCGGTGTCCTTGTCGAAGGCGCGAAAGCGGCTGTCGTTGGTTGCTCCGATGAAGACGAGACCCCCGGCGGTCACGATCGACCCGCCCAGGTTCGATGTGCCGGTCGGCGGCAGCCCGCGTTCGATGAGCTCATCGATGACCCCTAAAACGACGCGCCAGCGAAACTCACCCGTGTTGAGATCGATCGCCGTCAGATGACCCCACGGGGGTTTCTGGCACGGATAGAGGTTCGGGTCCCAGAACCGCGAGTTCGGCGTCGCCGCGCCCCGGGCGCGATAGGGCAGCTCCGAACCCTCGGGCCGCTCCACCAGCCGGTAGACCATGCCGACGTCCATCGAGTTCACGTAGAGCGTGTAGGTCTGGGGATCGAACGACGCGCCGCCCCAGTTGGCGCCGCCGTTGGTGCCCGGAAACAGGATCGTCGGCTTCAGGCCGATGGGCGTGTACAGCGAGCCGATCTGAGCCCCCTCAAGCAGCTTCGAGCAGAAAGCCCGACTCTGCTCGGTCACGTCGGTGAGCTCCTCGCGCCGAAAGCTCTGGCGGGCGAACGGCGGCGGTTTCACCGGAAACGGTTGCGTGGGGTGGGCCTGCTCGCCGGGCACCTCGCTCGGCGGCACGGGCCTTTCTTCGATTTCGAACAGCGGCTTGCCGCTCAGCCGGTCGAAGACGAACGCAAAGCCGGTCTTGGTGACCTGAACGACGGCGGGCACGGGCCGGCCTTCCCGGAGCAATGTCACCAGGTTGGGCTGCGCCGGCAGGTCGTAATCCCAGATGTTGTGATGAACCGTCTGAAAGTGCCACAGCCGTCGCCCCGTGGCGGCGTCGAGGGCGACGAGTGAATCGCCGAACAGATTGGCGCCCTTGCGGTCGCCGCCGTAGTAGTCGTAGGCGGGTGAAGTGAGCGGCACATAGACGATTCCGCGATCGGTGTCTACGCTGGCGATGGACCACATATTGGCCCCGGCGCGCTCGCGCCAGGAATCCGCCTCCCAGGTGTCGTGACCGAACTGGCCCGGGCGTGGCACCACATGGAACCGCCAGACGGGCCGTCCCGTTCGCGCATCAAAGGCGCGCACGTCTCCGCTCGGGCCGCGGGGCGAACCGTCGGGCACAAACGAACCGCAAATGACGAGGTTCCGGTAGACGGCCGGCGGCGACGTCATCCCATAACCTGCCTTCGGGAACTTGTCCGCCACCCCTTCGCGCAGGTCGACGAACCCTGCCCGCCCGAAGCTCTCCACCGGCCGCCCCGTGGCGGCGTCGATCGCAAACAGCCGCCCGTCGAGCGTGCCGTAGAACAAGCGGCGATCGCGGTCGTCGCTCCAGAAGGCCGCCCCGCGGTTGGTGAGCATCGGATACGGGGCATTCAAGTCGATCCTTGGGTCGAAACTCCAGAGTTCGCGGCCGGTCTCGGCGTCAAGAGCCACCAGGCGGTTGAAGGGCGTCGTCAGATACAGCACCCCGTCGACGACGATCGGCGTCGTCTCGAAGGCGCTGCGAACCGGATACCGCGTCCCGTCGCTCACCTCGCCGGTATGGTAAGTCCAAGCAACTCGCAGCTTGGAGACATTCGAGCGGTTGATCTCATCGAGCGGCGAATATCTCATGCCGCCGGCGTCGCCGCCGTAGTAAGGCCACTCGGCGGCCGGACAGAACCCGGCGCCGAGGATCAGTCCCAGAAAGATGCAAAGCTCCCTCATGTCGTCTTTCCTCAGGGTAAGATACGGAGGGCCGGCGGCTACCAGATGTAATCCTTCGCCTCGAGCCGCCGCGCGTGGCTGTCGAGCACGTGCACCACGCGAATCTTTTTCAGCTTGGTCGGCGAAAGCTGTCCGATCGGCACGTAGAGGATCGCCCGGCCGAGGCGTGAGGCGATGGTGCGGAAGATGGATCGCGGGGGCTTGGCCGCCACATACACCACCAGGCGGTGGATGGAGTAGTCCAGCCCGGCCAGCAACAGCCGCTCGGGTTTCGTTTCCGCAAAATCGTAATCCGGGTCGCCCCAGACGTCGAACATCCGGCGGGGCGGCAGCGTCATCAAAAAGCCCCCGTACTCGGCGCGGCCGATGCCCGGCCCCACCAGGTGATCCCACGGGTGGGTCGAGTAGAAGGCCATGTCGGACTCGTTCTGGTGCTCGCCGAGCCAGGTCATCAAGTAGTTGTAGCGGTTCTCCCGGTCCTCGTCGAAGATCACGATCACCGCGCCCACCTCGCCGGCCACCTTTTGGCACTCGCGCACGTAGATCTTGCCCTTGTGCCAGTTGCGCACGGTCTCGCGCAGGTCGATGCCGTCGAGGATCGAGGTGGTGAACGGCTCCACCCGCAGGCGTTCCTCCGAGATGATGCTCTTGGCCTTCTGCTTGAGGAAGCGCCCGTACTCTTCGATCACCAGATCCTCGGGCGGGTAGGAACACATGGCGTCGCCGTCGATCTGCCGCGCCCATTCTCCGGGGAACTTCTCCTTCTTGCGGGGCTTGAGCCCGGCCGGCCGCAGGCGCTGCTTCGGGCGTGGCAGGCGGCGGCGCAGGCGCAAGCGGCGAGTCCGCAGCCAGACCTCTTCGCCCGAGAGGTTGTGGGTGGCCAGATCGCTCACCTCCTGCTGCGCGGGATAGCGGTTGGCCGCCTGCCAGACCTCCCAGGCAAAGTTGTCGTCGACCACCGAGCGCGCGGCCACGACCAGCTCGTAAAGCCCGGCCACCAGCTGCCGTTCGGCCACCGCCAGGTTGCGCGTGTAACGTGCGAGCAAACGTCGCTGCCAGTGTGCCAGCTTCTCGCCGGTGTTGCTCTCATAGGCGCGCTCGGCCTCGCCGAACAGAGCCAGTTGCACCCGTGGCCGATCGATAAGGTCCTCCTCCGTCATCGCGACGCGGTACTGCTCATAACGATGTTGGAGGAACGGGTATTCGACGGTAATTTCGGCGAGACAGTCCGGATGCGGATTCACCAGGTCGGCGACCAGAGGAAGGCGGCGCCGCGGGGGCGGCTCCTGGGGCTCCTCCATGGCGTCGAGCACGGCGTCCAGCAGGTTGAGCGAAACCACCACCAGCACCTCGGCCTCGGGGCTTGCGCCCTGAAGTTTCCAGGCGATGGCGCGCGCGTGAGCGATGACGGCCTCGCTTCGCTGGGCCGGATGCACCCGGTACAGCTCGACGTACTTGTCCCAGCCCAGCGTGCGGATCGCATAGGGGTCAGGGTAAGCCTCGACCAGATGCGGGCGCTCGCCGGAGTCAGGCTCGGCGAAAACCACCTCCGCGCCGATCTCGAGCGCCGTGCGCACCGCCTCGGTGAACGGGTCGGCCGGCTCGACGGGCACGTAGATGCCGCGTTCCTCGTCGGCAGGATCCGGGTAGACGATGACCGAGATTTGAGGCAGCCGCCGCACCGCGCGGAGGTACGGGCCGGCCAGCCAGCCAGGCAGTTCCACGGCCACCACCTGCGGCCGCCGAGCGAGGATGGCGCGGCGGAGCTCGACGGCGAACTCCAGCCGGCCCGGTGCGACAGGGAAGTACTGGAAGCGCCCGCGCCGCAGGCTGCCCGCCTCCGAGGGCACCAGTTCAAACACGCCGGACATAGCGCAGCGCCTCTTCCCCCAGGGTTTCGAGCACCGCCACGCGGAGCGCCTCCTCCAGGCTCGCGGGGCCGCCCTCGGCTTCGAGCAGCTTCATGGCGAAGCGGCTGATGTTGATGCCGTCGCGCACCGTGTACCGCTCGTCGGCCGCGTGGGCCTGCTGGAGAAAGTCGGTGACGTATTCGAGGATGTAGTCCTCGGCAAACGGCACATTCTCGCGCAGGATCGCGTACTCCTCGTCCCGCTCCGGAAAGTCGATCAGGATCTGCGGCTGGAGCCGCGAGTGAATGTATTCGGGCAGATCGAACGTCGAGGCGTCGTCATTCATCGTGGCGACGAAGCGGAACTCCGGGTGAGCTTTGATCTTGATGCCGGCGACGATCGATTCCACATAGCGCCGCGAGTCCAACAGCGGCGCCAGGCTCGCCCAGCTCTTTTCGCTCATGCGGTTGCCCTCGTCCAGGATGGCGACGCCTCCGCGCACCATCGCCGTCACCAGCGGCGACGCCACGTAACGGAGCCGGCCCTCGCCTTCAATGACGGGCGTCACCAGCAGGTCCTCCGGCCGGGTGTCCACCGTCGCCTGGAGGATGTAGACCTCCCGCCGCAGGCGCTTGGCGGCCGCATAGGCCAGCGAGGTCTTACCCACCCCCGGCTTGCCGATCAGCCGTGGATTCATGGGCAGGTCCCCGGGCGCCACCACCAGCCAGGCGGCCAGGAGCTGGCGCATCACCTCCTCCTGGCCCACCCAGCGGACCGGGATTTCGTCGGGGTGGGCCAGGTGCAGGGTAACACCTTCGATCTCAACCGTCATACATCCGTATTGTCACGCAGCCGGCTCTGATGCGTTGCGCCGGAGCGGCCGATTGCTCCTGTGCAGGGAGACGATGATTCCGCTCTCTTTTGTGCCCCTGATCGCTTTGGCGGCGGCGCTGCTGCTGCTCGTGGTGCTGCATTCCGGCCGGCGTTAGCCGGAACCCCCGGTCGCTCCTCTCGAAGCCGACTTCGGCCGACCGCGACCCCTGTGGTATCGTGAAAGGGAGCGGGAGGGGAATGGCGGCGCGCGGACGAACCCTCTGGATCTGTTCCCTCGCACTGGTGTGTGTCGGCGTGCTTGCCGCCCAGCGCCTCCGTTTCCCCGATTTGGAGGACCATCCGGCGCCCTTTCCTCCCGATGGCCACGAGAAGACCGAGTTCGCCTTTGCGCGCCTGATGTACCCGTCAATCGGCCGGGGCTACTGGGGTTGGCGGGGCGCCTGGACCACGGATTATCCGAAGGCCGATCGTCAGTTCGTCCAGGGCGTGCGGCGCCTGACGCGCATCCACACCCGCTCGGTCGAGGAGGTCGTCGACCTCGACACGGACAAAATTTACGATTGGCCGTTCGTTTACGCCGTCGAGGTGGGCCACTGGGACCTGAGCGACCAGCAGGCCGCCAGGCTTCGGGATTTCCTGCTGCGCGGCGGCTTCCTGATGACGGATGACTTTCACGGCACCTACGAATGGGACGTCTTTCTGGCCTCGATGCAGAGGGTATTTCCCGAGCGCCCCATCGTCGAGATCCCCAGCGAAGATGAGATCTTTCACGTCGTCTACGATCTCGACGAGCGATTCCAGGTGCCCGGCATCCAATACTTTTACTCCGGCCGGCCCTATGAACAGGATGGCATCGAGCCGCGCTGGCGAGCGATCTATGACGACCAGGGCCGGATCATGGTGGCCATCTGCCACAACATGGACCTCGGCGACGCCTGGGAGTGGGCCGATCTGCCCCGCTATCCGGAGCGGTGGGCGTCGCTCGCCTACCGGATCGGAATCAATTACATCCTCTATGCCATGACGCACTGAGACGCACCCTGCGGTTTGGGCCTCATGTTTGAAGTCTTCTTCGGCTATCCCCTTTCGCTGTACCGAAAGGGAGAGCTCGTGCTGCTGAGCCCATACCCGCGGTGGTGGCTGGCGGCCGCCGTGGTCGCCTCCGCGCTGGCGCTTGCCGCGGCCGTCTGGAGGCGGCGCGCGCGCCTGGCGCCCGGTCTCACCGGGCGCCGGCCTGTGTTCGTCTGGCTGCTTCAGGCCTGCCTGCTCGCCCTGGTTTTGTTGCTGCTCTGGCAACCGGCCTTGCGCGTCTCCACGCTCAAGCCCCAGCAAAACGTCGTCGCGCTTCTTATCGACAACTCCTCCAGCATGATGATCGAAGAGGAGGGCGAGACGCGACTGGCCCAGGCGGTTCGACTGCTCGAGGGCGGCTTGCTCGAAGGTCTCTCGAAGAACTTTCAGGTCCGGCTCTATCGGCTCAGCGATCGCTTGGAGCGGATCCCGGATCTGGGCTCGCTTGGCGCCGCCCGCCCGGCAACCCGCATCGGCGACGCCCTCCGCGAGATGGCGCGCGAGGCCGCCAGCCTTCCCCTGGGTGCGGTGGTGCTGTTGAGCGACGGCGCCGACAACTCCGGCGGCATCGACCTGTCCACGCTGGCCGAGATCCGGAGTCGCCGGATCCCGGTGCACTCCATCGGCTTCGGACGCGAGCGCTTTGCCCGAGACATCGAAATCAGCGATGTGAAGGTCTCTGAGCGCGCTCTGGCCGGGTCGAGGCTCTCGGCGGCGGTGACGCTCCGCCACACCGGTTACGCGAGCCGAAAAACGCGGCTGGCGGTGCGGGACGGCGACCGGCTGCTCGCCGCCAAAGAGCTTGTCCTCGGCCCGCCGGAGCGCCGGCAGACCGAGTTGGTGCTGTTCCACGCCGGTCCGGCGGGCATTCGGACGCTCGAATTCTCCCTCGAGCCGCTGGACGGCGAGGAGAACCCGCGCAACAACGCCCTCCGTCGCCTCGTGCAGGTCGAGGCGTCGCGGCCCCGCGTCTTCTATTTCGAGGGCGAGCCGCGCTGGGAGTATAAGTTCATCCGCCGGGCCCTGGCCGAGGACCCCGTCATCGAGCTGGTCTCGATGCTACGCACGACGCAGAACAAACTTTACCGCCAGGGGCTGAGCAGTCCCGAAGAGCTGGCCGACGGCTTTCCCGGGCGCGTCGAAGAGCTTTTTGCCTACCAGGCGCTCATCCTCGGCTCGGTCGAGGCAGGGTATTTCACCCCGGTGCAGCAGGAGCTGATCCGTCAGTTTGTTGACCGGCGCGGCGGCGGCATCCTTTTTCTGGGGGGCCGCGCGGCCCTGGCCGACGGGGCGTGGGCGACCTCGCCGCTCGCCGAGCTCCTGCCGGTTACCCTGCCGTCTCAAAAATCTAGCTTTCACCGCGACCAGGCCGCCGTCGAGCTCGCGCCGGCCGGGCGCGACAGCCTCATCACCCGACTCGTCGAGGACCCGGAGGAAAACGCCAAGCGCTGGAGCGAGCTGCCGCGGCTGGCCGACTACCAGGAGGTGGGCGAGCCCAAGCCGGGCGCCACCGTGCTGGCGTTGCTCCGCACGCCGACCGGCCGATCCTTGCCGTTGCTGGTGACGCAGAACTATGGCCGCGGCCGCAGCGCCGTCTTCGCCACTGGCGGAAGCTGGCGGTGGCAGATGCGACAAGAGCTGGCCGACCAAACCCACGAGATCTTCTGGCAGCAGCTCGTCCGCTGGCTGGTAACCGGAACGGCGGGCCTGGTGAGCGGCTCGACGCCCCGGCCCGTTCTCACCGATGAAAGCATCGTCCGCCTGGAAGCCTTCGTGCGCGACAAGACCTACCTGCCGGCGGCGGACGCGCGCGTCGAGGCCCGCGTGCTGGGACCCGACGGCCTCGCCGATACGGTCGAGCTTGCCCCGGATCCGCAGCAACCGGGCAGCTATCGGGCCGATTGGCGCGCGGAGCGGCCCGGCTCCTACGTGGCCGAAATCGTCGCCGTTCGCGGCGCCGAGGAGGCCGGTCGTGACACGGTCGCGTTTCGCCGCGAGGACGGCGTGGCGGAGAACTTCCGCGCCGAGCAGAACCGGGAACTCTTGGAGAAGCTCGCGGAACAGACCGGCGGCGCCTACTACCGACCGGCCCAGGCCCGGCGCTTGCTGGACGACATCGTCTATTCGGAGGCCGGCATCACCGTCCAGGAAACCAAAGAGCTCTGGAACCTGCCGGCCGTGTTCCTGTTGCTGGTGTTGCTGAAGACGGCCGAATGGTTTCTCCGGCGCCGGTGGGGGGTGGTATGAGGCTGTTCATCTTGGGGACCGTCTTCGCCTGGAGCCTTACGGCCGCCACGTACGTTGTCACCGTGGCGGGCTTGGGCGGCGAGCCGGACTACGAACAACGCTTCAACGGCCTGGCCGCCGAGCTGGACCGGCTCTTCAGCCAGAGCGCCGACGCTCGCCTGCGCACGCTTCGCGGTCCGGAAGCCACCAAGCAGCGCCTCGGCGCCGCCCTCGCCGAGGTTGCCGCCGAGGCTCGCCCGCAAGACGCCGTCGTGCTGCTCGTGATCGGCCACGGATCCTTCGACGGAGAGCAGTACAAGGTGAACCTGCCCGGCCCGGACGTCTCGGCCGAAGAGCTCGCTCAAATGCTCGAGCCCATCCGGGCCGAGCGCCAGCTCGCCGCGCTGATGACGAGCGCGAGCGGCGCCGCTTTGCCTGTTCTTCAGCGTCCCGGGCGAGTCGTCATCACCGCCACGCGAAGCGGCACGGAGAAGAATGCGGTTGTCTTCTCCCGCTATTGGGTGGCGGCGTTGCAGGACCCGGCCGCCGACACCGACAAAAACGAAGTGATTACCGCGCTTGAGGCGTTCCAGTATGCCGACCGCAAGACGGCGGACTTCTACAAGGCGCAGAAGCGGTTGGCCACCGAGCACGCACTCATCGAGGATACGGGCGCCGGCGAGGGCGTTCGCCAGCCGGCGGCCGCCAACGGCCGCGGTCTGCTGGCCGGCGCATTTCCGCTCGTGCGCATCGGCTCGGCGCACCGGGCGTATCAGGACCCCGCCAAGCGCGAGCTGCTCGAGCGGAAGGAACAGCTTGAGCAGCAGATCGACAGGCTCAAGTACGAAAAGGCGGCGATGCCCACCGCCGAGTACCGCAAACAGCTCACCGCGCTGCTGGTCGAGCTCGCCAAGACCCAGGAGGCTCTGGAGCGCTGATGAGGATTCGCGCCGCCATGGTGGCCCTCTCCGTGGTCATGCCGGCGCTTGCCGAGACCCCCGCCTCCTGCCACGAGCAGCGCCGCCGCGGCCGCCTGGGGGAGGCTCGCACCTGCTACGCCGCGCTCGTGCGCAGCCCGAATCCGTACGAGCGCGCCGAGGGCTACTGGGGTCTGGAGCAGTACCGCGAAGCGAATGAGCAGTTTCGCCTCGCGGTGGAGCGGGAGCCGAAAAACCCGCTCTACCGAGTCCGCTGGGGCCGCCTGTATCTGGAGCGGTACCAGCCCGCGGATGCGGCGCAACTGTTTCGCGAAGCGCTCAAGATCGAACCTCGACACCCGGGCGCCTTGCTCGGCCTGGCCCTGGTCGCCTCGGAAAGCTTCGAGGCCAAAGCCGTCGAGCTGGCCGAAGCCGCGCTCAAGGCCGATCCGCGCCTGGTCGAGGCCCGCGAACTGCTGGCCTATCTGGCGCTCGAGGACGGCAATGAGGCGAGGGCCGTCCTGGAGGCCGATCGGGCGCTCGAGCTCTCCGCCGAGGCGCTCGACGCGATGGCGATCCGCGCCACCATGGATTGGCTGAACGACCGCGCCCAGACCCCCTGGATCGACCGAATCCTGGCCCTCAACCCGGCCTACGGCGAAGCCTACGCCATGGCCGGCCATTTCTTTGTCCTCAATCGCCGCTACGAGGAGGGCATCGAGTTTTACCGCCGGGCGATTGAGCTGAACCCGCGGCTGTGGAAGGCCCGCTCGGAGCTCGGCGTGAACCTGATGCGGCTGGGCAGGGAAGAGGAAGCGCGGCGCCACCTGGAGCTCTGCTACGCCAACGGCTATCAGAGTCCCGCCACCGTCAATACGCTGCGCCTGCTCGACAGCTACAAGAACTTCGAGATCTTCAAGACCGATAACACCGTGCTCCGCCTCCACAGGAGGGAGGCCGCTGTGCTGCGGCCGTACTTTGAGGCCGAACTCCAACGCGCCATTGCGACGTTTGAGAAGAAATACCGGCTCAAGCTCAGGCAACCCGTGCAGGTGGAGGTCTACCCGGACCATGAGGATTTCGCCGTGCGCACGCTGGGCATGCCCGGACTGGGAGCGCTCGGCGTCACCTTCGGCCACGTCGTCGCCATGGACAGCCCCTCGGCGCGCAAGCTCGGCACCTTCCACTGGGCCAGCACCCTCTGGCACGAGCTGAGCCATGTCTTCGTGCTGACCGCCACCGCCCACCGCGGGCCTCGCTGGTTCACCGAGGGCATGGCGGTGCATGAGGAGACGGCGGTCTCCCCCGAGTGGGGCGATCGCATCGACCCGCTGGTGATTGAGGCCATCAAAGAGCGCAAGCTGTTGCCCGTCGTCTCGCTCGATCGCGGTTTCGTCCGGCCCTCCTATCCGGGACAGGTGCAGGTCTCCTACTTTCAAGCGGGCCGCATCTGCGACTTCATCGCCGAGCGCTGGGGATACTCGAAACTGCTCGAGATGATCGAAGCCTTCGGCCGCCGAAAACAGACCGCCGAGGTGATCGAGCAGCAGCTCGGCCTGGCGCCCGAGGAATTCGACCGCCGGTTTCTCGCCTGGCTGGAGGCGAAGACGCGGAAACTGGTGGACGGCTTCGACGACTGGAGGAAGCAGATGAAAGCGCTCGCCGAAGCGGCCCGGGCAGGCCGGCACGAGGAGGTGCTTGAACGCGGCCCGGCGCTGCGAGACCTCTACCCGGACTTCGTTGAGGAGGGCAGCGCCTATGAGCTGCTGGCGGCGGCGCACCTGGCGAAGGGCGACGTCGCTTCTGCGGCCGATGAACTGGAGCGTTACGCCCGCGCCGGCGGCCGCAGTCCGGCTGTCTTGAAGCAGCTTGCCCAACTGCGCCGCGAGCAGGGAAGGAGCCGGGAGGCGGTCGCGGCGCTCGAACGGCTGCTTTACATCGACCCGGTGAGCGACGAGGAGCTTCACCGCCGCCTCGGCGAACTCTACCTGGAGCTCGGCGAGTACGCAGGCGCCATCCGCGAATTCCAGGCCGTTGTGGCGATGAACCCGATCGATATAGCCGCGGCCCGATTCAACCTGGCGAAAGCCTACCGTGCGGCGGGCCGCCTGGATGAGGCCCTCGACCAGGTGATCGCCTCGCTTGAGGCCGCGCCCGGCTACCGGCCGGCTCAGAAGATGCTGCTTGAACTGAGCCGGGCGGCATCCAACGAAAGAGAAAAGGAACCCGAATAACGATGTCCACTCTTGCGGCGACCGATCAACTCGATTCGGCGGAATTGCGCGAGCGCATCGCCCGTTTCCAGGAGGTGAGGGACGAAATCGTCCGGCAGGTTCGCCGGGTGATTGTCGGCCAGGAGGAGGTCCTCGAGCAGGTTCTCATTGCCCTGTTCGTGGGCGGCCACTGCCTCATCACCGGCCTGCCCGGCACCGCCAAGACGCTGCTGGTGCGCACGATGGCGCAGACGCTCGGCCTGGAGTTCCGGCGCATCCAGTTCACGCCGGATCTGATGCCCTCCGATGTCACCGGAACCGACATCATCGAGGAGGACCCGACCACCGGCCACCGCACCTGGACCTTCGTGCCCGGCCCGATCTTTGCCAACGTCCTGCTGGCGGATGAGATCAACCGCACGCCGCCCAAGACGCAGTCGGCGCTGCTTGAGGCGATGCAGGAGCGCTCCTGCACTGTGCGCGGCAAGTTCTACAAGCTCCCGGCGCCCTTCTTCGTGCTGGCGACCCAGAACCCGATCGAGCTCGAGGGCACCTATCCTCTGCCCGAGGCCCAGCTCGACCGATTCTTGTTCAATACGTTGCTCGACTACCTCTCCGCGGACGAGGAGATGCAGGTGATCCACCTCACCACCACCACGCATCAGGCCGAGGTGGAGCCGGTCACCAACGCCGAGGAGATCCTGGGCTTCCAGCAGCTTGTCCGCATGGTGCCGATCGCCGACTCGGTGGCGCGCTACGCTATCGAGCTGATCCGCGCCACCCGCCACACCGATCCGAGCGCCCCCGACTTCATTCGGCGATATGTCAACTACGGCGCCAGCGTACGCGGCGCGCAGTTCCTGGTGCTCGCCGCCAAGGCCCGCGCGCTTATGAGGCGCCGCTACCATGTGACCTACGACGACATTCGGGCGCTGCTGACGCCTGTGCTCCGCCACCGCATTCTCCTGAATTTCCACGCCGAGTCCGAGCGCCTCACCACCGACGACATCCTGAAACGGTTGCTTGAGGCCCGGCCGGCCCCGCGCGGCAACTGAGATGGGCGCGATGCTCGAACGTTTCCTCGATCCAAAGATTCTCGCCAGCATCTCGGGCCTGGACCTGGTGGCCAAGACGGTGGTCGACGGCTTCATCGCCGGACTGCACCGGTCGCCCGATTTCGGCTTCAGCCAGGAGTTTGCCGAGTACCGCGCGTACTCTCCGGGCGACGACCTCCGGCACGTGGACTGGAACGTGTTTGCCCGCACCGAGCGCTGCTATCTGAAACGCTACCGCGGCGAGACCAACTCCCAGCTCACCCTGATGCTGGATGCGAGCGCCTCGATGGGTTATAGCTCCCACGGGATCACCAAGCTCGATTACGCCCGCTTCCTGGCCGCTTCGCTCTCTCATCTGGCCGGCCAGCAGCGCGACGCCGCCGGGCTGATCGTTTTTGACGATGAGATCCGCCAGTATGTGCGCCCCTCCACGCGTCAAGGCCAGCTCTCGCGGCTGCTTCACGCCATCAACGAGGCGGAGCCGCGAGCCCGTACGGACTTCGCCAAGCCTTTCCTTCACTTCCAGCAGTTTTTGCGGCGCCGGGGAATCGTCGCCGTCATCTCCGACCTGCTCGAGCGGCCGGAGACGATCATCAAGGCGGTCGAGCCGCTGCGCTACCGCGGCAACGAGCTCATCCTGTTTCACGTGCTCGACCCCGAGGAGATCTCGCCCGGATTGGGCGAGCCCGCCGTTCTGGTCGACATGGAGACCGGCCGCCGCCTGGAGGTCTCCCCGGAGTACGCTCGCACCGAGTACAGGCGGCGCGTCGAAGCCTACCTCCGGGAACTCCGCGAACGTGCGCTGGCCGCCGGCGTCGACTACTTCCTGTTGCCCACCGACCGGCCGCTCGATGCCGCTTTGCGCGAGTATCTCACGGTGCGCCAGGGGAGGATGTAGATGGGCTTTCTCTCCCCCTGGTTCCTGGCCGGACTGGCGGCGGCGGCCATTCCCGTCTACTTCCATCTGCTGCGGCGCCAGCAAGCCAACCCGCGGCCGTTCAGCTCCCTGATGTTCTTCGAGCGTTCGACGCAAAGCTCGATCCGGCACCGGCGCCTGCGTTATCTGGCGCTGCTGGCTGCCCGCCTGGCGCTGCTCGTGCTCCTGACCCTGGCCTTTGCCGGGCCCTACCTTCTTCGCCCGGTGGCCTCGAGCGACGAACGGCGCCTGCTGCTGATCGTGATCGACCGCTCCTTCAGCATGCGGGCGGCCGACCGGATCGAGCGCGCACGGCAGGCGGCCTTGTCGATTCTCTCCGCGCGTCCGCCGGCTGCCCTGGCCCAGGTGGCGGCCCTGGACGCGCAACTTTCTCTGCTCACCGAGCCGACCGCCGACGCAGCCGAGCTCGCCGCCGCGGTCCGCTCCATCGAAGCTGTGGATGAGCGCAGCTCGTTCGGAGAGCTTGCCCGGGCCGTGCGCGCCCTGGCGGATTCCTCGGGCGCCGTTATCGATCTGAACCTGGTGAGCGACATGCAGCAGAGCTCGATGCCGCCGGGCTTCTCGGACTTGACCTTGGGGCCGAAGGTGCGGCTTCGGCTGCATCCGGTGGCCGAGGGCCCCGAACCGAACTTCGCCGTCGAAAGCGTCGCGGCGCCGGGGGCGATCTTCGACCCCGCCAAGGTGCGTGTCCAGGTGACGGTCAGCGGTTTGCACAGCCCGGCGGCGCGCCGCAGCGTCTCGTTGGTGGCCGGCGGCAAGGTGCTTGAGACGCGTCTGGTCGAGGTGCCTGAAAACGGCCGCGCCACGGTGGAATTTCAGTCTCTCGCCGTCCCGTACGGCTTTACGCGCTGCGAGGTGCGCCTCGATCCGGGCGACCGCCTCCGGGCCGACGACCGGTTTCTGTTCGCCGTCGAGCGGGCCGACCCGAGGCCGGTCCTTTTCGTCCACGAGGCGCGCGACCGCCGATCGCTTCTGTACTTCCGCTCGGCGCTCGAATCGGCTGAAACGCCGGCCTTCCGCCTTCAGCCGGTGACCGCCGATCAGTGCGAGTCGGTCGATCCGACTCGGTTTGCTGTCATCGTGCTTGCCGACGTCGAAACCTTGCCCGCCGCTTTCGAGCAGAAACTCAACCGGCATGTCCGCGACGGCGGCGCCGTCCTCATCGCCGGCGGCCCGGCCACGGCGCGGCGCGGGAGAGTTCCGGTGTTGGAGGAAAAGGTTCTCGAGTCGCGCTATGCCGCGCGCGCCGGCGAGCGGTTCCAGACCGCCGTGACCGCCGATCCCGCGCACCCGTCGCTTCGGCTGGCTGCCGGCTGGGAGGCGGTGAAGTTCTTCCAGGTGGTGCCGATCGACCCCGGCGCCGGCCGCGTGGTCGGACGCCTGGCCGCCGGCACGCCGCTGCTCATCGATCGCCCTCTGGGCGAGGGGCGCGTGATCTACTTCGCCTCAACCTTCGATAACATCGCCAACGATTTTCCCCTGCATCCGTCCTTCGTGCCCTTCGTCGAGCAGACGGTGAGCAGCCTCGGGCGCCTCGAGCGACGCACCGCGAGCCTCACCGTCGGCTCCTTCGTCGAACTGCGTTCCGGCGCCGAGCAGGGGCAGGCGGTCGAAGTCATCGGACCGGAGCAGGTGCGCGCTCTCTCGCTCGAGGAGGCGGCGCGCGCGCAGAGCTTTCAATTCACCCGCGAAGGGTTCTATGAGCTGCGCCGGGCAAGCAACCGAAATGAGATGGTGGCCGTCAACGCCGACCGGCGCGAGAGCGACCTGGCGCCGATTCCGCGCGAGACGCTGGCGCTCTGGGAAAATACTGCCGAAGGCAACCCGGAGGCGGTTGCGGAGGCGGGCGCGGTTCAGCGGCCCTGGCGCCTGTGGTGGTATCTGATGCTGCTGGCGGCGGCGGCGGCCGTGGTCGAGTCGCTGCTCGCCGTCAAATATCTCAGTGTCGAAAGGGAGGTGGCATGAGCGCACGGGATCGCTTGGACGATTACCTCGGCCGGCTCGAGCGAAGGCTCCGCCTCCGCGAGGCCTCTCGCGGCGTGGCGGCTCTCGGGGCCGCTGCTCTGGGCTTGACGCTGCTGCTCGTGGTGATCTTGAACGAACGCGCCTTTGCGCCGGCCGTCGTCACCGGCGCCCGAATCGTCCTGTTCGTCGCGCTCGGCCTGATCGCCCTCTTCGGCCTCATCCTGCCGCTCGTGCGCTTGAACCGCACCCGCGCAGCGCGCCGCGCCGAGACGAGATTTCCCGAGTTCGAAGAACGCCTGCTTACCTATGTCGAGAAAGCGCGCCGGCCCGAATCGGATGCCTTCCTCGAGTTGCTGGCCGACGACGCCATGCAGGTGGCCGAAAAGGCGGAGCCGGCTCGCCTGGTCTCCTGGCGCCGGGTCGGTGCATGGCTGGGGGGAGGCGCCGCCGCTGCCGGCGTTCTCCTGTGGCTGGCCGTCTCGGGCCCAGGCTATCTCGGCTACGGAACCAGCCTGCTCTGGGCCGGCGCCGGCCGCACCGGCAAGCCCCTCTATGACATCCGCGTCGCCCCCGGCGATCACAAGGTGCGCCGCGGTTCCGATCAGCTCGTGAGCGCCTATCTGATCGGCTTCGACTCAAGCGACGTCCGCCTGATGGCTCGTTATGAGGGCGCCTCGAAGTGGGAAGAGGTGCGCATGCGGCCGGAAGCGCAGGGAACAGGCTATGAGTTCCTGTTCGCCGGGCTGCCCGAATCGGTGGACTACTACGTCGTCGCGGGTGCGGTCCGGAGCCGTCAGTTCCGTCTGGAGGCGGTCGATCTGCCGCGCGTGAAACGTATTCGCGTCACCTACCGCTACCCCGCCTGGTCGCGCCTGGAGCCCGCCGTCGAGGAACAGGGCGGTGACCTGCGCGCCGTAGAGGGCACGGAGGCGGAGCTGGCCATCGAGACGGACCAGCCTCTCAACGATGGAGCCCTCGTGATCCGCGACGGCCCCCGTATTCGCCTCACGCCGCTCGAAGGGAACTGGTCGCGCGGGCGTCTGCGGATCGACAAAGACGGCGTCTACCACATCGCCGCCATCTACGACGGCGAGCCGGTCCGGCTGACGGAGGATTACTTCATCGACGTCACTGAGGAGCGGGCGCCGGCCGTCCGCATCCGGCGACCCGGCCGCGACTACCGCGCCAGCCCGATCGAGGAGATCCGCGTCGAGGTCGAGGCCGAGGATGATTTCGGGCTCGAAGAACTCGCCCTGTTCTATTCGGTCAACGGCGGGCCGGAGCGCAAGATCAGCCTGCTGGACCGGCGGGGCGCCAGGGAAGCCCGCGGCGGCGCCCTGATCGCGCTCGAGGACCACAAGCTCGTGCCCGGCGACGTGGTCAGCCTCTATGCCGTCGCCCGGGATGCCCGCACCGGGTCGCGCACCGACATCTTCTTCATCGAGGCCCAGCCCTTCGAGCGCGAGTACTACCAGTCGCAACAGTCTGCCGGTATGGAGAGCGGCGGCGAGCAGGACCAGAACCAGATCTCCGCGCGGCAGAAGGA
>Ga0197142_1000956_pt1 | contig 26787 bp, 34 predicted proteins | sample GBS60_MetaG_FD_148614 | JGI IMG/M metagenome (GOLD analysis project Ga0197142, IMG submission 148614) | Sediment microbial communities from Great Boiling Springs, Gerlach, Nevada, United States - GBS 60_MetaG | ecosystem: Environmental > Aquatic > Thermal springs > Hot (42-90C) > Sediment... | reverse complement strand
AAGAGGACAAACCTCAAGGAATCTAACAATGTTAGGCAAGGGTATTGGTCTTTATCTCTCAAGATTAATCATTGAAGCCCATCAAGGTAAATTATGGCTTGAATCTGAAGGAGAAAACAAAGGAACCACTGCCTTTGTTGAATTACCCTTATCTCAAAAACCAGAAAAACCAAAATCTATTGAAGTTCAACTTCAATAGATCACTTCAATAGATCAGCTTCAATAGATGTTTCTAGAAAATTTTTTAATGGTATAATTAATTTAGATTTTTGGGTTTTTTTGTTCTTTTTGGTTCTTTTAGAAAGGAGAAAGAAATGCTGGTGATCACAAGAGGAGCAAGCGAAAGCATAGTGATTGGAGACAATATTATTATTACCGTGGTTAGAATTGAGCAAGATCGCGAAAGGGTCCGGTTGGGAATTGAAGCCCCACCGGAAGTGACTGTTCATAGAAAAGAAGTTTATGAGGCAATAAAAAGAGAAGAGTTAAAAAGGCAGATTCAAGAAAAGGAGGCAGAAAAAAAAGGAAGAGAAAAAAAGGATCGGGGATTTGATCCGAATTTTCCAGGATCTTTTTATGAAATTTAGTTCATTTAAATGAAACCTTTTTTAGAGTTAAAGCTCTTTTTTAAAGAGCTTGGCAGTGATGAATATCACTGCCTTTTTTTTAGGTGATTAATTGTTGATTATCTTTAATTTTTTTGTTATCATTCCTTTATAAAAGATATGAAAGAATTCCCAATTTTTAAAACAAAAATAGAAAATTTTTCTAAAAAATTTAATTTTTTAGATCCTGAAGAGGAAAGGGAATATTTTTTGGCTAAGGCAGGAAAAGAGATAGAAAAATTAAGGAATTTTTTAGAAAAGAATACTTTTATTGCATATTTTGTAGGCAAAAAGAATTCCGGAAAGGGAACTTATTCAAAAATGTTTTCTCAATTTTTTCCCCAAAATTACATTTCTCATTTTTCTGTAGGTGATATTGTAAGACAAGCGGAAAATGAAATTAAAGACCCGGATAAAAGAAAAGATCTTTTAAATTTTTTAGAAAAATATTATCGAGGATTTTCTCCTTTAGAAGAAAATTTGAAAATTTTAACAAATCGAGATCCTGCTCAATTATTGTCTTTAGAGTTTGTTCTCGCTCTTTTGAAAAGAGCCATTTTGAGAGAAGGACGAAAAACTCTTTTTATTGATGGATTTCCTCGAAATTTAGATCAGGTTTCTTTTTCTTTATTTTTTCGGGATTTGATTGATTTTCGTGATGATCCTGATATTTTTGTTTTGGTTTATGTTCCCGAATCAGTAATTGAAGAGAGAATAAAATGGAGAAGGATTTGTCCTCAATGCCAGACACCTAGAAATTTGAAATTATTACCAACAAAGACAGTTGGGTTTGATGAAGAAAAAAAAGAATTTTATTTGATTTGTGATTTTTGCCAAAAAAGAATGATCCCAAAAGAATTTGATGATTTAGGTTTAGAACCCATTCGCGAAAGATTAAAAAGTGATCAGTTAATGATGGAGAGAATTTTATCTTTACATGGTGTTCCAAAGATCTTTTTAAGAAATTCGATTCCTAAAGATATTGCTCTTGATTATGTTGATGATTATGAAATTACGCCTGAATATTCTTATGAATATAATTTTTCAGAAAAAAAAGTGATTATTAAAGAAAAACCGTGGATTATTAAAGACGATGAAGGCCGGGAATCTTTTTCTCTTTTGCCACAACCCGTTGTTGTTTCTTTTATTCATCAGTTAGTAAAAATTTTGAATCTATGAACTCTAAAGAAATTAGGAGTAGTTTTTTAAATTTTTTCAGGGACAAGAATCATAAAATTATTCCTTCGGTTTCCTTGATTTCTCCAGACCCCAGTGTTTTATTTACAACAGCTGGCATGCAACCTTTAAGTCCATATTTGGCAGGAAAAAAAGATCCTTTAAAGGATTTTGGTACTCGACATTTGGCTTCTTGCCAAAAATGTTTTCGAACGAACGATATCGATGAAGTAGGAGATAATACCCATCACACTTTTTTTGAGATGTTGGGCAATTGGTCGATTGGTGTTGATGAAAAAGGAAATTATTTTAAAGAAGGCGCTATTCAATTGGCTTTAGAATTTTTAATAAAAAAACTTAAATTAAATTTAGAAAGAATTTCAATCACATTCTTTAAAGGAGATGAAACCGTTCCCGAAGATAAAGAAACTTTTTTGTTGTGGCAGAAGTATGGTATTTCAAAGGAAAGAATTAGGCCTATGGGTAAAAGCGATAATTTTTGGGGACCAGTTGGAAAGGAGGGACCCTGCGGGCCTTGTTCAGAAATTTATTATTTAAAAGAAAATGGCCAAGAAGTTGAGATTTGGAATCTCGTTTTTATGGAATATTATCAAAAAGAAGATGGCGGTTTGGAAAAATTATCTCAAACCAATATTGATACCGGTATTGGTTTTGAGAGATTAGTGGCGGTCTTACAAAACAAAGAATCTTCTTTTGAGACAGATTTGTTTGAATTTTTAATTCCCCATTTAGAAAGCAATTCTCAAAAAAGATACCAAGATTATAAAAGAGAATTTAGAATCATTATGGATCATTTGAGAGCCTTGACTTTTTTAATTGGAGACGGTGTCTTGCCTTCAAATTTAGGTCAAGGATATATCTTGCGCCGTATTTTCAGAAGGGCAATGAGATATTTTTTTCTCTTAAATGTTCCAACTAAAAACATTCCATTTTTGATTTCTTTGATTATTGAAAATTATGGTGATATCTGGCCGGAAATAAAAGAAAAAAAAGAATTTATTTTGAGAGTCGTCGAGCAAGAAGAAGAAAAATTTTCTCGCGTCTTAAAAAGGGGAATGGAATTGATTTTAAAAGAAATTGATAATTTAAAAAGAAAATCAGAAAGGATAATGCCGGGAAAAGTTGTTTTTGATTTTTACCAAAATTATGGTTTTCCTTTTGAGTTGACTCAAGAAATTGCGAGGGAGAACGATCTTTTGGTTTCGCGAGAGGAATTTGAGCAATATTTTAGGAAACACCAAGAAATTTCAAGGAAAAGCATGGAAAAAAAATTTGGGGGCCATGGTTTTAAAGAAGAAAAAGAATTGGATGATAAAGATAAAACTGAAAAAATTAAAAGACTTCATACCGCGACCCATCTTTTACACGCTGCCTTAAGACAGATTTTGGGCGAAAATGTTTTTCAACAGGGTTCTGATATCACACCAGAAAGATTAAGATTTGATTTTTCTTTTTCAAGAAAACTAACCCCAGAAGAATTAAAAAATATCGAAGATTTAGTCAACCAAAAAATTAAAGAAGGATTGATTGTTAAAAAAGAGAAGAAAAAATTAAAAGACGCTCTTGAAGAAGGGGCCCTTGCCTTTTTTAAAGAAAGGTATCCTCCCGAGGTTTATGTTTATACCATTGGAGATTTTTCTAAAGAGATTTGTGCTGGTCCTCATGTTGAGAAAACCTCGGAACTCGGGCATTTTAAGATTGTAAAAGAGGAAGCGGTAAGTGCGAATGTTCGAAGAATCCGAGCAATCTTAGAATAAAATGGCAAAGAAAATATACGACATTATTCCGCCAGAAAAGAAGATCGTCTTTCAAAAAAAAGAAGAGAAAAAAAAACAAAAATTTTTTTCTTTTGAGTTGATACTGTTATTTTTTTGTTTTTTTTCTTTTTTTGCTTATTTTTTTGTTTCAAAAACAGCCCGCGTTCAGGTGATTATTACCCCCCAATTTCAAGAGAAAAAATTTTCAGAGCCAATTACCATTGTTTGGCAGGAGGGTTTCAAGGATAAAAATTTCATTTTTGGAGATTTTTTCGAATTTGAAGAAGTGTTTTCTTTTGATTTTCCCGCTACCGGAAAGACCCTAACCTTTGCCGAGGGGACAATTCGGCTTTATAACAATTACTCGACAAAAAAAGAAGAATGGAAAAAAGGAACGAGATTTGTTTCGAGCGAAGGAAAGGTTTTTTTATCAAAGGATAAAATCATCGTGCCGCCAGCCACCATTGAAAAGGGAAAATTAAAACCCTCTTTTGTTGATGTCCCAGTGGTTGCCAAGGACCCCGGCGAGGAAGGAAATATTCCTCCTTCAAAATTTTCAATCCCTGCTTTTTTGGGCACTGAGAGATATCCAAATTATTGGGGAGAATCTTTTGAAAAGATGAAAGGAGGCGGAGAATCTTTAAGTGTTACCCAAGAGGATTTGAATAAAGCAAAAGAAAACGTGAGAGAGAAAATTAATCAAACCGTTCTTTCTTATTTGAGAGAAAAGATCAGCGAGGATTACTATTTCATTAATGAGGGTTTTGAATACAAGATTTTAGAAGAAGGAAGCGATGCGAAAGCCGGTGATTTAACTTCTAATTTTACTTATTTTGTTCGGGTGAAAATTTTTGCTCTTTTTCCTAAATTCCAAGAGGTCTTGTCTTTGGCAAGAGAGGTTTTTGAAAGAAATATCGAAAAAAATGAATTGGTTTTGCTGCGTTCTTTAAATTTTCAAATAAAAACAAAAGAAAAAGAGTTAGAAAAGGATAGGATAAGCGCAGATTTTGAGGTTAAGGGTTTGAGTTTTTCGCGATTGGAAAGCGAGAAGATAAAGAGGGCCTTGGAAGACGAGAAGATTAACAGGGTTTACGAAATCGTTAGTAGATATTATCCTGCCAGGGAAATTAAATTGAGAAAGAATTATTTTTTCTTAACCTCTTTTCCCAAGAGAGAAAGAATTGAGGTTTTTTTAAAGGTTGACTAATAAAAAAAAAGTATTATAATTAAAAATATTATCATTTAAAAGATTGAGGGGAAAAAATTTTTTAAGAAAAAAAGGTCAGGTGGTTGAGACATTGCCTGGTTTGAAATTTCGAGTTTTGTTAGAGGACGGGAAAGAGGCAATTTGCCATTTGGGAGGAAAATTAAAATTGCACAAAATTAGGGTTTTGCCAGGAGATCGTGTTGTTGTTGAATTTACGCCTTACGACGAAACCAAGGGAAGAATTATCATTCGCGAATAAAAAATGAAGGTGCGATCATCCATAAAAAAAATTTGTAAGGACTGTAAGATCGTCAAAAGGAAGGGAAAGCTTTATGTTATTTGTAAAATAAAAAAACATAAACAAAGGCAAGGATAAAAAATGGTTCGAATAAAGGGAGTTGAAATCCCGGATAAAAAACGAATATGGATTGGTTTGACCAAAATTTATGGGATCGGCAGGTCCCTCTCTTTTAAAATTTTAAAAGAAGCGAAAATCGATCCCTTTAAAAAAACAGAGGAATTGACGAGTGAAGAGTTAAACAAGGTTCAGAAGATCATTGAAGAAAATTATAAAATTGAAGGTGAATTAAAAAGGGAAAAATTACTTGCTGTCAAAAGGTTAAAAGAATTAGGTACTTGGCGAGGATTGAGACATATTAAAAAATTGCCCGTAAGAGGCCAGAGAACAAGAACAAACACAAGAACCGTAAGAGGAAACGTAAGGAAAACAGTTGGTTCTGGAAAAAAACCAGGTCCGGCACCCAAATAATTTATTAAAAATATGGGTAAAAAAAGATTAATCAAAGATACCCAGCCAAAAGAAGTCAAGGAAGAAAAACAAATCGATGCTTTTGTTGAGAAAGAATTAAAATCAAAAAAAATCAAAAAAGTTGAGGAGGCAAATTTGTATATTTTTGCCACTTACAATAATACAATTTTAAATTTAACGACGCTCGATGGCAATACAATTTATCAATCATCAGCTGGAAAGGTTGGTTTTGAAGGAACAAAAAAAGGAACGCATTACGCTGGTTCTCGGGTGGCTGAAGTAGTTGCCCAAGTGATTAAATCTTTAGGGATTTCAAAGGTTAATGTTTTCGTGAAGGGTGTGGGGCCCGGTCGCGATGCGGCTTTAAGAATGTTGGCCAGTAAGGATGTTAATATTGTTTCTATCTCTGATATTACGCCCATCCCTCACGATGGTTGCCGACCGCCAAAAGTGAGAAAGGTTTAAAACATGCCCAGAGCAAAAGAAAAAGTTTGCAAAATTTGTAGAAGATTAGGAACAAAACTCTTACTAAAAGGGGAAAAATGTTTTTCCTCAAAATGCGTTTTTTTGAGAAAACCTTACCCCCCTGGTTACGGATTAGCAAAAAGGAGAAAGGTAGGACTCTCAGAGTACGGAAAAATCTTAAGGGAAAAACAAAAATTCAAAAATTGGTATAATTTAAAAGAAAAAGAATTGAAAAATTTAATCAAAAAGGTTTTAAAAAAAGATAATCCTGACGAAAAATTGATTCGATTGTTAGAATCAAGATTGGAAAGTTTGGTTTTTCGCGCCGGTTTGGCCAGTTCAAGAAGAGAGGCAAGGCAGTTAATTTCCCATCGTTTTTTTAAAGTAGAAGGTCGAGTTGTGAACATTCCATCTTTTTTGGTAAAGGTCGGCAATTTAGTTAGTTTGAACGAAAAAAAACTAAACAAAAAAAATATTGAGAAGATTAAAAAAAGATTCGAGAAAACCTCCTTGCCCAGATGGTTAAAAAGAGAAAACGATCTTTCTGTGAGATTGATAGACCTACCTTCGATAGAGGAGAGCGGTTTGCCTTGTGATTTAGAGTATGTTTTTGAATTCTATTCAAAATAAAAAATATGACCATCCCATTCCCTCAAAAATTATCAAGAGAAAAAATTGACAAAAATATTGAAAGGATTATTATCGAACCATTGTATCCTGCTTATGGTTACACCCTAGGTAATTCCCTGAGAAGGGTTTTACTTTCTTCGATTCCCGGAGCAGCTATTGTTGAGTTTAAAATCGTTGGTCTCGCTCATGAATTTTCAACCATTCCCGGGGTTTTGGAAGATGGATTGATCATTATGCAGAATTTAAAGAAATTAAGGTTTCGTCTTCAAGGCGTTGATCCCCAAAAAATCTTTTTAAAAGCAAAAGGAGAAAAAGAAATTAAAGGAAAGGATTTTCAAATCCCGAGCCAGTTAGAATTGGTTAATCCAGAGACACATATTGCAACTTTAACGAGTCCAAATTCTAAGTTAGAGATTGAAGCCATCGTCGAGAAGGGAGTTGGTTATTTGTCTCGTGAAGAAAGACAAAAAAAAGAAAAAGACATTGAAACAATTTTGATCGACGCTGTCTTTTCACCGGTTCAAAGGGTGGCTTTGAGAGTGGAAAATGTTAGGTTTGAAAAAAGAACTGATTTTGATCGTTTGATTTTAGAAATTGAAACCGACAATACCATTTCTCCATGGGATGCCTTTTGTCAGGCATGCGAGATTTTGAAAGGTCATTTTGAATGGATTTTAGAGAAGGGCAAAGAATATGAAGTTTAGAAAACTGAGCCGAAAACCTGCTTTAAGGAGAGCGGTCTTAAAGCTTTTGGTAAGGGATTTAATTTTAAAAGAGAAAATAGAAACAACAGAAAAAAAAGGAAAGGAGTTGGCAAAACTTTTCAATTTTTTGATTGAGAGAGCAAAAAAAGAAAAAGAATCTCAAAGAAGAACCCTTTTAAAATATCTTTCAGGTCCTGCTTTAACAAAAATGATTTATGAGTTAGGTCCACGTTATAAAGAAAGGAAAGGTGGTTATTTAAGAATAATTAAGCTGGGCCATCGGCTTTCAGATGGTGCCCGGCTTTGTCAAATTGAATTAATCAAGTAAAATGACACAAAAAAAGGTTTATGAAATTGATGCAAAAAATAAAAGTTTAGGTAGATTGGCGAGCGAGGTTTCTTTGCTTTTGATGGGCAAAAGGGAAAAGGATTTTGAACCCCAAAAAGATCCCTGTGTTTTTGTTATTGTAAAGAATCTAGAAAAAGCAAGATTCACGGGAAAGAAATTAGAAAAGAAAAAATATTTTTTTCACACAAGATACGTGGGGCATTCAAGGGAAGTCTTGTTAAAGGATTTATGGCAAAAAAATCCAGAAGAGGTTTTAAAAATGGCTGTTTTTGGAATGTTGCGAAAGAATCGCTTAAGAAAAAGAATAATTAAGAGATTAAAAATTGAAAAATAAAAATGAAAAAAGAAATAAAAGAAAAATTTATTGAAGGAATCGGAAGGAGAAAAACCGCTGTTGCTCGGGTAAGAATCTTTCCTCAAAAGAGCGGTTTTTTTGTTAATGATCAAGAGCCAGAAAAATACTTTCCTTCTTTTGTCGAGGTAGAAAAAACAATTTCTCCGTTAAAACTTTTAAAGAAAAAGAATGATTTTTTGGTTTTGGCAAAAGTCAAAGGAGGTGGAAAAAGCGCTCAAGCAGAAGCCATTCGTTTGGGGTTAGCTCGGGCTCTCGTTGTTTTTAATCCTGAATTTAAAAAAGAACTAAAAGAAGCAGGATTTTTAAAAAGGGATCCACGAATGAGAGAAAGAAAAAAATTTGGTCTCAAAAGAGCAAGAAGAGCGCCCCAGTGGCAAAAACGATAATATGCTTTTAAAAGAAATTATCGACGATTATTACAAAGAACAAAACAAACTGAGAAAAAAAGGACAAAAGAAATTTTGGATTTCCGATGCCGGAGAATGTCCGCGAGCGGTTTTTTTTAAATTCAAGGAAGCGCCTCAAAAAGATCTGGAGCCAAATGTCTTGCGCATTTTTGAAAGGGGAGATTATATTCATGAAAGAATCAGAAGGGTTCTTTTTTCAAAAGGATTGATCCAGGCTTCAGAAGTTGAAATTCCACCCGAAGAAATTATCTCCGGCCGTGCCGATGCCATTGTTAATATTAACGGCCAGCTTTATGTTTTGGATATTAAAAGCGTTGACGGCAGAAAATTTCAAACCATCAAAGAAGAACCCTTAATAGAAAATGTTTATCAACTTCAGCTTTATTTGCATTTTTTTAAAATCGAAAAAGGTATTTTGCTTTACGAGAGCAAGGATAGTTCAGAATTAAAAGAATTTGTTATTTCTTACAACAAAGAAATGGCCGAAAAGCTTTTAAGGGGAATTGAGAATCTTTTTGAGAAAATTGAAAACAACATTATTCCCAGTCGTCTTTCAGATTATCCTTACAACAAAAGATGTAAATACTGTCGCTTTCGTGAAATTTGTGATATGGCAGAATCCGGAGAAATGAACTGGGAGGATTTTAAAAATAAGATTCAAAGTTTAGAAAATTTGGAAGGTTAACGTTCAAATATTTTATCTGAAAGAAATAACTTTTTTTTAGAAAGGATAAAAAAATTTTTTTCTAAAAAATTAAAAACAATTTTTTGATCTGGAAAACCCTTCCATTCGTAATAATTTAAACCGTCTCTAGTATCTGTTTCTAAAACAATGATTTTATCCTCAAGAGAAAATAAAAGATAATCATTATTAATCCAAAAAGGATCTTTAATTTTTTTTGAAAATCTTGCTAAAAAAGTTTTTTCAAAGTTGTTTTCTTTTAAAAGAAGCCAAATTTCATTATCTTGAAAGAGGGCAATTTTTCTTTTGTTGGGAGAGATGATAAAAGAATTAACATTTTCTATTATTTTTTTCTTTCCTTCCGCATCTTCTAAAAACAAGCTTCCTTGCCAGAGAGAGAACGTTTTATTTTCAACGATTTCTTTTTTTTCTTTTATTGTCTCAAAATCTTCTTCTTTGATTTCTTTCCAGGAATTGTCTTTTTCTAAATCAAAAACAAAATATTGTGGTTTTTGACCTTTTATTTTCAAGAAAATTTTATTTTCGTTATTTGAAAAAAACAAATCTTTAATTTCCCTTTTTTCTTTTATTTTTTTTGAAAAAGAAAGAGGGATTTCTTTTTCTTCTTTAAAATTGAAGAGATAAAGATTCCAACCTTGATTTTCTTTTTTTTGAATCAAAATTTCTCTTTCGTTTTTACTCGGCCAGATATTCAAGATATTATCTTTTAGGAAGTGAAAATTTATTTTTTCCGGAAACAAAATAATGTTGCGAAATTCTTCGACTGTTTTTTCATTGACCCTAATTTTCTTTTTCCAAGGAAAAAAATTTTCTTTTTTAACCTCAATTAAATAATCTTTTGGTTTTAATTTTTGCAAAAGGGCAGAACCAAAAATAATATCTGTCTTTTTTTTGAATTTGCCGTCTAAGAAAATCATTGCTTCTTTGGGCCAGGCCTTAATATAGATTCCGCCAGTTTGATAAATTTTTCTTTCAGAGAAAGAGAAGTGATATCCTTGACTAACAAGAAAAAGATAAGAGGAAGAAAATAAAAAAACTAAAAAAAGTAAAAATAAAAGCAAATATCTTATTCTTTTTTCCATAATTTATGCTCAAAATTGGCTTTTTTATTATATCATTTTTATCTGTAATAAAAAAGAAAAAATTTCGGCTTCTTAATATAGGAAGAAATAGGAAGAAAAAAATATGGAAACCGAAAAGATTTTAATTAAAAAAATAAAAGAATTGCGCAAAATTAAACCCCACCGAGATTGGGTTTTTTCTTTAAAGCACGATATCTTAGAAACAAAGTTTTCTCCTATTTTTGTTTTCAGGCCCTTGCCCGTGTTTTCTTTTTTATTTTTTCTTTCTCTTTTGATTTTAAAAACAATTTATGCTTTGCCCGGCGAGAGATTGTATTTTGCAAAAAAGGCGTTCTTGGAATTCAAAAACAATATATTTTTGAAAGAAAAAGAACCTGAAATGATGTTGGCCTTGGTTGATGAGAAATTAAAAGAATTGGAAAATGTTTCTTTGAAACAAGAAACAAAGAAAATTCCTTTTGTTTTTGAAGAATATCAGAAAACTTCAAAAGAAAGCGCCAAGTTGATTCGTGAAGGGAAAATAAACGCAAAAGAGATTCTCGCTCAAAAGGAGACCTTGAGAGAAATTGTTGCCAGACAGCAAAACATTAGAACAAGCTTAAACTCTCCCTCAGCTGAAATGAAAGATTTCAATTGCACCCTTTTTGAGAAATACAAAGAAGATTTCAAAGAAAGAACCTTAACAGAAAAGCAAAAAGAGATTTTTGATCAAGCCATTAAAGATTTTGAAAAAGGAAACTGCTTAGATGCCTTGACAAAGATTTTATACTTGGGTAATAATTAATTTAATTATAATGATTTTCCATTCAGAAAATATTAATATTATTTCTTTTTCTTTAACTTTTTCTTTAAGGCAAAATGGCATTGAAGCCATTGCAAAGGTCGTAAAAAATAGAAAAAATTAAAACAAATGAGAATAAAAAGAATTGCGATTGCAGCCGGTTTGGTGAGTGCTTTGACCGCAATGGGTTTTGCTTTGGCTCAAGCACCAGCTGCTTGTTCTGGCGTCTCTTTTGACCGCAACCTGAAGCAAGGAATGACGGGAAATGATGTCAGGTGTTTGCAAGCCTTATTGAATCAAAGCCCTGACACCCAAGTGGCTGCTTCGGGCTATGGTTCTCCTGGAAATGAGACAAGCTACTTTGGTCCTTTAACCAGAGCAGCAGTTGTCAAATTCCAGGAAAAATACGCTTCTGAGGTTTTGGCACCCATTGGACTGAGTCAGGGAACGGGTTTTGTGGGCCCAATGACCAGAGCAAAATTAAATTCAATTTTATCTGGTGGTGTTGTGCCTAGCCCAAGCCCCAGTCCAACAGCCAGCCCCAGCCCAACAGTACCTCCTTCTGGCCGTGAAGGAACGATTATTGTCAATCAAGCAGCCAGCCCGGCTTCAGGTGTCACGGTTTATGAAGGTGATGTCGGACAAGGTGTGATTGGCATTAAGGTCAAGGCCCAGAACTCAGAGATTACGGTTCAAAGAATTCTCTTGAGTTTTGGCCCAACGAAGATCTACGATTACTTTACTAATCTTTATGTTTACGATGGTTCGAGCGTTGTTGCCAGCACTCCTTTGAATTCAAGCACCGTTTATAAATCTGGCAGTAATTATTACCTCCAGATTTCTGGTCTAAATGTTCTTGTTCCCGAGGGTCAGGAGAAAACATTAACTGTTAAAGTTGATGTTAACTCCTCAATTAGCAGGGATATATCTTTACCTGCCTCGGTAACAATTACAGTTGACCAGAATACGGTGCGTGGTGTTGATGGCGCTGGTGTCAATCAATACGGGCCAACCGGAAGTTTCTCCAACTCAGTGACAGTCAGAGCTACTTTGGCTTCGAACGCCAGTTTAGCGCTTTCAACAGATGCCAACACACCTTTACCAAGGAACTACGGTGTCGGATCTTTGGGTCAGGGATATGGAGTTGAAGTTTTAAGGTTCAGATTAAGAGCCAGTTATGATGATGTAAAGGTAACAGATATTACGAATTTAACTGTTTCTGGCAGTGCTTTAACAACAACTGCCAGCACAGTGACTGCTTACCTTTATGTTGAAGGTCAATCTGATCCCATCGATTCTGATACCGTTGATTCCTCTACCGGCGATGTTGATTTTGACGACATTGCTGCTGGCAATGGCGTTGTCATTCCGAAAGACAGCTCCAAAGTCTTTATTGTCAAGCTAGATTACAATAATGTGACTTCAGCTGCTGGAACGATTGCCACGAGTTCAGTTTCTCTTTCTTCCTCTGGTATCACAGCTGAAAATTCAAGGGGCGCGAGTGTCAGTGTATCGGGTTCTGCTTCAAGCTATACCATTTATCTTAGGACAGTTGCTGCTCATATCCAACCTGTGAGCGCGAGCATTACAAAAATTCCAGCCTCAGAGGTTGCGAGTTCAGCTGCTGTTGGTAAGATAAAATTCACGGTCACAGCTGAAGGTGGAGATGTTTATCTTAATAAAACAGACGCTGTGAGCGTGAAGTATGCAACGAGCAGTACTGCTTCAACAACGGCAACGAGCACGACTTACACTGTCACTGGTGCTGATGAACACCCAATTTATTATCTGATACCAGAAGGAAGAACAGCAATAGTTGAAGTTGATTCTACTGTTTATGCCAGCACTCTTCCCCAGAACTTCTTGAACCAATATGGTTATTTCACCTTGGCAAGTGTAACTTGGGATGATGATGATAGTGGTTTAAATGAATTCACTAGCGAGTGGATGTATGATCTCACTGGCTACAAGACAGGAGTTGTCTATCTGCCGTAAAGCTTAAAGCTTTCTTTTTCGCCTTTTCCTTGTGGGGCAAAACAGGGGTCAAAGGTCCGCAGACCCCTGTTTTTTTTCTTTTTTTTTGTTAAAATTAAAAAATGATAAAAAGAAAATTTTATCTTAAAAAAATTTCTTTTCTTTTTATTTTCGCTTTTATTTTTCCTTTATTTATTTTTGGTCAAAATGTTAAAGAAAGCGAGCTTTTTTTTGTTGATTCGCAATTTGACCTTTTAAAAAGGAACAAAATTGCAGCCAAACTGATGAAAATCTCAAAAAACGCTTATTTTTTTGTTGATAATGATTTTTTGGCTTCTCTTTCTTTTTCTCAAAGAAAAAACTTGGAATCAATTTTAGAAAGCCTTTCTTGGGAATTCGATAATTTTATCTATCCTCGCTTAACCTCTTTTTTTGGTTCAGAACCAAAACCGGGTATTGATCAAGATGAAAGAATCTTTGTTTTATTCCATCAAATGACATCTCAAGTAAGCGGTTATTTTCGGGAAAAAGATGGGTTTTTTAAATTTCAGTTTCCAGATTCAAATCAAAAAGAAATCTTATATTTGAGCATCAAAAGCCTTGACCTTGATTTTTTAAAATCCCGTCTTTCCCACGAATTTTTACATTTAATTAGTTTTAATCAAAAAAAGAAGATTCAAGGAGTTGATGATGAAATTTGGTTAGAGGAGATGCGAGCTGAGATGGCGCCTGTTTTTTTGGGTTATGACTTTTCTTTTTCAGAAAGAACAAAAGATTTTCTTTCTTTTCCTCAGATTTCTTTGATTGATTGGAATCAGTCTTTAGCCAATTATGGTATTGCCTTTCTTTTTGGCGTTTATTTAACAGAGAATTATGGTTTTGATATTTTAGCTTCAAGTTTAAAAACAAACAAAACGGGAATAGAAAGTTTGGATGATTTTTTAATTAAGAAAGGTTATCAAGAAAGAACGACTGATGTTTTTCATAATTTTTTAATCACTCTTTTTTTAAACGATTGTTCTTATGGTTCTAATTTTTGTTTTAAAAACGAAAAACTAAAAAATTTTAAAATGCTCCCTCAAGATATTTTTTTGCCCCAAAACCAAGAAAGCGTCATTACTCTTTTTAATCAATTGGCCAGTTTTTCTGGCAATTGGCAGAGGATTTTTGGCGGAAACGATTTAAAAATCGAATTTCAGGCGGGCGATTCAAAATTTAATCTTTCTTATTTGCTTTGCAAGAATTATAGAGGTTGTCAGATAAAAAATTTTCCTTTACAAAACAATCAAAAAATTCAATTTTCTTTTCCTGATTTTGGCAAGGAAAATTATTTTTTAATTTTTATCACTTCTTTGGCTGAAAAAACATTAAAAAGAACGAATTTCTCTTTGGTAATTTCTTCTTCGCAAAATAATTTTTCATTTTTTCCTCCTTCTAATAACACCTCCAATGTTTCTTTACCCAAAATTTCTTGTCAAAAAATTACTCGCAATTTGTTTTTAGGCCAAAGAGGCCCTGAGGTTTCTTGTTTGCAAGAGTTTTTAAAATTACAAGGACCTGAAATTTATCCCGAAGGATTGGTTACTGGTTATTTTGGCCCTCTAACCAAAAGAGCGGTTGTCCGCTTTCAAGAAAAATATTGGCAAGAGATCTTAAAACCCTGGGGTCTCACAAAAGGCACTGGTTTTGTTGGCCAGACAACAAGAGCTAAAATAGAACAATTATTGAGTAATTTTTAAGTTTTAAAAAATATGATAAAGAGAATCTTTGATTTTTTTTTCGCTCTTTTTGCTTTGATTCTTTTTTTGCCTTTATTTTTAATAATTGCCATTTTGATTAAATTAGATTCTTCCGGTCCCATTTTTTATTTTGGGGAAAGAGTAGGTAAAGGAGGAAAAAAATTTAAAATCATTAAATTCAGAACAATGGTTGAAGGCGCAGATAAAACCGGTCTTTTAATTACCCCTCAGGATGATAAAAGATTAACAAGAATTGGGGTGATACTTCGAAGGTTTAAATTCGATGAACTTCCTCAATTAATCAATGTTTTGAAAGGAGAAATGAGTATTGTTGGACCTCGGCCCGAATCTCCTGTTTATGCTGATTTGATGACCGAAGAGGAGAAAAAAATCGTTTTTTCTGTAAAACCAGGAATGACAGATTGGGCTTCTTTGAATTATTTTCGACAAGAAGAATTATTAACTCAGGAAAACGCAATGGAAGTTTTTCAAAAAGTGATTAGACCAACAAAAGTAAAACTTCAAATAAAATATGTCAAAGAAAGGAATTTTTTAGTGGATTTGATTATTATTTTAAAAACTGCGAAAAAATGGTTAAGGGTTATTTTTAGAGAGATTTTTTTTACTTTAAAAAATCGTTTTCCGAGGCTTTTTTCTTTTTTAAAAATTTGATAAAATAATTTTCTATGAAGTATTATTTAGGCGTTGATGTTGGATCCCTGACTGTCAAATTCGTTTTGCTCGATGAGAAAGATAACGTTTTGTTTTCTCTTTATGAAAGGACCGGTGGTAATCCCATTAGGGCTTTACAAGAGGGTTTAAAAAAGCTGAATTCTTTTTTTGAAGAAAAAAAATTGGAGAAAAATATTTCTGGGGTCGGAACCACGGGGTCTGCTCGTTATTTGGCCAGTGCTATTCTGGGTGCTGATTTAGTCAAAAATGAAATTACAGCCCATGCTCAAGGGGTTTTACCTTTTTTACCAGAGGTGCGGACAATCATTGAAATTGGTGGACAAGATTCAAAAATCATTATTTTAGAGGAAGGAAAAGTTATTGATTTTGCGATGAATCTTTTGTGTTCAGCGGGAACGGGTGCTTTTTTGGATGCCCAAGCTTTTCGTTTGGGCATTGATGTCAAAAAATTTGGAGAGATTGCTTTAAGATCAAAAAATCCAACTCCGATTGCTTCTCGTTGTTCAGTTTTTGCGGAATCTGATATGATCCACAAGCAACAAATCGGCCATTTAATTGAAGACATCGTTGCTGGTCTTTGTCTGGGTTTAGCGAGGAATTATCTTTCAACTTTGGCTAAAGGAAAAAGCATTCAAGAGCCGATTGCCTTTTTAGGTGGTGTTTCCGAGAATATTGGTATGCGCTGGGCCTTTGAAAAAATTTTAGGAAAAAAAATTACCGTTCCTCCTTACAATACCGTCACTGGTGCCTTGGGCGTTGCCTTGTTAGTTAAAAAAAACAATCCTCAAAAGACTAAATTTCGTGGTTTTGACATTTCAGACATGAAAGTGGAGTGTTCTTCTTTTGTTTGTAAAGGATGTTCAAATGAATGCGAAGTCATTTGTGCCAAAATCGAAGATAAAATCGTTGGTCGTTGGGGAGATCGTTGCGGTAAATGGAGCGTGCTTTAAAATTTGATTTTTTTTAAATAAAGGTTAAAATTAAGAATATTAAAAGTCGTTCTTGGAGGCTTCTTTTTGGGGTCATAAAAGAGCGACTTTTAATTAAAAAAGGTCGCTCTTTTATTCGTTTAATATGGCCTTCAAGAAGTTTGGTTTTAAAAACGAATTTCGAAAAACCTTCAAAGGAAATTGGAAATGCGCTGATTGTCAAAAAGAAATTACCGAATTACCTTTCAAGCCTTCGGAAGATAGACCAGTTTATTGCAAGGATTGTTGGCAAAAAAGAAGGAACGAAAGATAGGTTTTTGCGCCACGGAGAAATTGCCGTGGCGTTTTTTTATTTTTGAGGGGTCCAAAAAATAAGATTTTTTTCTCTTTCTAATTTTCCCTCGAAAAAAAATTGCAATATTTTTAAATTTGTTTCAAAATGATTTGTTGGTTTTGAGATTTTCATTTCAATTCTTTTTTCTATTAAAAAAAGATAGGGTAAGACCTGATCTTCCAAATGAGAATCAAAAAAACCATCTTCTTTTTCTTCGTTTAAAATAAAGAGAGCGCATTCCTTTCCTATTTCTTCTGCTCTTTTTCCTATCCTTCCTAAATTATCAGCACCCAAAATTGTATTTTCAAAAACAGCGCCAATAAAAAGACTACTCCCCGGACAATCTGTTTGATAATAATTTATCTTTTCTTCTAAGGGAATTTTTATTTTCTTGAGAATCTCTTTGGCGCCGCTGATTTGCCTTTCCGCCACCTTTTTTTCTTTTAAAAAAAGAGAGGCCGAGGAAAAAAGAAGGATTTTTTGAAACTTTCCTTTTTCAAAAAAAGAAAGATTATTTTTTTTGATTTCTTGGGCCTTCCAAGGAAAAATTATTAAAGAAACCTCAGCCCCGCCTTCAGGATAATACCCCCTTTTTTTGACAAAAATTTGAAGATTAATTTTTAATTTTTTTAAAAAAGACAAAAAAACATTTTCAAAATAATCCCAGGTAGGACTAAAAAAGGTATCTGTGGCTCCGCCTTTAATTTCAATTTCTGTTTTTTCTTTGGAGAAAATTAAAGCCGGTAAAATTGCCTGGAGTAATAAGGTTAAAGAGGCGGCGGTTTTGATTTCAACTTTAATTTTTTCTTTTTTTTCTTGGCCTGGCCAGAATTTAATCTCCTGGGACCCCAGATAATTTCCTTCAACTTTTCCTCCAAAAATATCTTTGATTAAATTGACAAAAGTTAAATGTTGAGTTTGAAGACCGGGATTGGGTCGGTTCTTTCGGATATTAAAAATATGGCAAGGAATTTTTTTAATTTGAGAAAGGGCCAAACTCGTTCTTAAAATTTGCCCACCCCCTTCTAAGAGAGAGCCATCGATTTTAATCATTTTTTATTTTATCATAACCCTTGACAATGGGGGAATAAAGAGTAAAATAATATAATTAAAAAATGAAGGGAAAAAAATTAGGAAAATTAATTTCGAGAAAGTTGAATTATATTGTTGAGAAAACAATTATGTTTTTATTTGTTAAAGGAAGTGGTTAGGGAGGGGTGAAAAGAGAAAAGTAAAAAAATAAAAAAGCCCTTCCCTAATCAAGAAGGGCTTTTTTTAAAAAAATGGTAAAAAAAATTATTTTAACAAAACAAGGATACGAAAAATTAAAAAAAGAGTACGAAACCTTAAAGAAATTATTGAGAGCAAAAGTAAAAGGAGAGGAGGTTCCTTTGGTTTTTGAGTCAGACGACGTGAACGTTGAATTCCTGGCTTTTAAGGATGATGTTGAATTCTTAGAAACCCGAATGGCGGAATTGGAAACGATTTTGAATAACGCCAAGATCTTGGATTCTCTTCCTCCTGCTTGGAAGGATAGGGTTCAGATAGGTGCCCTTGTTACTTTGGAAGAGAAAGATGGAAAGATTAACGAATTTATGCTTGTTGAAAGTCTTGAAGCTGATCCAGACGAAGGGAAGATTTCAATTAATTCTCCTTTGGGCAAAGCCCTGCTCGGTAAAAAAGTGGGCGAAATTGTTGAGATTTCCACACCCTCTTTTAAGATATTTTACAAAATTAAAAAAATTCGTTATCATTTATCTTAGAGAAAAGTTTTGGGACTTTTTTAAAAATGGAAAAAACCTTTTCTTTTTTAAGAGCAGTGGAAAGATTAAAGACAATGCCTAAAACAGGTTTGGTTTTGATGGGCGTCAAAGATCCTGAGACGATCGCCGATCATATTTTTTTCACGATGCTAAACCTTTGGATCTTGACAAAAGAAAAAAAATTTTTTTCGGGAAATTTATTGAAAGTGGCTTTAATTCATGATTTGGGCGAGGTATATGCCGGGGATCAGACCCCGTTTTTTTATTGGGATGGACTTGACATTAAAAAGAAAGAAGAAAGAAAGATTCTCTTGCAGGGCGTTCGTCTTTCTTTAAAAGAAAGAAGAAAAAGGGCCTTTTTAAAATTTAAAAAAGAAAAAGATTCCCTTTTAAGATTAATCTCTTTTTTGCCTTTTTCTTTAAAAAAAGAGATTTTTTCTCTTTGGTTGGGTTTTACTAAAGGAAAATTTTCTTTTGTCAAGCAAGTAGATCGTTTAGAAACCTTGCTCCAATCGATTTTTTACCTGGGCACTGACCCCCAAGAAGCAGGCACCAGTTGGTTGGAAGGAACCGAAGAAGTTGTTCACGATCCTTTCTTGGTTGATTTTTTGGCCGTGATCAAAAAGAATTTTTATAAAACAAAAGAAGAAATTTCTCCCAAAAAAGAAAAAAGATTGAAAGGAATCTTAGATTTTTTAATGAGGATCAAAGAAGAAAGACAAAGGCAATACCATATTTGGAAAAAGAGAAAAGAGGGAGAAATGGTAAGTTGGCACATTTTTATGCTCTCAATTTTTTGTTTTTTATTTTACCACTTCAAAGATATTAAAAAAGAGAAGTTAATTGAAATGGCAATGTTTTCTCATTTGCCTTATTTTCTTTTGGGTTTTTTTTCCGAAGAGGAAAATTATTTCTTGAAAAAGTTTTCTTTTTTAGAGAAGGATTTCTTTTTGGAGAATTTTAAAAAAGAAAAAAAAGCCTTGGAGGTTTTGACGACCCCGCTTCCTTTTTCAATAAAAAAAGAAATTTTTCGGGTTTGGCAGGAAGCAATCCTTCAAAAAACAAGAGAATCTCTTCTTTTTAATCAAATTCATTTGCTTTACCATTTTTATCGATTTTTGATTTTTAAAAATGAAAAAAAACATTTTTTTAAAAACGAAAGGATTTAACGATGTCATTGACATTACCGAGAAAGTCAGAGCGGTTGTTAAAGAATCAAAAGTTGATAATGGTTTTTGTTTTCTTTTTGCCTTGGGTTCTACTTGCGGATTGACAACGATAGAATATGAAAGCGGTTTAATCAAAGACCTTCGATTTTTTTTTGAAAAGATTTTGCCTCCCAACGAGGAATACGAACACTGTAAAAAATGGGGAGATTGTAACGCGGTTTCCCATTTGCTTTCTTCTTTGATAAAAACCTTCTTAATACTACCAGTTAAAGATAATGATTTATTGTTGGGCACCTGGCAGAATGTCGTTTTTATTGATTTTGATAAAAGACCGAGGGAAAGGGAAATTATTGTTGAAGTTTTTGAATCAAAAAAATGAAGTTCTTTTCGAATAAGGTCATTATTTCTTTGATTTTTTTTGATTTCCTTTTTCAGAGTGCTTGGGGATTTCTCTCGCCTGTTTTTGCCATTTTCATCGTCCAGAAAATAGAAGGAGGGAATTTGACAACCTTGGGTTTGGCCATTGCGATTTATTGGATTTTGAAATCTGCCTTACAACCCTTCATTGCTTATTTGACCGATCGGACAAAAAGCGAGAGGGATGATTTTTATGTTTTATTCTTTGGAACAATCTTGGTGGCTTTTGTGCCCTTGGGTTATTTTTTTGCTTCCCATATCTTTCATATCTTTTTTTTAGAAATGATCCGAGCCTTTGGTATGGCCAGTATCGTTCCCATTTGGGCAGGATTTTTTTCTCGGCATTTGGATCGTGGATGGGAATCTTTTTCTTGGAGTTTAGATAGTACTTTAATCGGATTGACCTTAGGTTTTTCCGCTGCCTTGGGTGGCACGATTGCCAGTTTTTTTGGAATCTCTTCTATCTTTTTGATCGTCAGCTTTTTAACCTTTTTATCTGCTTTTTCTTTGTTATTAATAAAAAAAGAATTAAGGAATTTTTATAATAAATGATTAATAAAGAATTGGCAAAAATTTTTTATCAAATCGCCGAATTCCTTGAATTAGAAGGAGAAAGATTTAAATCCCAGGCTTATGAGAAAGCAGCCTTGATTATAGAAACAATGTCGCAAGATATCAAGGAAATTTACGAAAAAGGTGGCAAAGAGGCCTTAAAAGAAATTAAGGGAGTGGGAGAAAGCATTGCAGAAAAGATTGAGGAATACATTGAAACAGGAAAAATTCAGTATTATGAAGATTTTAAGAAAAAGTTACCATTTAATTTAGATGAATTAACAAAGGTTGAGGGATTGGGTCCCAAAAGAGCAAAAATATTGTATGAAAAATTAAAGATTAAAAATTTAAAGGATTTGGAAGAAGCAGCCAAAAAACACAAAATAAGAAATCTTTTTGGTTTTGGGGAAAAAACCGAAAAAAACATTTTGCAGGCAATTAATTTTTTGAAAAAATCAACGGGTAGATTTCTTTTAGGCGAGATTTTGCCTTTGGCACGCGAGATTGAAGAAAAGTTAAAAAGTTTAAAAGAAATAAAAGAAATTTCAATGGCAGGTTCTTTAAGAAGAAAAAAAGAAACGATTGGCGATGTTGATTTTTTAGTTATTTCTTCAAACCCTCAAAAAGTAATGGATTTTTTTGTTTCTTTACCCGGCGTCGTAAAGGTTTGGGGCAAGGGACCGACACGTTCTTCGGTCCGAATGAAAGAGGGATTTGATGTTGATTTAAGAATTTTACCAGCCAAAAGTTATGGGGCTGGACTTCAGTATTTTACCGGTTCGAAAGATCACAATATTTTTTTAAGAAGGATTGCCATTGAAAAGGGTTTTAAACTTTCAGAATACGGACTCTTTAAAGGAAAAAAAATGATAGCTGGAAAAGACGAAGAGGATATTTATCGGGCCTTGGGTATGGATTGGATTCCGCCAGAGATAAGGGAAAATCAAGGCGAGATCGAAATGGCCCTTTCCCATTCTTTGCCAAAGCTTATTGATTTAAAAGATATCAAAGGTGATTTACATTGCCATTCGGATTGGGATGGCGGGGAAAATTCGATCGAAGAAATTGCCTTGAAGGCCCAAGAAATGGGTTATTCCTTTATTGGAATTTCCGATCATACCAAATTTTTAAGAATTGAACATGGTTTAGACGAAAGAACATTAAAAAAAAGAAATGCTTTTATTGATAAGTTGAATTTGAGATTTAAAAACAAAAATTTTAGAATTTTGAAATCCTGCGAAGCGAATATTTTAGCCGATGGCCTTTTGGATATCTCAGATAGCGTCTTGAAGGAATTGGATGTTGTCATTGCTGGGGTCCATTCAAGTTTTAAAATGACAAAAGAAAAAATGACAGAGAGGATTATTCGGGCAATGAAAAATCCTTACGTTGATATCATTTCTCATCCAACGGGTCGGATTTTGAAAAAAAGAGACGAATATCAAATTGACCTTGACAAGATTTTGAGAGCAGCCAAAGAGTTTAAAGTTGTTTTAGAAATCAATTCTTGGCCCGAAAGATTGGATTTGAGCGCTGAAAATATCAGGAAGGCTAAAAAGGAAGGCGTTAAAATGGTTATTAATAGCGATAGTCATAATGTGGATCAAATGAATTTTATTGAATACGGTATTTATCAGGCGCGTCGCGGTTTTGCCGAAAAGGAAGATATTATTAACACTTGGCCTCTCGATCGAATGCTTAAATTTTTTAAAAATAAAAAATGAAAAAAGAAATTTCTGTTGGCGGAATCATTTTTTATTTAACAAAAAAAAGAGAAATTTTATATCTTCTTTTAAAATATCCCTCTTTAAACAGAAAAAGGATTTACTGGGGGTTTGCCAAAGGAAGAAAAGAAGAAGAAGAAACAGAAAAGGAAACATTGCTCAGAGAAATTAAAGAAGAAACGGGTTTGAAAAACGTAGAAATTTTAGATGGTTTTTTAGAAAAAACTCATTATTTTTTTTGGCGGGACAAAGAAAAGACTTTTAAAACGGTTATTTTTTATTTAGTGAAGACGAAAGAAAAAAAAGTAAAAATTTCTTTTGAGCACGAAGATGCCAAATGGTTTTCTTTTGAGAAAGCAATAAAATCTTTGTCTTTTTCAAATTACAAGAATTTATTAAAAAAGGCAGACCAATTTTTAAGAGAAAGATATTTAAAATAAACCTATTTTTGAGTAGCAATCTCAACGATTTTATCAAAAACCTGAGGATGTTCTTTTGCCAAGGTGGCCAACATCTTCCTGTTTAATTTAATATTTTTTTCTTTGAGCGAATGGATGAAAGTGCTGTATTTTAATCCTTTTTCTCTCAGAGCAGCGTTAATTTGGACCTGCCAGAGTTTTCTTTTTTCTCTTTTTCTTACTTTGCGATCTCGAAAGGCGTAAAGATGGGCCTTGATTATCGCTTGTTTTGCCAATCTATACTTTGATTTTCTTTTCCATTTATATCCCTTGGCTAGTTTTAAAATTTTTTTTCTTCTTTTATGGGCAATTTTTCCTCTTTTTATTCTTGTCATTTTCTTTTTCCAGAATAATACAAGAACCTTTTAATGATTTTTACCTCTTGTTTAGATAAGGGCGTTAATTTCCTTCTTTCCCTTATTTCTTTTCCGCTTTTTTTTGCTCGAAAATGGTCTTGGCCCGTTTTTCTTCTTAATATCTTTCCTGTTTTTGTAATTTTGAATCTTTTTAAGATTGACTTTCTAATTTTTGCCTTTTTCATTTTTTTCTGATTAAAAGAGAAAAACCAAAAGGTTCTTCTTTTATTTCCTGTTCCAATTTGATTTCCAACCTTTCTGACATCATTTTTAAAAACTTTTCTATTTTTTCTCTCGCAATGTTTTTAAAAATTTTCCCTCTTCCTTTTAAGCGCATCTCTATTTTTAAAATAAATTCTTTTTGCAAAAATTTTTCTCCCTGATTGACCTTTGTTTCCAAATCGTGATCTGATATATTAAGCGATAATCTTAAAATTTTCAATTCCCCCTTTTTTGATTTCTTTTTTGCCTCTTTTTCTTTCTTTCTTATTTGATAAAGAAATTTTCCAAAATCCTCTATCTTGCACACCGGGATATCTCCTTTCTCAGTGATTAAAATCAAATCCTTTTCTTTACTCTCAGCCAATTTTAGGGCTTCGCTTGTTTCCATAATTCCCAAATTTTTTCCTTCCTCATCAATAACCCTTACTTTTTCACTCCTTATTTGATTGTTGATTAAATAAGATTTTTTCAATGGTTTTAAAATGGTGGAAGCGGAGGGATTTGAACCCTCGTCCGAAAATTATCCCAAAAAGGCATTTAGCAAGCTTAGTCAGGTTTTTTCTTTTTAAGGAAAAAAATAAAAACCTGACAAAAATTTTTTTTCCCGAGAATCTTTTTTTTCAGCGTTTTTCCGATTCAACGAAAAACACCAAAGCCTGCGATTCTCATCCCTTCAAAAAGAGGCAGGCGTTTTTGAAGAGACGCTGTTTTAAGCAACAGCCAATGCAGGTTGAAATGTTCTGTTGGCACTTTTGTTTGCCGGGCCTTAACGCGGTCCCCTACGGCTTGCAAGCGCTTTTCAGTCAAATTTTCGTCGAGTCCTTTAGCGCTCCCTTTATCTTTTTTCTTTTAATGCCCTTTCGATTTCTTTTTCAATCGCCCTTTTTTTTAACAATTCTTTCTTTTCTCTTTTTTTCTTTCCTCGCGCCAATCCAATTTCCAATTTTAACCACCCTTTTTTATTATAAATCCTTAAGGGCACTAAAGTCAAGCCTTTTTGTTGCGTTTTTCCTAAAAGATAACTAATTTCTTTTTTATGAAGAAGAATTTTCCTTTCTCTTTGGGGATTAAAATTGACAACGTTTTCCGGTTGATACGGAGGGATGTTGGCTCCGACCCAAAAAAATTCGGTTTTTCCTTTTTTGTTTTTTTTGGGAACAACATAGGTTCCGGCCAAGGAAACACCCGATGTTTTGATTGATTTTACTTCTTGACCCGTAAGAGAAATACCAGCCTCGAATTTTTCCAAGATTTCAAAATTAAAAAAGGCTTTTTTGTTCGTGGATAAAATTTTCATTTTCTTTCTTAAATTATATTCTCTTTTTTTAAAAAGATCAAAAAAAGTAAAAATTTGGTAAAATGAAAGATGATTAAAGAAAAAATCAAGGAAGGTTTAAAAAGAGCGGTTTTAAAATTACAGCAAGAAGAGAAAGTTTTTTTTAATCTTCCTGAATTTGAAGTTTCTTTTTCTTCCAAAAAAGAGTTTGGAGATTATTCAACGAATCTGCCTTTTTTAATTTCAAAATTTTTTAAAAAAGACCCTATTTTTATTTCTCAAAAGATAAAAGAAAAAATTTTAGAAGAAAAAGAATCTTTTATTTTTAAAAAAATAGAAGTCAAGGGACCTGGCTTTTTGAATTTCTTTCTTTCAGACGATTTTCTTTTTTTAGAGCTTAAAAAATTCTTCCAAAATAAAGGAAGAATTAAATTTTCATTAAGAAAAAAAAAGAAAATTTTCATCGATTATTTCAGTCCCAATATTGCCAAGAGACCGAGCGTCAGTCATTTAAGATCTTTGATCGTCGGCCACACCCTTTTTAAAATTTTTAATTTTTATGGTCACAAAGCTTTAGGTTGTAATTATTTGGGCGATTGGGGAACGCAATTTGGAAATTTAATTTGTAATATAAAAAGAAAAAAAATAAAGATAAAAGATTTAACTTTAGAAAAGATGGAAAAAATTTATATTGATTTTCACGAAAAAGCAAAAAAAGACCCTTCACTTTTAGAACAAGGAAGGTTATGGTTTCTAAAAATGGAAAAAGGGGATAAAGAGGCTTTAAAAATTTGGAAATATTGCAAGGACAAAACGAGAAAAAAAATAAAAGAAATTTTAAAAAAATTAAACATTAAAATTTCGCTCGAGAGCGGGGAAAGTTTTTTTTACAAAAAAGCAAAAAGATTGGCTTTGGATCTTTTAAAAAGGAGATTGGCAAAAAAGAGTCAGGGCGCGATTATTTTTGAGTTTGAAAACTTCCCACCGCAAATTCTTTTAAAAAGCGATAATACCACCACTTATTTTGCTCGGGATTTAGTTTCTATTAAAGAAAGGTTTGAAAAATATAAACCAGACTTAATGATTTTTGAAGTGGGTGCTGAACAGAAACTTTATTTTGAGCAGTTGTTTTTAGGTGTTGAGAAAATTTTTGGTTTTTCAAAAGAAAAATTTTTTCATTTACCCCATGGATTATTAAAAACAAAAGAAGGGAAGCTTTCAACCAGAGAAGGAAGGGTTATTTATTTAGAGGAAATTTTAAATGAAGCCAAAGAGAGAGCAAAAAAGTTTTTAAAAGAAGGGCTTAGAGAAAAAGAAAAAAAAGAGATTTCTCAAAAGGTTGGTTTTGCGGGTTTGATTTTTAATGTTTTAAAACACGAACCAAAAAGCGATATTTTTTTTGATTGGGAAAATATTTTAAATTTAAAAGGTGATACCGGTCCTTATTTACAATACTCTCTTTTGAGGGCTCGGAGGATTTTAGAAAAAGCGCGCTTTCAACCAAAAAGAATTAAGAAATTAGAAAAGTTTAGGATCGAAGAAAAAGAAAGAGAATTAATAATTGAAATTTTAAGGTTTCCAGAGATCATCGAAGAATGCGTCAATAAAATCTCCCCTCATTTTTTAGCGGTTTTTGCTTTGAATTTGGCAAAGAAATTTAATCTTTTTTATGATTCTTTACCCGTTTTAAGCACGAAAGAAAAAAGGGATTTTCGTTTAATTTTGACTTTTTCTTTTCATTCTCTTTTAAGACAAATTTTTTTTCTTTTTTCTTTACCCATTCCCAAGAAAATGTAATTTTGACAAGAAAAAAGAATTAAGATAAAATATTTATTGACAAAAAATAAAGTTTGGTTAAAATAGGGTAATAAAATATTGACAAAAAAATAAAGGTCGATTAAAATAGGGTAATAAAGGTCGATTAAAATAGGGTAATAAAATGAAAAAAAATATTTTCCGCTTAATTAAAAACATCTCTTTCCTTGCTTTTATTTATCTCTTTATCTTTTCTTTTGTTTATTTTATTTTAGAACCAAAAACTTTAAAAAGCGCGACAGATACAAAGTATGTGACGCTTAATCAGGAAGTAACCGCAGAAATCAGTTTAACTTGTAGCAGTACGGTTTCGGGATTAACCGCCATTAATGGTATAACTGGTGGAACGTCGAAC
>Ga0197142_1000953_pt1 | contig 26799 bp, 25 predicted proteins | sample GBS60_MetaG_FD_148614 | JGI IMG/M metagenome (GOLD analysis project Ga0197142, IMG submission 148614) | Sediment microbial communities from Great Boiling Springs, Gerlach, Nevada, United States - GBS 60_MetaG | ecosystem: Environmental > Aquatic > Thermal springs > Hot (42-90C) > Sediment... | reverse complement strand
CTTGGGAAGATCCAACCAAGGGATCTTTCCCCTCTGAAATCTCTGTTGGTTGAGGGGGTGTGGGATAGGGTAAGGAGTAAGGCTAGTTCCTCCAAGAAGCAGGGGGGACCTCTCAACGAGGGTTTTTTGAACAGCCTCAGAAATTATAAAGGGTTTTGCAGAATAAATAATGTCCATACTGGATTTTTCTCTCTTTATGCGCAAAAAGTTCTTGAAGAAGGAAAACGACTTTTGCTATTTAGTTAGATTGAGCTGATATGAAAATATTTATGGAGACTTTGCAATGGTTAAAAAAATGTTTTGGTCGGGAATTTTACTTGCTCTTGCTGTTTATTGCTCTCAAGAAGTCTCTTTTTCCAAGGACTCAAAAGAAGGCGGTCGTGATCTTTTCGAAGCTAAATGCAGTTTGTGTCATGGTCTTGATAGACCTACATCAAAAAGAAAAACCTCTGAAGAATGGGAAAAAACGGTTTTAAGGATGAAAAGAAATGGAGCTCCTATAACGGATAAAGAAATGGAAATTATTGTAAAATACTTGTCAGAACATTACGGTAAGTAGGCTCATTTTAGCAGTTCGAAGTGGTGCATTGTCGCATCAGACAATCCGTATTAGGAGCGTAGCCCTCCAAGGGTAGGCATAAAGAGTAAAGAGAAGCCTATTAGTAACGTTAGAACCTCAGTTTTTATTTTTTTAAAACTCTAGTGTCTTTTATTAGATGTTTCTCCGGTTTTTACTAAAGGTCTCCAACAATAGGAAATTTTTCCAACGTCTATTTCTAAAACCCAAGTTTGTCATTCTCATTGTTCTAAATGGGAAGATTTTTCCATGATGGCTATCTAACCATCTAAAATCCTTATAGTGGACCTGCTGAAAATGCTGTGCCTTCGGCAGGCTCAGAGCAAGGCTTAGGGTAAAAGAACTCTTCGGACTAGGGGAAAGATTCTACTTTATGATTTAACAAACACATACTTTGAAGGTACCGGTTGAAGTATTCCTCCAGGTACTTGAAGCCGAACCGTATCGATCGGTCAGGATAGGCGACTGCAACGAAGTGTAAGGGTAACCAGCGCTCCCACCCCATATAGACGTCCTAATTTTTCCTTCCTTCTCCTACCGACGTATAAAAGCAAAACTCAGCTTCTGCGGTGCGATACACGCGTTGTTTATGGTACTTTAGTATTTTTTACGGTCACCAAGGATAGTATGGTAAATAGCAACCCTTTTCGGAATATTTTTTCAGTATATAATAAACCAAGAACAGTTTAGTTTAGGTTTAACCATTAACCATGGGGAGGATTACTATGGCTATTAAAGTTTTTATCGAAAGAGAAATTGAGGAAGGTAAAGAGCTCGACATCTATAATTACCTTATTAAACTGAGATCCAGAGCAATGAAAGCTCACGGGTATATCTCAGGTGAGACTCTTGTTTCCTACGATAATCCTAATAAATACCTAGTTATTAGCACATGGAACAGTATAGAGGATTGGAAGCGATGGGAAGAAAGCGATGAGCGTAAGGCTATTGAAGCTGAGATAAGCCATTATCTGAAGAGTTCTCCGAAAGTGAGTGTTTATCGTTACGAAATTACTCAGTAATTATCAAAACAGGCTTATAATGCGGGCTTTTTCTGTAGTTAGAGAATGGCGGGAACGCGGTGCTACTGTGTTTCCGCTGTTTTGATTTAAAAACACTCCCTTAAAATTATCCAAGACCACAGATATAACTGGAATTAGTAGAACCCGGCCACATTGGCCCTAATACCGGCTTATGTTTGGTTACCCAGCCTCTGGATTCTTAAGACCTTTTAAGAACAGATCTGCCATTTCTTCCACCACCTCGGTCAAAGAAAGGGGACCTGTTGGTTTGTACCAGAAGTAAAGCCAGTGAAGGGATGCAATGATGGAAAAGGTGACAACGGTGGAGTTGAGCTTTCTAAAGCTTCCCTGTGCCATGATGTTTTCTATGAAATTTCGTAGTTGATGAACGTTTTCCTTTTCTTTCTGACGTATTATCTGTTTTTTGTCTTCGGGAAGGTATTCAATGTCATGGAGAAGGATTTTATTAAAGTTTTCATTCTTCATATAGGTTTTGGCGTATTCAACCAACACGTCGGTTAATTGCTCTTTTAGTGGTTTTCCAGAACGTATGTTTCTCTCAATAGCCTTCTTCATGTTGTTAACAAGTTCATCCGCAGCTTGGAGACAAATGCGGAAAAGGATTTCTTCTTTGTTCTTAAAGTGGTGATACAAGGCGGCTTTGCTGATGCCGACTTTTTTAGAGATTTCGCGGGTGCTGGCGTTTTCGTAGCCCTTTATGTAGAAAAGCTCCTGCGCCGCTTTTAGTATTTCTTCAGCTGTTTCTCTTCCTCGTGATCTTGGCATGAGATTTCTCCTTCCAAATGGTAAATTCTACATAAAAAACTTCTTTCGTAAACAGGTTTGGAGTGGCAATTGTTTCGGATTTTCGATTTAACTTGACTGGATGGATACATCTTCGATATGAGTAAACCTTGTTGAAGCTCGCTAACTATTGGTTATGCGTACATTGTTGAAATCGCAAAGGTCTTTGAATAACGTTTTTATCATTATTAAATGGCCGGAGGTTCTTTAAAATGATTGAGGTCAGGATACATGGTCGTGGAGGTCAGGGAGCGGTGACCTCTGCGGAACTGCTGGCGCTTGCAGCCATAGCTACAGGCAAATACGCTCAGGCTTTCCCTAGTTTTGGTCCCGAACGTCGTGGCGCTCCGGTTATGGCCTTCCTTCGCATAAGTGACGAACCTGTGCGGACTCGTGAGAAAATTTATAATCCAAACCTGGTGGTCGTCCTAGACGCAAGTCTTATTCCTATCTCTAATGTAGAGGCAGGTATTGCTGATGATGGCATTGTTATCGTTAATACGCCTATGTCTCCTACGGAGTTGAAGAAGAACTTTAACCTGAAATCTCGAGTGGCAACTGTGGACGCCACTGCTATAGCCAGAGAAATCCTTAAGGTTCCTATCACGAATACCACTATGATGGGTTCTATTGTTAGGGTATCTAAGGTGGTGCCTCTAGAAAGCCTGGAAAAACCGATTATGGAAAGATTTGGCTCTTCTTTGGGCGAGAAAAATTTCGCTGCTTGTAAGAAGGCTTATGAGGTTACGATATTGGAAGAATAAATAACAACAGCTGGAGGAATAGCTCGTGGCGAAGGAATTAGGACTTCATAGTTGGCGTGAGTTGGCTTTAGGAGCTGCCATTCTTACGCCTGGCAGTGCCTCAGAACTTAAAACCGGGGACTGGCGTTCAAGCCGTCCCGTCGTGGATTATGAGAAGTGTGTTAAATGCGGCAGATGCTACATCCTGTGCCCTGATATGGTTTATAGTCCAAGAGAGGATGGCTACTATGAGCTCAACTATTACTACTGCAAAGGATGCGGCATCTGTGCCCAGGAATGTCCGAAGGATGCGATAGAAATGGTTGAGGAGGGGGAATAATGGGAAGACGAGTCGGAATGGAAGTGTCAATTGCGGCGGCGGAAGCTGTCGCCCTTGTAGATGTTGATGTGGTAGCAGCATATCCCATTACACCCCAGACTCATATTGTCGAGCATCTTTCGGAACTTGTTGCCAATGGGCATTTGGATGCTGAATTCGTGCCAGTAGAATCTGAACATTCGGCAATGAGTGTCTGCGTGGGTGCTGCAGCAGCCGGAGCTCGCACCTTTACCTCCACAAGTGCTCAGGGATATGCTTTGATGGTAGAAATTTGCTACATAGCTTCAAGCATGAGACTGCCAATAGTGATGGCTGTGGTAAATCGAGCTTTAAGCGCTCCTATAAGCATTTGGAATGACCATGCCGATATGATGCTAGCTCGAGATACTGGATGGATTCAAACTGTTGCGGAAAATGGTCAGGAAGTGGTTGACCTTCTCATTCACGCCTATCGTGTAGCTGAAGACCATCGAGTGCTTCTCCCGGTTATAGTTAATTTTGATGGTTTCATCCTTTCTCACGTGATTGAGCCTATAGAGCTTCCGTCCAAGGAGGAGGTTCAGAAATACCTTCCACCCTATAAGCCACTTTTGCGATTGGACCCAAAAAATCCTGTTACTATGGGACCTGTCGGTGTGCCGGAAATATATACCGAAGCTAAAAAGGCTCAGGACGAGGCTTTAAAGAATTCTAAGAAAGTTATCATAGAAGCTTGGGATGAATTTACCAAGCATTTCGGAAGAACCTACAGACCAGTTGAAACCTACAAGTGTGAAGATGCTGAAATAATACTCGTCATGATGGGAAGCATTGCCGAAACGGCTATGAGAGCCGTGGATTCCATGAGAGCTCGTGGGAAAAAGGTGGGGATTGCTAGAATAAGACTTTTTAGGCCTTTCCCAGTGGAAGAACTTGTCTCAGTTTTGAAGAATGCTCGAATAGTTGCCGTTTTAGACAGGGCTCTTGGTTTCAACGGGCATGTGGGACCCCTTTGTGCTGAGGTAAAATCTGTGCTTTTCGACCATGGACTTACACCTTATGTATGGAACTACATTGCAGGCCTTGGTGGCCGCGACGTCACGGTAGAAAACTTCACGGAAATGGTGGACATGGTTGAAGCCAAAGCAGCGAAGAAAGAACCAATGGGATATGAGATTATTAACGTGAGGGAATAATCCATGGGAATAGCAAGTGAAGCGTTAAAAGATTTTAAAGGTTTTACAATGAAAAACATCCCTGCGGTGGAACCTCTTTCACCAGGACATAGGGCCTGTCAGGGATGTGTTGAAATTCTTGCTTTAAGGCTTGCTCTTAAAGCTATTGGCACAAATGTAATCGTTGCGAGTGCTACTGGTTGTATGGAGATTGTAACTTCGCCTTATCCTCAAACCGCCTGGCGGGTGCCGTGGATACACGTCGCCTTTGAAAATGCAGCAGCGGTTATAAGCGGGGTTGAATCGGCTTATAAAGCCTTGGCTAGAAAGGGAAAAATGAACCTAGAAGAAAAGGTGGTTTTCCTTGGATATGGTGGTGATGGAGGAACCGCCGATATAGGTCTTCAAGCTCTAAGTGGGGCGTTAGAACGAGGGCATGATATAGTGTATATCTGCCTCGATAACGAAGCTTACATGAACACAGGAATTCAAAGATCGTCTTCTACTCCATACGGTGCTATGACAACCACTTCTCCCCCTGGAAAAAAGAGCATAGGACAGACAACCTGGAAGAAAAATGTTCCGGCTATTGCGGCCGCTCATGGTATTCCCTATGTTGCGACGGCATCCCCCGCTTACCCGCTTGATCTTATGAATAAGGTGAAAAAAGCAGCCATGGTGCCTGGCCCTGCCTATGTTCATATCTTTTCTGTTTGTCCCACAGGATGGAGACATCCGACTAATATAGCCATAGAAGTTGCAAAAATGGCCGTCGCAACCAATGTATTTCCGCTTTATGAAGTAATCGATGGTAAATGGATTCTGTCTCGTAAAAATCCCAAACCCAAGCCGGTGAGAGATTATTTGAAGATGCAACGCCGATTCGCTCATCTTACGGAAGAAGAAATTGAAAAGATTCAAGCGAGAGTCGATGCCGAATGGGAAGCCTTGCTGGAAAGATGCGGAGAAAAGAAAGAATCGGCTCCTGAGAGTGCTGAAACTTCTGGGGAATAAGGTTAAGTCAGTCTAGGACTGTGTGGGTAATTTTTTCGAAAGTTAGGGGGACATCGTTTACAACGTCTGTCCCCCTGTTTTATTTTTTATATTTCCTTGAAAACCTTTGCGAGAGAGTCTCCCGCTACATGCATTTTCCATTCGTTTTGATAACCAAATGGTGTTTCCAGAACTGTATAGCCAGCGTTTTCTAGTTTTCGTTTAACTTCCGAGATTATAGAAATAGCCACTTCCGGAGAGCCTTTTTCAGATCCGAGATGATTGAAGGAGTGAAGGACTACAGTTTTAGTTTGAAATTTTCCGGCAAGCCATTTAGCATTTTTTACAAATTTGTTAACCACATTACCGATACGGTTCTCATCGATTGGTTCTGCATGATAAAAGATGATAACTGCCTGTGATGCTTCGATGGAATCATGTCGATCGGGCACGTTGGGTATTGTTTTTTCTCTAGGAATAAGCCAGAATTCGTGGGCGAAGAACATTAAAAGCTTCATCGTGCTTTTCTCCTTTATGATATTATGTTCCTCTTATCGAAATACGAGTTTGTTTGTAGCGGAAATAGAAGGAGGATACAATGATCTATAGTTTTTTCTCTCTAGAAAACCTTACTGCTCTCATTGCCTTGACAGCAATGGAACTTGTTTTGGGTATTGACAACATTGTTTTTATAGCTGTGGTAACTTCAAGGCTACCAACTAATCTTCAGTCTTCTGCTCGCCTTATTGGCTTAGCTTTGGCATTAATCTTTCGCATAGCGCTTCTTTCTCTTTTATTTATTATGACTCATTTTACAAAACCCTTGGTGAGTATCGTTGGATACAGCTTTTCTGTGAGAGATGTGATCCTTATTGCAGGAGGGCTGTTTCTTATTGCTAAGGCTACCCATGAAATTCATGCTAAACTTGAAAGATTAAAGGAGGAAAAAGATAAGAAAACGAGAGCAATTTCAAGCTTTTCAAGAGCAATAATTCAGATTGCTCTTATAGATATTGTTTTTTCCCTTGATTCCATTATCACGGCTATTGGTATGGCAAGACACATAGGTGTTATGATTATTGCCGTTATGCTTGCCGTTATTTTTATGATGTTCTTTAGTGGAATAGTTTCGGCTTTTATAGAGCGTCATCCTACCATCAAGATGCTTGCTTTGAGCTTTTTGCTCCTTGTGGGAGTTGCTCTGGTAGCTGATGGCTTTGGTAAGCATATCGAAAGAGGATATATCTATTTTGCAATGGGCTTTTCGGTCTTTGTTGAATGGCTTAACATAAAAGCTAATGCCAGAAAACAGGAGATAAGGGAGGAGAAGACCTTAAGATGAGAACGGTGTGTCTTGTTTTAGGGATGCTGATTTGTCTGGGACTTTCAAACGTTGTTTTATGTGAACTGGAGACTTCTACTGTTTCAACTCTAGATGTAGAACAGTTTGAAAAATTATCCCAGTCGCTTTCCCAGGCGATTCAGGAAGAGAAGTCAGCTTTGGATAATATTTCAAGCCGCAATGCGGAATTTAAGCGAATTCAAAGTGTTCTTACTACAGAGCTGGATTCTCTCAATTTATTGCTTTCCACCTATGTGAATATTGCCAACCTTTCCAGTATCGGTCTGGAAGATCTGGAAAAAATTAGTAGCAGTTTGAAAGGTAGTATTGCGAGAATTTCCGAGCGTATGAAGGAGATAGAAGAGAAGGGATCAGAACTTTCGGAGCTTATAAAAAAAACAGTTGAACAGAGAAACATAAACGAGCAGCAGTTGAAAGATCTTAAGGCTAGAGAGTTGACCATTCCAGCAGCTCAAGCTGTTATTAAATCCCTTGGTCAGCTTACAGAATTGCTGAAAAAGAAAGAAAGGGAACTTAAGAAACTGCAGGCTTCTTACAGCAGTCTGATTGATCAAGCAAAAATAAGTGTAAATAATGGCTTAGCCCTTCTTGAAAAAATCGAAGAACATATTGCCAGAAAAAAGCGGGAAGAGCTTTTCCAAAGAAAACAATCCATTTTTACGACATTCTCTCGTGAAAGTTTTGTTCAGGAGACAACACAGCTTTGGGCTATGATTGCTGGTCTTGCTTCAAAGCAGTTCTGGGTAAACCAATGGAAAATGTTTGCTAGAACCACTTTTATTTTTGTGGCGATTTTTCTGGCATTGCTTGTGGGAGTTGAACGTGTTTTAAATCGCGTTAGCGGATCTTTATCGCGAGCAAAGCTGCTTGAAGATATACACCAGAAAAAACCGTTTTTATTTGCTCACATTCGGTTGGTTTTATCGTCCATTGGGCTATTAGGAGCGGTGATTTTTTCTCACATTTATTTTCGTATCAACGGATTGTATAATTCTTCAACCCCTGTTAGGTTTTTTGTCTTGGCTATCACGGTCTGGCTTCTTACCAGGTGGTTACTTGATTTTCCTAAAATTTACCAGGAAGTGTTGGGTATCTTTAAGGAAAAGATTTTTCAAAAATACTTTCCGGTTTACGTACAGATCACTAGATATCTGGTGCTTTTTTACTTGTTTGTAAAAGAATTTGTTGGACTCGGAAGTTTTTTCATTTCTTACCGATTGACTATGGAACTAATCCTGCTGGTAATGACAATTTTGTTCTGGAAAGAGTGCCGTCTTGCAATGTCGTCGATGCTGGAATCGAAAAAGGCAAAGTTTATTTTCTTCGGATTTACGAGTCTTTCTTATATCGTTCTGGGTGGAATTATTCTTATGGAACTTGTCGGATACACTATGTTTGCATCTTTCTGGTTTACAAGATGGGCTTACACCCTTGTTTTTTCTCTCTGGGGCTGGATGATAGCTCTGGACCTTATAGAATGGGAACGTACTCTCAGGGATTCTGTTTTGAAGGAATATCAGGAATCAATTGGTTGGATTATCTTGAGGATCTTATGGTTGGTTTTTGTGGTTGGTTTAGTTCTTGTTTTGCTGGTTATTTGGGGTGCAAAAAGGGAAGTGTTTCTTACCGCCATTAGGTTACTTCATGCTCCCATACCTGTTGGAAGTATGAGTATAAGACCTATATCTCTTGCTTACGCAGCTGTAATTATTGTCCTAACTCGTCTAATTGCCCGCAGAGTAAGACATTTTATGAAGGAAGGACTTTTCAAGTACAGTGGCCTCGATCATGGGGTGCAGGAATCCATAATAACCATGATGACTTATGTAACATGGTTCTTCGGAATCATGCTGGCTCTCAACGTGGTTGGATTCAGCGCCACATCGTTCACAGTTGTGTTTGGTGCTCTCGGCATCGGGCTTGGTTTCGGCCTTCAGCATATTTTTAATAATTTTGTAAGTGGAATTATTCTGCTTATTGAGCGTCCCATACAGGTAGGGGATGTGGTTGAAATTGGAGGTGTTCGCGGGGTGGTGCAGAAGATTAATGTTAGAGCCACTGTTGTGCAGACTTTTGATAATATCTCTCTCATTATTCCTAATTCGGAATTTATCAGTGGTAGAGTTACTAACTGGAGTTTTAAAGATCCCATAATAAGGAAATCAATAACAGTTGGAGTAGCCTATGGATCGGATATTAATCTGGTTAGAGATACTCTTATGGAAGCGGCTATTAATAATCCTACGGTGCTTAAGGATCCACCGCCGAATGTTCTTTTTGAGGATTTTGGTGATAGTGCTCTTGTGTTTAGTCTGCGGTTTTTCACCAGGATAGAGAATGCCATTATAGCAGAGACAGAGGTTCGCTCCGCAGTGTATAAATTGTTTGGAGAACGAGGCATAGAAATTCCATTCCCACAGCGTGACATTCATATAAAGTCGGGGGGAGTTTAAATATACAGATTAAGAGCTCAGTGTAGAGGTTTCTTTTGATGTGAATAAAGTCTCATCATGATGCAAAAGATAAAGGTGAGGAGGAATATCAAAAAAGCTGCGGTCTGGAATGCCAGGCGATAGCCCCATTTTTCAATAACCGGTCCCATGGTTAGAGAAGCGCTCATGATACCGAAGTAAATAGATGCGTTATAGCCTCCCATAGCGATACCTCGTACATCAGGAGAAGTGACCTCTGTGATGATGGCGCCAATGGATGGAAAGGCTACCGCCATACCAGCGCCAAGTAGAACAGCGTTTATGATAAAGTGCGATAGACTTTTAGATATTGCAAATCCGGAAAGAGCGATTATAGCCATGGCTATGCCAGCCATGATAAATTTACTCCTGCTGGAAAGCCGATCGCTAAGCCATCCGAAGGGAGCACGAGAAAGAGCATTTGTTAGGCCCTGCATAAAAAATATAATCCCTATGCGACTAAGAGCTATGCCGGCATCATGGGCATGCAGTGGTATAAAGGTAACAAACATTCCCAGAGCGAAGCATCCTCCGAAGGTGATAATCCAGCATGCAACAAGAGCGCTGTTAAGAGTTTGGAAGATTTTTTGTGACTTGCTACCGCTCTGTGACACGGAAACTGCCGAAACTTCCGCTGTTTTTCTACCGGGTAATAGAAGAAACATTGCGGCAAAGAGCAATAAAGTAATGACACCGGATAAGAAAAAAACTGGTCCGTAACTGAATCTCTCGGCAATCCAACTTCCTAGAGCCGGTCCTATGCTCATGCCCAGATAAAGAGATGTAGTGTACCATCCGTAAGCACGACCAATATGACTTGCTGGAATTATATCAGCAACGAATGACATCATAGTAGGCCCGTAAGCTGATAATCCTATTCCGAAAAGGAAATAAATTGCCATAATTTGAAGAGGAGATGTGGTAAAGTAAAGAGCAAAACATGTAAGACTCAATAAGACAAGTCCTCCACTGGCGATAATTTTCCTTCCGAATTTGTCAGATAAGAAACCCATAGGAAAAGATAGAAGGCCGGCGGTGAAGAAAAAAGTAGAGTTTATTGTTCCCACCATTTTTATGGATGCTCCAAGACTTTTGGCGTATATAGGCACTATAGGAATCCTCATGTAAGAAGCCACGTAGCATCCCAGCGTGATAAGACAGACAATAATGAGCAAAGAATAATTTTTACCGGTAAATGTCTTTAAACTAGCTTGACATTCTGGCTTCATATTATAATCAGCCTCCGTCATTACAGCTAGTGCCTTCGATGTTTTTCATTTTGCGAGCCCGTTTTTTTAGCCATAACCTGCCAGATTGTCTTTAGTCAAGCAACTGTTTGTATGTGGCCGTAGAGGAATCTTGTGTTCCCAAAACGGGCTTGGGCTGAGAATTTTCAATTCTCCCTGTGGTTAATAAAGCAAGCGCTTTTCACTAGTTTGCAGCATGGCACATTCTTTGCTTATAAAAGTTTCCTGGTTGCGGCTGGATGACGAAAATATGAACATTTCTCTTGATAAAATTGTGTGAAGAAGTATTATCTGGGCCGCTTAAGCTTAGATTATGTGTTACAAAAAATAAACAAATTGGGAGGTTTAAGGTATGAAGAAGGGTTGGATGGTTGCTGTTTGTGTAATGATGGCTCTGGTAGTTGGTTTTGTGCTCAGTGTACCAGCAGTACAGGCGGCTGAGGAAGCCAAGAAGGAAGCTGCTCCTGCAGCTGAGAAGAAGGATACTGCTCCTGCTGCTGAAAAGAAAGAGGCTGCACCCGCCCCCGCTGCTGAGAAGAAAGAAGCTGCTCCCGCTACAGCTGGCGAAAAGAAAGAAGCTGCTCCTGCCGAAGCTAAGCTTGCTTCAATGAAGGGAAAAGTGGAAATGGGTGGAGAAGCCATTCTTCTTAAGACAGAAGATGGCAAGGAATTCAAGCTTGAGGGAGAAGGTCTTAAGGATTACATCGGAAAGCAGGTTCAGGTAACCGGTACTCTTGACGAAGCTGCCAAGACCCTGAAAGTAAAGGAAATTAAACCTGCCCAGTAATTTGGTAGCTTGGATTTTATAAAAACTAGGGCGGGAATTCCTAATTCCCGCCTTTTTAATTTTCAAATATATAACTCTACACTTATTTAGCGATTTCCGAACAAAAATACCTTAGGATAATTAGTATACATGGGATATGGTTTCATTGTTGATGGGATTACTTAATTTGAAAATTTAAAGATGCAAGCGTTTATTCCTTAATATTTTCGAGTAATTCCTCCCGTAGCGAGTGTTGGGCGTTATTTTGTACTGTTCTATTTCTTTAAGACTTTCTTAAAGCTTTTTGACTTGCTTAAATCCTACCTATTTTACCTTCCTACACGTTGCGTTTTAATCCCCCAAACACAATATCGTCCTAAAAAAGGGGGGGTGTTATGAATGCGCAACTTGAAAAAAGTAGCTTGTATTAGCAGATTAAGGTTTATCTCGAGTAAATACCCAACAAAGGAGAAAAAAATGGGAAAAAACTTATTGTTCTGCTTGTTGTGATTAGTTTTTTGGCAATGGGTGCTATGGGGTTTGCTCAGCAAAGGGAAATGGTAAAACCAGTAGTGACATTGCCAACAGCGATCAAAGCCAAGATCGAACCCGCAAATTTCAAATTAGGAACGATTGAGTCTATTCTCATGAGAGTAGAAAGCCAGAAGATTGTTAGAGATTAGGATTCTGAGGAGCTTGGTAAAACAATGTATGAGTATGCAGAGACGATGAAGGCCGCTTATGAGGAAGCATTAAATGATGCTGAAGCGGCGGCTAAATCCAATGGCAAATAAGGAAGCGTAGAATCTTTGAAATCTTTTGAAGATACAACAAAGGCTCATGAAGAGAAATTAAGAGCGATTGAAGCGAATAGAAGTGCTAAGTCGAAGGGAAAGCCGTGTGCGCAAAGGTCATGTCCCGGAAAATCTAGCCTTGCTGCGCCGCATAGCAGCAAGTCTTATTAAGCAAGACAAGGCTCGTGAAGCTGGTGTGGTGTATCCGCATGCCGCAAAAAAGCTAGCTGGAACCAAGTTTACCCTGAGCTAAGTCGAAGGGTTTACCCTGAGTCATGTCGAAGGAACTATCTTCTACACTTGCTCAGGCTCATATAATTTATGCGATTGTCCTGGGAGACTTCATATTTTTGATTGCCTCAAGTTAGGAAAAGGCTTAATTTTGGCATCTTAAAAGTAAGAACGGATTGTGCCTTACCGCGATGAGTGTTTAGGAGGGTGGGAAAAGATGCCAAAAAAAGCTTTAATTACCGGTATACGAGGGCAAGATGGGGCATATCTTGCCAGATTTCTCCTGAAACAAGGCTACGAAGTGTGGGGAGCAGATAGGCGAAGCGGTGACTCTAGTTGGTGGAGACTTAGAGAACTGGGCATTGCAGCGGATATTAACTTCGTTTATATGGATCTTATGGAACAGACAAATGTTATCGATGTGATTAAAAAACTTCGCCCAGATGAAGTTTACAACCTTGCAGCTCAAAGTTTTGTGAGCGCTTCTTTTGAGCAGCCTTACGTTACAACAGAGGTCAATTCTCTTGGGGTTTTGAGGCTTCTCGAAGCCATAAGACATTTTTCACCGGAAACCAAATTCTACCAGGCGTCCACATCGGAAATGTTCGGGAAGGCGCAAACCATTCCTCAGAACGAGAAAACCCCTTTTTATCCTCGAAGTCCTTACGCCATTTCAAAGCTTTATGCTCACTGGATGACCGTAAACTATCGTGAAGCTTACGGCTTATTCGCTTGCTCAGGTATTCTTTTTAACCACGAATCGCCTTTGAGAGGGCTGGAGTTTGTAACAAGAAAAATTACCTACGGAGTTGCACGTATTAAGCATAGGCTTCAAGATAAGATAATTCTCGGCAATTTGAGCGCTAAGCGTGATTGGGGTTATGCTAAAGAATATGTGGAAGCTATGTGGCTTATGCTTCAACAGGATCAGCCCGATGATTACGTGGTTGCTTCCGGAGAATCTCACACGGTGCGTGAATTTGCCGAAATGGCTTTTCGAGCTGTGGATATCAATATCGTTTGGGAAGGTGAAGGTGTAAACGAAAAGGGACGTGATGCGAAAACAGGACGTGTTTTTGTAGAAGTGTCTCCAGAGTTTTTCCGCCCTGCCGAAGTGGATGTTCTTATCGGAGATGCCTCAAAAGCTCGAGAAAAACTGGGGTGGGCACCCAAAACCAGCCTTGAAGAACTTATCCAGATAATGGTTGAAACCGATCTCAAACGAGTAGCTATGCAGATTCCTTAAGTGTTAGGTTAACATTTTGTTGATGTAGCTTAGCACCTGTTCCACGCATTGCGAGGGAGAAAATTTATCGGTTTCAAGCACAATGTTGGGGTTTTCGGGTTCTTCGTAAGGTGCGGATATGCCTGTGTAGTTGGGAATAAGTCCAGCACGGGCTTTTTTGTAAAGTCCTTTAACATCTCTAGCTTCGCATACTTCTAGAGGGCACTTTACGTAGATTTCAACAAAATTTTCTGGACCGACAATCTGGCGCACTCGCTCGCGGTGGGCTTTTAAAGGAGATATAAAAGCCGCAAGGCAAATAATACCCGCATCGAGAAAAAGCTTTATCATTTCAGCAATACGGCGTAAGTTTTCTGCTCGATCGGCTTCCGAAAATCCAAGATCTCCGCAGAGTCCATGTCTCACATTATCACCGTCAAAGGTATAAGTGTGGTAGCCTTCATCAAAGAGCCTTTTCTCGACAAGATGCGCAATGGTTGATTTTCCTGAGCCTGATAGTCCGGTAAACCACAAAGCAAAACTTGGATGACCATACCGCTTTTCACGATCTTTTCTGGACACTAGGCACTTGTGACAAAAGGTGTTAGGTGAATGCATATCCTACCGGGACTCCTTTCATCGTATTGAGATTGTCGGCAATTTCTACCATTTATCTACAAGGCTTTCAAGCCGATTGTTCCCAGCCGCCTCCTAGGGCGCGATAAAGGTTAACAATAGCTACGGCGAGATCACCTTTTGCCTGGGCAAGCTGTGTTTCCTGTTCAAGTAGGGTTCGCTGAGCATCAAGCACCGTCTGAAAGCTCACAAGCCCACTTATATAGCGACTCGTTGCCAGATTAAGTACTTTTCTGGATGATTCCACAGATCGTTCAAGAAGTTGCACTCTAGCCATTGCCTCTCTATAATTCACAAGCCCGTCTTCCACTTCTTTGACCGCCGTAAACACCGCACCTTCGTAAGTTTGCAAAGCCTGCTCAACTCTTGCGTCCGCAACTTTGATATTGCTTCGTATTCTACCTACATCAAAAATAGGCCATCTAAGGGAAGGGCCAAGGCCGTAAAAACTGCTCGATGATTTCATGAAGTTACTTGTTCCTATGGATTCAATTCCGATTGTGCCCGTAAATGATAGGGTAGGGTAAAGGTCGGCTGTGGCGACGCCCACTTTGGCCGTTGCTGCCGCCAGATTGCGTTCTGCCGATTTAATATCAGGGCGTCTCCTCAAAAGATCAGCGGGGATTCCAACCGGAATAACTTTTGAAGGCAGGTCAATGGGACGTTCTTCCCTGAGCAATCCGTCTATGGTTCCTGGGTAATTGCCCGTAAGCATAGCAATAGCATGAATTAAACCATCTATGGTGTTCCTGATTGGAGGAATACGTGCTTCGGATAGAGCAAGAACTTCCTCTGCTTGAGCCACATCGAGTTCTGAAGCAAGACCGGCCTGGAATCGAGCTTTCGTGATTTCCAATATCTCCCGCTGGGATTCGATGTTTTTCTGAACCGCCTTCAGTTGATCCTGAGTTGCTCTGAGGAGAAAATAGCTTCTCGCCGTTTCTGCACATGTGCTGAGAAGAATGTAATGATAATCCTCCTGAGTCGCTTCAAAGCTTGCTCGAGCCGCCTCAACCGATCGCCTTATCCTCCCAAAAAGATCAATCTCCCATACTGTTCCCAGAGCTGTCGTATAGTCAGTGCGAGCCTTAGCCAGGTGGTTTACCGACTCGCTTTGCTTTGCTCTTGTGACCGATCCTGAAGCATCCACCGAAGGATACATTCCGGCCGTGACATAACTGAGTTGTGCTCTTGCCTCTTCTATCCTGGCAATAGCTTTTCTAACGTCCCGATTTCCTGCAATGGTATCGCCAATAAGTTTTGACAATATGGGATCATTAAAAAGATTCCACCAGTTATTGATAGGTTCCTGCTGAGTATCGAATATTCCTTTGGTGGGAGTGCTCCATTGTTGAGGTAAAGCAATCTTAGGAGGTGAATAATCGGGACCGACGGCACTACAGCCAAAAATTGCAACACAATATGTTAATATTCCAAATCCTGTCAGTAGCGCAGGCAGTCTATATGACTTCATTTCTTTTCCCCGATATAGATGTCCACAAGTTGTCCCGGAAAGACATTGACATCCGACGGTTTGTTAAATTTGAAGATTACCGGAAGCACACGCACATCAACTCTTTCCCTTCGTCCATTGGAAAGCTGAATTTTGGGTATGATGTATGGCTCAATACGCACGTACTCCAGAGGAATTGTTTTGTCGGAACCTCGCACAAACATAGTTGCCGTAATGCGTTCTGGTGGCGGGAGTTGAGGCACTAAAAGCTCATCTACGTAACACCTTACTTGCAGTTGATCGTCGGAATTATTCACCATGATCACAACGGGTCCATATCCACCGGTGTAAGGGTCGAGAGAACCCTGTGGGGATATGTAACCTCCCACGGAAGCCTGGATGCGCACCACAGTTCCATCGACCGGAGCGCGAACAACATATTTTTCTAAAAGCTTCGACGCTGCTTCGTATGCTTTGTTGGCGGCAACATATTGAGCTTCCAGAGTGCGAAGATCGTACTCCCACGTGCCAGCCTTAACAAGTCTGTATTGCTTAAGCGCTACTTCGTAGGCTTTTTGAGCAATGTCATAAGCGTTTTTTGCTCGATCAAAATCGTCTCGGCTTACCGACTTTGGGTTGAGCTGATAAGCTTTCTGGATTTTTTCGAATTGAGCACGTTTGTCATCCAGAGAAGCCTTTGCTTGATCTACCTGAGCCTGAGCAACCTCGAGCTCTTCCTTTCTGGGAGCAGCCTTTGCACGCTGGAGAGCTCGAAGAGCAGCTTCTGCTTGAGCCTTGAGCTGTTCCACGGTCTGTCTCTGCACCGAATCGTCTATGGATATGAGGGGATCACCTTGAGAAACTTTCTGTCCCTCCTGAACAAAGATTTGAGAAACTTTTCCGGATACTTCGGGAACTATGGTGATGTTTGCTCCGTGAGATTGATAGCTTTCCACTATGCCCGTCGAATACACCCCTTTGTCGTAAGGGTTAGAGGATATTTTAAGTGGAGGTTGAGGAATAACTTTTTTACTATAAACCACTGCACTTACTAGACTTCCGATAATTCCCAGAATAGCAATACTAATCATAATCCTAGGACGCATGGTTGACCTCGTTTTTGATAAGCCCGTCCTCCATGTGAAGGATACGGTCTGCGAATCTAAAAATTCTCGCGTCGTGAGTTACCACAATTATTGCTCTTTTATCATTTAATATGTTGTGTCTAACGAAGGAGATGATGTTTTTTCCGGTTTCCCCATCAAGTGATGCCGTTGGTTCGTCGAATATCAGAATATCTGGTTCTGATACGATGGCTCTTGCAATGGCAACTCGCTGTTGTTCTCCTCCGCTGAGCTTATAGGGTGGAAGATCGATTTTATCCTTGAGCCCTACTATTTCTAGAGAAGCAAGAGCCTTCTTTTGCGCTTCATGCCATGGGATAGACTTAAGAATAAGTGGAATACTGACATTTTCCAGAGCGGTTAATTTTGGAAAGAGGTGATATTCTTGAAAGACAAAGCCGATGTTGTGAAGTCTGAATTTTGCAAGATCACTTGATTTTAGTTTCCATATTTCCACATCTTTTATTTTGACCCAGCCTTCGTTTGGTCGAAGTATACCGGATATTACGCTGAGAAGAGTTGTTTTCCCTGAACCTGATGGTCCTACGATGAACAGCATCTCACCGTAGGCTACTTTTAAATCCACTCCCCTTAGAGCGAAAGTTTTTGCCGATTTCTCACCAAACCACTTAACCAGTTTGCTAGCTTCTAGAATCCATCCCATGTTTTCGTTTTTATGCTGAGCCTGCCGAAACGTTCAACCTCGGAAGACATCGAAAGGCTCTATTTTGATCACTCGCCTTATCCCGAGATAGCTCGAAAAAGCCGTGATTAGTATTACAACGATGAACGTCATGAAGATGTCTTTATGAGTAATAATGGCGGCGTAATTTGGAATTCTCATCTTTGCAAAAGCGATGTAGGAGGAACAGATCAGGTTTCCAAAGCCGAACCCTAAAAAGCTTACAAAGCTCGATTGAAGAATGATGGTTTTTATAAGATCCCCGTTGGTAGCACCGATTGCCTTAAGTGCTCCGAATTTTTCTAAGTTCTCAAGCACAAATGCATAAAAAGTCTGGCCCGCGATGGATGTCCCAACAATAAAGCTTATTAGCGTCATCATCAGGATGTTTATTCCCATGCCTGTTTTGAACATGTAGTAGTTTTTAATCATGTTAACAAATTCATCTTGAGAAAGGGCTCTATAGCCGATCCTGGTAACCTCTTGCTTCAGTGAATCGAGATAAGACGGGTCTTTGAGGTTAACCAGCACATAGGACATTGTAAACCTGGTGGTGGGAAGGTATTGGATCGCTCTGGTATAGGTTGTGTATAGAGTGGGATTTCCGAAAAGGCCAGGGATTATAGGACGTGCTATAGCGACAATCACTCCTCGATGGTCGTTAATTTCAAAGGTTGCTCCAATCTTTGGACTGCCGAGCTTCTTATATTCTGCATCTTTTACCACTATGAAAGCGTCTTCGCTGTATATGTCGTAGAGATTTCCTTCAATAATCACAGGACGTCCGAAAAGACTGTCGTCATCAAGCCCTACTATATTGACGCTCTGGTAAGCTCCATTTGGAAGTTTAACAAGCCCGCTTCCCTGGTATATCGGGAAAGCATGGGCTACACCGGGCATGCTTCTTACAGCGCTTAGCACATAATCCGGCAGAGGCACGATAGTTCTATCCGACTGGACGGTAGGATCCATGATCCAGACTTGAGCTCCTACATTGAGCACGTTGGATGTGCTTCTAGTGAGTATGCCAGTAAAAAGGGAAGTCATTTGTAGTATGAGAAAAACGGCGAAGGTAACCCCCAGAATGAGAGTAAAAAACTTGGCTCTGTCGCTCATAAGGAGCTTTATTGCTATTTTAGCAAGCCCTGTATTCATAGCACTTCCTTACTTGTTTTCCCTGTAGCCATCTAAAAATGGAGCATATCCTTAGTGAATCTTTAAGTCAATCGTTAAATTAACCAAAGTTATGCAAATAAACACTAGCTTCGTGTCCATAATCCCACGAATTGTCTCGCTGGATTAAAGCTATTACTCCCATTCTATAGTGCTTGGTGGTTTGGAAGATATGTCGTAAACTACCCGGTTTACACCTCTTACTTCGTTAATAATTCTGCTTGAAATTCTGGCGAGAAGTTCATAGGGCACTCTAGCCCAGTCAGCTGTCATGGCGTCAACACTTTCTACTATTCTGAGAGCTATCACCTGCTCATAGGTTCTTTCATCTCCCATAACCCCAACAGATTTTACGGGCAAAAGCACCGCAAAAGCCTGCCATACACGGTCATACCATCCGGAAGCTTCCATCTCTTCCAGCACAATAGCATCAGCTTCCCGGACAATTCTTAGCTTTTCTTCTGTGACTTCTCCTATGATTCTTATGGCAAGCCCAGGTCCCGGGAAGGGATGACGCATAATGATCCGTTCTGGCAGTCCCAGCTCTCGCCCAAGTAGCCTAACTTCGTCTTTGAAAAGCTCCCGAAGTGGCTCAATAAGCTTTAGGTTCATGCGCTCGGGTAGTCCCCCCACATTGTGGTGCGTCTTTATGGTTGCCGACGGTCCCTTGAAGGATACCGATTCAATAACGTCAGGGTAGAGCGTTCCCTGGGCAAGATATTTAACCTGTGGGAGTTTCTTCGCTTCTCTTTCAAAAATTTCAACAAATAGATTTCCGATGATTTTTCTTTTTTGTTCAGGATCTGTTACGCCCTGTAATTGCTTCAGAAATTCTTTGGAAGCGTCCACATAGATCAGAGGAATATTAAAATAGGTTTCAAAAATCCGCCTTACACTTTCTGATTCACCTGCTCTCAGAAGACCGTTGTTAACAAACACACAGTGCAGTTGATCGCCTATGGCTTTGTGAAGAAGAACAGCTACTACAGATGAATCCACTCCCCCGCTCAGAGCGCAGATCACATGGTCCTTTCCTACTTCTTCGCGCACCGATTTTACAACCTCATCTATGAAAGACTGCATTGTCCACGTTGGATTGCAGTGGCAAATTCGAAAGAGAAAGTTTTCTATAATGGTTCTTCCGCATGGCGTATGAGCAACTTCAGGGTGAAACTGCACGCCGTAGAACCGTCTTGTCGTATCGGCTACGGCTGCAGCAGGAGAGTTTTCGGAGTAGGCGAGGACTTCAAAACCTGGGGGTAGCTTTTTGACTCTATCTCCATGGCTCATCCAGACTTTTAGGTCGGAAGTCTCTTCAATGCCGTAAAAGAGATCGCTGTGATTTTTTACCGTAATAACCGCATGTCCATACTCCCTCTCTTCGGCGGGTTCTACTTCGCCTCCAAGTTGGACGCACATGAGTTGCAGACCGTAACATATACCGAGGATAGGAATTCCAAGCTGATAAATTTCTGGCGATACCTGTGGAGACCCAGTTGCGTAAACGCTCGCCGGACCTCCGGAAAAAACTATCCCTTTCGGAGCGAAATCTACAATCTGTGAAAGTTCCATGTTGAACGGATGAATTTCACAATAAACATGACTTTCCCTTATACGACGGGCGATGAGTTGAGTATACTGGGAACCAAAGTCTAGTATAAGAATACGATCTTTAGGCATTTGCTGAATCTTCATGTTTTTTCCTGCTATTTCAAATCTACCTGATAGTTTGGAGCTTCCTTTGTGATAATCACATCATGGACATGGCTTTCTCTTAGCCCAGCAGATGTGATTTTCACAAAGCGAGCCTTGGTTCTAAGTTCTTCAATAGTATGACATCCGACGTATCCCATGCCCGAACGGAGTCCTCCGACAAGCTGATGAATAACCGCAGATAATGGTCCTCGATATGGCACCATGCCTTCAATGCCTTCAGGAACCAGTTTGGAGAGTTCCTGTAGCTCATGCTGACCGTATCTGTCACGACTTCCTTCTCTCATAGCTCCTAAGGACCCCATTCCACGATATGCCTTGTAGCTTCGACCCTGGTAGAGTATTGTTTCTCCCGGGCTTTCGTCTGTTCCGGCAAACAAGCTTCCGATCATTACTGAATGAGCTCCACAAGCGATAGCTTTTGTAATATCACCACTGTATTTGATGCCTCCATCGGCGATAATAGGCACTCCGTATTTTGATGCTACGCTTGAACATTCCATAATTGCTGTGGCTTGAGGCACACCTACGCCGGCAACAATACGAGTGGTGCATATAGACCCGGGACCAACTCCTACCTTAACAGCATCAGCTCCGGCTTTAATTAGCGCTTCGGTTCCTTCTGCCGTTGCAACATTTCCTGCTATTAATTGCAGGTCTGGAAACTTAGATTTTATTAGCTTTATGGCGTCAATGATGTTTTTGGAATGCCCATGAGCACTGTCAAGCACAATAACATCGACGTTAGCTTCAACAAGAGCCTCAGTTCGTTCCATCATATCAGGTCCAACGCCAACGGCAGCTCCAACCCTCAGACGGCCATACTGATCCTTACAAGCATTTGGGTATTTCTTGATTTTCATTATGTCCTTGATGGTGATTAGCCCTTTAAGATTTCCTTCGTCATCTACCACAAGAAGTTTTTCTATACGTTTTTCGTGGAGCAGACGTTTTGATTCCTCAAGAGTGATGCCAACCGGAGCTGTAACAAGGTTTTCCCTGGTCATGACGGCTGATACGGGGGTATCCAGGTTTTCTTCAAAACGTAAATCACGATTTGTGACAATACCGATCAGTTTTCCGTCTTTAACAACAGGAACTCCAGATATTCGATAGTGGCGCATCAAATCTAACACATCGGCTATTCTGGTTTCTGGAGTCACTGTGATCGGGTCAAGAATCATACCGCTTTCTGATTTCTTAACCTTGTTCACTTCCAGCACCTGAGACTTTATGCTCATGTTGCGATGGATGATACCAATACCGCCTTCTCTGGCTATGCTAATTGCTGTGTCTGCTTCTGTGACCGTATCCATGGCGGCACTTACCAGGGGAATGTTAAGTTTGATTTCTCTTGTAAGCCATGTTTCGGTGCTCACTGTTGTGGGGAGCACCTCAGAGTATGCTGGAACAAGAAGAAGGTCATCAAAGGTCAGAGCTTCCGGAATCGGCTTGTATCCGGGATGCTCATCGTAAACACCTGTCATATTCTCTCCTTTCCTTATTCCCTCGCTCCCATCCCTCTTTCCTTCCGGGAAATGAATGGAGTGAGGGCGTTTTCGTGTCTGCTTCTAATTAACTCTTTTCCGTTTCTTCATTACTTTTATCACGATAGGGATGCCCCTTTAACTTTTTTCGATCTTCCATGTCAAGGCACAAAGGGTTTTGCGTAAATCAAATTCTTCTGTGGATGGAATAATACCTGCATTTTGCAAGAGGATACGGGAAGGTCTTTCATCTTCAAGCACAGCTTTAGCCATAACTCCTTCGAGAAATCCAGCATCGGTTACAACAAGGCAGGACTGGCCGAATAGGTTCATAAGAACTGATGTTATAACGATACCACCTATGATTACATCTTCTCGTCCTTTTTCCAATCCTGGGATAGAACGGCGTTCCTCGAGAGAAAGCCCTGCCAGATGCCATAGGAGTTCCTCGATCCAGTTATGATCAAGCTCGATTCCACATACTCTATAGGGCACATAGTCTATCATTCTCGTTCGGATTGCTCCAAGTGTTGCTACCGTCCCTCCGCCTCCTATGATTAGATCAGAAGAGAAGGAGTCGAAAGGGTATCGAGTTTGGTAAAAAACTTTTTCTGCGAATATTTTGGCTTCTTCAATCCATTCAGATCTTGATGGTGCGGAAGGGATGTAATTCTTAGTAAGGCTTGCTGCTCCAATAGGGTAGCTTTCCCATCGCTCTATATTGCCTCGATCGATACAGACCACTTCGGTAGAGCTTCCACCAAGATCGAAAAACGCCACTCGGTTGGATAACAAATCTGAAGAATTGGTGGTCTTTCTTACGGCATCCAAAATTTGTAAAGCTCCCACGGTTGACCAGAAAGCTTCTTCTTTTTCAGAAGCGATAAAATATGAAAACCCCAGGCTTCTTTCAATATCTGCGAGAAAAGATCTCCCATTTTGCGCTTTTCTCATGATTCCAGTAGCACCACACAGCACCTTTTTTACACCCAAGTTTTTAAAATGGCTATTGTAATTTGAGAGAATTTTGTGCACTTGTTGTAAGGATTCTGCATCCAGTGTAATAGCGTTACCTTGTTGATTGGTAGTTAAAGCAAATCGAGTGAAGTCTCTGGAATGTTCTACGGGTTCTATGATGCCCTTTTCTTTAGAAACTCTGGCAATCAAGATTCTCACAGTGTGAGATCCCATATCAATTGATGCAAAAAAGTCGTTCACTTTTACCTCCAGAGTGTCGATATTATATTTGTAACCCTGACTCACTGGCTATTTCGTAGACTTAATTATCACATAACGCTTTTGCCATGAAGGGATGTTCTGAAATTTTGTGGACACAGTAGAGCTCATATTCAGTGAAATGTTGGGGAATTGACGAAGAAAAAGACCGTTCTTATCTTTAAAAAAGCAAAAAACATTTTTGTTTACGATTTACCCGAATTCAGCATTTAGGCTTTAAAGGAGAGGGGGGATATTATGAAAGAAGCAAAACAATATGACAAAGAAAAACTAGGGTTCTCCCCTCTGAATTGTGCTGACGAAGTGAATGATTTTGAATCACTACAGTTTGTTCCTTTTCGAATTTCCAAAGTTGATGCAGAGCTGGACGAGGTTTTAGAAGATTTTGTTACTGATGTGGATTCGGATGACTTTGATGTTGATTACGTAACGGCTTCCGAATACGAAGATGTTACTTACGAAGATCACATTTCTGCTTATTTGCGTGAAGTATCCAATCATACTCTTATTACTCCAGAACGGGAAATGGAACTTGCCGAGATTATCCGTCGGGGGCAGGATGAACTTATAGCTCTTGTAATTGATTATGCTGAAACTAATGAGACTTTGAGGAAACTTGTTGAGCGTATCCTCAAATTTCAAGCTCAAGAGAAATCCTTTCCTGGTCTCAGAGATAAAGCTGTTCGGATGATTAGCAAAGCGGTTTCTCAGCTGGCTAAAAAATACCAGGAAGATGAAGTCATTCAGGAGCTTAATAGGCGTTGTGATGAGATTGTTAAGCGGATTCATCGGGCCAAAGAAGAAATGGTTGAAGCAAATCTTCGGCTTGTGTTGAGCATTGCTAAGAAGTATAGAGGCCGGGGCATGAGTTTTGATGATCTTATTCAGGAAGGAAATCTTGGTCTTTTGAAAGCCGTTGTGCGGTATGACCATACAAAAGGGAATCGCTTTAGCACCTATGCCACCTGGTGGGTAAGGCAGAGTATCATTAGAGGGATTTACGACAAAACAAAGACCATCAGACTGCCGGTTCATTGCATAGAGATGAAAAATCTTTTCAACAGAGTTTACAATGAGTTGGTTGCTGAACTGGGACGGGAACCTACTATGGAGGAAGTATCTGAACGAGCCGAAATTGCTCGAGAACGGCTTGAAACTATGATGGCTTTAACAAATCAACCTATATCTCTTGAAACCCCTGTAGGAGATGACGAGCAGCGTTTAGGAGATTTTATTGAAGACTCGCTAACAGAACATCCTTTGGATGAATTGAGCCATCAGGAGCTTCGAAGTTTGTTGGTAAAGCTTCTTGCTACTCTTCAACCCAGGGAAGAAAAGATTTTGAGACTCCGGTTCGGCATTGGTGGAAAACCCGAGGAAACCCTGGAAAAAATCGGCAAAAGTTTTAATGTTTCAAAGGAAAGAATCCGCCAAATCGAAAAGAAAGCATTGAAGAAACTTCAGCACCCTAAACGAAGAGCTCTCATAGAGGCTTTTTTGTAATTGTTTTACAAAACTGGTCTGGAATTAGAAAGGCGAGACATTGGAAATACTTCCTGTGTCTCGCCTTTTATTTTTCTCATCATGAAGATGCTACTTCGTTCCGTGGAGCTTCAGACAGAGTTCGGCAACCCTCTTTCCCAGCTTTCTGGCATTTTCAGCAGTTTGCTCATCTGGAGCACCAACACAGGCTACCCCATAATGCCCTGTAGCGCTCATCGGATCTCCTACTATGATCATGCCGTAAATGAGCATGCACTGAAGGATGGAAAGCATGGTTGTTTCTTTACCACCAGTAGGATCGCCTGAAGTCGCAAAGGCGGCTCCGACCTTATTTTCCATTTTCTTTCGAACTCCTACAAAGTCGTCGAAGACTTTTTTAAGTTCTGCAGCCATTGAACCAAAATAGACGGGAGAACCGGCAATGATTCCTGCTGCTTCTACAAAGTCTTCTTTAGTAACATCAGAAGGAGTTTTTAAAACCGCCGTTACTCCGCTTACCTGATTAACCCCTTCGGCTACATATTCGGCAAGTTTTCTTGTATTGCCCCCTTTTGAGTAATAGAGCACAAGGACTTTCATTTTAGTAACACCTCCTTCTTCTAGTTAATTCTGCTTTGTGTCTTTTTGCTCTATTGATTCGCTTTTTAAACCATATCTTCATTTAGGGGGCAAGTAAAATAGTGTGAGCGGACGAAATGTTCTTGGTGCATCCATTGTCCAAAGAGTTTGCCTCGAGCTATGAGCTGTTCCATCTGACGTCTGAGGTAATCAAGGATGGGAGTCGGTCTAAGTCCTGCCCAGCGAGAGCCTGGAAGAGGCATGAAGTAGTGAGCATGAATACGAGCGTCCATTCGGGAAAGCTTATCCATAACCTTGAGAGAATCCTGAACGTCTTCTTCCTTTTCCCCTGGAAGGCCAAATATCATATCTACTGCCGGTATGAATCCGAAACTTGTAATCATTTCGGAGGCTTTTATTACATCTTCTACCTTGTGCCCGCGTCTCATCCTCCTGAGCATACGTTCACTTCCGCTCTGAGCACCAACGACGATCTGTTTGTTAGCGCAGTAATGCTTCATGATTTTTAGAGTTTCTTCTGTGACAAATTCAGGACGAACTTCAGATGGAAAACTTCCGAAGAAAATGCGTCCGTCCGAGGGAAGTACTCGACGAATTGATCCAAGTAGCAGTTCCAGCATGTTAGGGTTTGGCTCTCTGCCGGTTGTTGACCCGTAAGAAAGGGCGTTGGGAGTGATAAAACGAATATCTTTTTTGCCAAATTTGACCATAAATTTAACTGCTTCGACAATAACATCTATGCTTCGATGTCTGACTTTCGTTCCTTTTATTGCAGGAGTGGCACAGTATGCGCACTTAAAAGGACAGCCTCTGGTTATTTCTATGGGACTGAATAGAGGAGATTGAGTCGGAAAAGGAAAACTTTCTTCCCAGCCGCTTGCAGGTCTTGCTTTCGCTCCTTGAATTTTCCCATCAATTTTTCTGAAAAGTCCTGGTGGAGAGTTCCCGCTGGCGTCATTCTTGATATACTCTATGACTTGTGGAAAACTTTCTTCCCCTTCGCCAGCCAGAACTCCCCAGCATCCTGCCTCAAGAACCCTTTTTACCGCACCTGTAGGATGGGAGCCTCCTGCTATGATAAAAACTTTTTGGGTGCTGAAAACCTCTCTGATGGTTTCCCATTCTTTCTTTACTTGAAGCCACCTTGGACTCATGAAGGAATAAGCCAAAACGACCCTTTCGTATTCATCAAGCAATGATTTTATGGTTTCTAGCAGATCGCCAATTGATGGATTATCATGCCAGAAGAGAGCGCTTCCGGATGGTTGCTTGTTCTGAAAAGAAGCAGCCAAAGCCACAAAGCTCCATCGGTTGGTTCGATCTACGCGGAAAACAACGGCTATCTTGTTCAATTTAATCTCTTGCCTCCGTAAGCTTTTGTTTTTAGTCTCACCCTGTGCCATAAAGAAAAATTGTCCAACAGGCAATCCTTGAGTAATTTGCCGTATGCGTTATGGCTGGTATAATGGTATACTGTTAATCT
>Ga0197142_1000952_pt1 | contig 26809 bp, 27 predicted proteins | sample GBS60_MetaG_FD_148614 | JGI IMG/M metagenome (GOLD analysis project Ga0197142, IMG submission 148614) | Sediment microbial communities from Great Boiling Springs, Gerlach, Nevada, United States - GBS 60_MetaG | ecosystem: Environmental > Aquatic > Thermal springs > Hot (42-90C) > Sediment... | reverse complement strand
GGGTGTTTCGGTGTCGTTCGTGTGGTCTTGTCTTGGACCACGACGAGAACGCGGCGAGGAACCTGGCATGGTACGGCCAGTTCGGTCGGAACCAACGGGCCTGTGGAGAGTCCTCTGTCGGCGGAACGGCCATAGGCCGGTCTACGAGACATGGCTCGGTGAAGCAGGAAGCAGACGCCACGTATCCCCTTAGGGATACGTGGGTAAGTTCTGTAGAACGGTTGGCGATTCTAGAGGCCGAGCACAGGACCAAGGTCATCTAATCGCGCAATGACGTAATCGGGATCCACAACATCGTCCGGCACTTCGCTGCCTTGCCGATTCAGCCACGCGGCATCCATGCCGATGCTCTTCGCTCCGAGAATATCCGCCTCGAACGTGTCTCCGACAAAGAGGGCCTCGCGGGGAGAGACTCCCAGACGCGCGAGCGCACGAAGGAAAATCTCCCGATGGGGCTTGCGCCAAGGGACCTCCGCCGAGATGAGGATCGCATCGAAGAGGTCGTGGATTCCGAAATTGCGGAGGATCCGATAGGCCGTCGGCGGATGATCGAAGTTTGAAACGAGCCCGAGCCGAAAGCGCTCCTTGACGCGAAGGAGGAAGAGGCGATTCGCCTCCGGCAACTCAGCGCCTCGCGCCCACGTCTCCATGTGCGCGCGCACCAAGCGCTCGACGACCTCGTCCGAGAGATCCTTCAGATGCAGATGGTCGAGCAATGTCCGAAAGCGCACCTGAGAGGGATACTCCCGCAGCTCCTCCTTGCGCCGTGCCTCCACCTGCCGCCATGATTCGCGAAAGGCATTGTAGAATTCTTCGAACGAGATGTGCGGCGCATAGTCGCGGAGGACCTCGTACACGATGCCAGCGGTCGAGAAGAGCGTCTGCTCCCCGAGGCGAATCTGCGGCAAGCGATCGGCGTGGAAATCCACGATCGTATCGAACAGGTCAAAGAGGACGGCCCGATAGGTCTTCATCGCTCACGCTCTCACGAGATAAGCGCAAAGGCTAAGTCCACAGCCTCCTCCGGTGTACGGGCTACGCGGATGACACCCTCCGCCTCTCCAAATGGCGGTTCGAATCGCCACGAGCGGAGGAGGATGACGGGCTTGCCAACTTTCAGAGCGAGGGCGATCTCCGAGAGCGTGCCATACCCGCCGGCAATGGCGATGACCGCATCCGCTGAGCGCACGTTGATGACGTTGCGCGCTTCGGACAACCCCGTGAAGATCGCGATCTGAATGTACGGATTCGGCGGCGATTCTCGTTCGTTTCCCCCGGGAAGGATGCCCACAGTAAGTCCTCCGACTTCGCACGCACCGCGCGCAGCGGCCTCCATCACTCCCCCCAGTCCCCCGCACAGCACAATGGCCCCACGCTCTGCAATAAGCCGACCAACGGTGCGCGCATGTTCGTAGATCTCGGCATCACAGTGCGAACTCCCCATGACGCCGATGATCACCCGTCGCAGAGATCCCGCTTGCATACACAAAGTCACCATTTTAGCAATGAATCTCTCGCTCGGGCAATCCACCACAGATGACACATCCGCACTGCTGCGCTATCATGAGATGTCAACGAAGCCACTCGCCGAGTGAGGTTCGCGATGGCCGCCTCGCCGGTTCAGTCCTGAACGTTTCGGAGGGCGCACATGCCGAAGTCAAGGAAAAGCCGACGAGATGTGGAACACATTCCATCGAAAGCACGCTTCATCGCGACAGTGCGCCGCTTGGCCGACGCGCTGGAGCAGGGACGAACATTTCGTATCAGCGTGGCGGGCGAACGCGTGCGCGTTCCCGCTCGCGCGACGCTCAGCATCGAGCACGAACGCGGACGGACGGAAGAGGAGTTGGAATTCCAATTGAAATGGACGCTGTGAAAGAGACGCGCACCCGTTCGCGGGAAGAGGAGTCGAAGAACTCACTTGAGCACCCCGATGAACCTTGTCACAATCTTAAGCCTCACCGAGGAGGAGAAACGGCATGTCGGCGAGATGGAGCATCGTGGGAGCGATCGCAAGCCTGTGCCTGCTAGGTGGGGGATGGTTCGGACGCGTCCCTTCGAGGACAGCAACGTCCGCGCATCAAACTGTGGACGCTCTCTTCCCGAACGCCTACCACGATTACCTCCTCAACGGCCTGCAGGTCATCATTCTGGAGCGTCCCGAGATGTCCGAGGCCATCGTGAGCCTCATGTTCAAGAGCGGCGCTGCCTTCGATCGAGCGGGGAAATCGGGCACAGCGGCATTGACGGCGCGCGCGATCTGGCTGGGGGCCGAAGGCCTGAGTGAGACGACCGTGCGACAGCGACTCACGGCGCTTGAAGCCACCCTTCATACGGATGTCACTTGGGATGCGACGACGATCACTCTCACAGCTCCCGCGCGAGGCCTGCCGGAGCTCCTGCGGCTGATGGCGCGCGTCGTCTCGCGACCGACCTTCGAAGATAAGGCGTTGGACGCGCTGAAGGCGCAATTCCTCGAGGAGGTGAACGCCAGACGTCGCGATCCTTCACAGCTCGCCGACCGGCACTGGTATCGGGCGCTCTACCATCCGCATCCGTATGCGCGCCCCCCTGAAGGGCTTCCTGAAGAGATCGCGACGATCACTCCCCTGGATGTCGCGCGACATCACGCGCGCTTTTTCATCGCCAATACGGCGACGCTCATCATCCTCAGCCCATTTGCCCCCGCTACTCTGATGCCCATTGTGCGTCCGAGTTTCGGCGCCCTGCTCAAAGGGAAAATCATCCCGCCGACGTTCCTGGCTCCGGCATCCCGCCACGGCGTGCGCATCCTCATCCGCGATCTCCCGGATGTGCCGCTGGCGCACATTCGTATCGGCTCGTTCGGCCTGGAGCGCTTTTCCGAAGACTACGTCCCCGCCCTTGTGCTCGCCGAGGTGATCCGCCTCAGATATGAGCGGGAGCTCTCACGCGTGGGAGATCCTCCGGCTCGCACCCAGTGCCGCTTCGACCTGCGCACGCAGCGGGGCTCGTTCCTGCTCGCCGTCGCTGTTCCGACGGAGCACGTCGTGGCCGCTCTTCAGCGCGCCCTACACGTTCTGACAGAACTGCGCGCGGCCGGTCCGACGCCGGAGGAGCTGGCCGATGCGCGCCGATACTGGGAGGAGCGATTCTCTCCGAACGCGCTCTCGCCCCGACAACTGGTCGAAGCGCTGCAGCTCGTGGAGCTGTACGGCCTCGGCCGCGATTATCTCCAGCGATTTCCGGAACGCCTGCGTCGCGTGACGCGCGAAGACCTCATGCGCGTGGCCGAGAAATATCTCTCCTCGCACAATCTGCTCATCGTCATCGTCGGACGGGTGCAGGGACTCGCGGATGCCTTGAAGGCCTTCGGGACCGTGGAGACGGAAACGAACGGGTGATCCTCTCCTTCAGGCCCCATACGCCTCCAAAGCGGCAGAGAGGCCGGACCCGCACCGAACGCCCTCGCGGCGCAATACGCTCTCCAAAGCGCTCAGGAAGAGGAGAACATTCTGGCGCGTGCTGCCTGCGCCCATTAATCCCACGCGCCAGATCTTTCCGCGCAGTGGGCCTAATCCGCCCCCGATCTCGATCTGGAACTCTTCGAGCAAGCGGGCGCGCACCCGCGCGTCATCCACGCCCTCAGGGACGCGAATCGTTGTGAGCGTCCAGAGGCGATGCTCACGGGGGACGAAGAGCTCCAATCCCATCGCCTCAAGCCCCGCCCAGAGCGCTCGAGCGTTTTGCTCATGTCGGCGCCACCGGGCTTCCAAGCCCTCCTCGACGACCAGACGCAAGGCTTCTCGCAGAGCGTAATTCATGTTGATGGGCGCTGTGTGATGATAACACCGCTCGTCCCCCCAATAGCGCTCGATGAGCGAGACATCGAAGTACCAGCTCGGCACCGGCGTCTTCCTCCGACGTACTTTCTCCAGCGCCGCATCCGAGAAGGTGATCGGAGCCAATCCCGGTGGACAACTGAGCGCCTTCTGCGATCCCGAGTAGCACACGCCAAGGCCATACCGATCCACGCCCACCGGATGACCGCCGAGACTGGTCACAGCATCCACGATGAGAATTCCCTCCCGCTCGGCGACCCATCGGGCAATGGACTCCAAAGGTTGAAGCACTCCTGTCGAGGTCTCCGCATGCACCACGCAGACGACGCGGGCGCGCGAGCGATCGAGCGCCGCCCGTACCGCCTTCTCATCAAGCGGGCGTCCCCACGGAGCCTCGACGCGAATCGGACGCGCACCCATGCGCGTCGCCATCTCATACATCCGTTCCCCGAAGAACCCGTGAATGCCAATGACGACCTCTTCATCGGGCTCCACGAGATTCCCCAACGCCGTCTCCATCCCCGCGCTTCCCGTCCCGGAAACGGGAAACGTGACCCGGTTCCGCGTCTCGAAGACATAGCGCAGCAGATGCTGCACATCGGTCATACAGGAGAGGAAGGCGGGATCGAGATGCCCGAGAACAGGCGATGCCAACGCCCGCAGGACACGACCCTCGACAGGGCTCGGCCCCGGACCGAGCAGAAGACGGTGAGGGGGATGAAACTCGCCGATGGTCATGATGCCTCCTTGAGAAGTTGAATGAGAAATCGCACAGGCGTCCCCAACCCCAGGGCGCGAGCGCTCGGATCACTGGATTCTCCACGTTCGCCCAACCGCGCGGTCAGAATGCCAATGACCTTCCCTTCGCGATTGAAAATAGGGCTGCCGCTATAGCCGTGAATGACCGGCGCGTCCAAGTGCAAGAGCGTTGGGCTCACCTTGCTGAGCGTACTGCGCGCGAGCGCCGTTGTGGCGCGCTTTTGATCAGTCGTCTGCAAGAGCGCGGAGCCCAGCGGAAATCCGATGATCGCGACCTCGTCGCCCTGTCGAAGGCGAGTGAGGTCAGGCTCAAATCCCATGACGACCGGAAGTGGCCCCGGCGCTTCCACTTTCAACAGCGCCAGATCCCATTCTCGCGACCATCGCACCACCTGCGCAGGCAGTGCCTCATTGGACGTGCGATCGGCGAAGATCACGCGCAACGTTTCGGTGACCGGTCTTACCGATCTCCCCGAGAAGCGCGCGTCCCACTCCCACGGACGCACCACATGGTAAGTGGTGGCGATCAGCCCACGCGGGTCCACGGCGAAGCCCGAGCCTTCGCTCATGGCTGTGCCCAGCTCTCGCCCACGCACATCGAGGATGCGAAAGTGGTGCTGGACGAGGACGACGGCCGCTTGGTTCCGCTCCGCGACCCACGAGAAGGATGGGGAATCATCCGGAGAGGGAACGCGCCCTCGCTCGCTGCGCAAAAGGAATCCGACGATGAGCCCGAGAGCAACGATTCCCCCGAGAGCAATCCCCACCGTCTGCCGCCGCCACACGCGCACGGAACGTCGCACAGCCTGCTCGATCATCATCTGCACCGTCGTGCGTCCGATCCGCCACGTCGTCCCAGATGCCGTCGCTTCGACGAGCGTCGGATCTATCGGCGCGATCGAGGTCACCGACGGAGCTTCCCCCATCGGCATGAGGCTTTCGATCAACAGGCATGGCCCTCGGCGACCGAACTGCAAGACATCGCCGCTTCGGACGCGCGCGCGGTGAACGCGCACGCCGTTGACATACGTGCCGTTAGTGCTCTTCAAATCTTCGATCACCCACCCTTCGTCGGAGAGGACGAGCGCCGCATGATGCGCCGAGACGCGCACATCCTGCGGACTCAGGCGGACGTCAGTGTCGGGCGCGCGCCCGAACGTGATGCGCGTCTGCGACAGGATCTCCTGTCGCCCCGCGTATCCTCCGCTCACATGCATGAGGCGAATCTCTATCGCGCCGTCATCGGATCGGACGGACACCACACCCCTCTCCGTCTGATGCCTCAGCCGGCCGAGTTCCGGGGTCGTCCTCGACCAGATGCACGTGGATCATCCCAAATCCCCCTCGCACGCGCGCCAGCAGGGGCACACGACGCTGATCCGCACTCAACCAGATGAACATCTCGCCCTCTCGGCGGATCAATCGTCCCGGACCGAACACCAGCGGTTCGATCTTAATGGCTGGGACGCGACCCTGCGGCACCTCCACCTCCTCGACGCCGTGAACGCGCACCTCCAGATCGTAGGTCTCCCCCTCATCGCTCACAGGGAAGCGCAAGACGTCTCCCGGCGCTGGCACACGCATGCGCACATAATAGATGCCAGAGAGAATGTCCTGCACCCACGGACGCGCGGCATTCTCCTTCACCCGCGGCGGATCCCCCGGCTTCGTGAGATCGCGCACGACATAGGTCACGGCCGCATTCGCGCGATCGAAGAGAGCGAGATGAAAGCTCCGCTTCGTCCTCTCGAAGAGCTGCTTTCGCGTCCGTAACACACCGAAATCCTGCGGATCCACGAACGACTCGAAGACATCCTCCACGCGAATGCCCAATAAGGCCATGAGTGCGCCCTCGGAGACAGCTTCCGCGCGGAGATGATAGACGCCCACAAGAGGTCGCTCCTCCGAGCGTCCGAAGGCGAACGTCAGGCGTCCAACGACAGCCGAGAGGATCAGCTTCGAATATCGCACCTGATAGACGAGCCGCTCCCCCTCGCAGAAAGGGAGAGGAGGCGACACTGGCTGAGCGTCCTGCACAGCGGGAGCTGCCACGCGCGACTCCCCGTAGGACGCTCTTCCGCCCACTGAGGCGGAGGCGATGATCACCCCAGCGATCAAAAGCGCGCTGAGGAAAAGACGGACTCGATGCCCGTTCCTCTTCCTCGGAGTTCGGGAGACCACGCCTCCGCTCCGCTCACCTCGCCTTGGCCAGCAACACGGCCACAACCACCCCATATCCCAATAGCACGCGATACTCGCGGTTCTGCAGGTAGAGCGACCACTGCCCCGGCACTCTCTCCGAGGAGGGAAAGCGCCTCCCCGGTCTCGGGAAGAAGAGAGGGACCTGCCGCTCATACGTTTCAAACGCGGCACCAAACAGCGCCCGCAGATGTTCCGCCTCCAGGATCATCGTCGGCACGTACACGATCGCGAAAAAGACGCAAAAACATACCAAAAGCCATCCGTTTCGACAAGCGAGAGCGAAAGCCAGTCCCAGGAGGAAAGATCCGAGATAAAGGGGATTTCGCGTATACGCATACGGTCCTGTCGTCGCGAGCGCGCGATCTTTTCGCAGGTGCCGAGAGGCCCACGCTCGAAGGGCGAGTCCGGGGAGAGCGAGCACCGCTCCACTGAGGACCGATGCGATCGTCGGCTGCGCGTGCAGGAGGAAGAGAACGATCAGGACCGCGCTCACGGGGATGCGCGCCCGACGCACAGCGCGCAACACCGCCGGATGCGCCACCAAGATGTGCCTCCACTTCGGATGCGCCTCCATACGAGTCAGCGCTCTCGAGATCACGCCGGTGTCACCCGCGACGTCGCATCGAGCGCTCGCGCAATGCGCCGCTCGATCGCCGCGAGGACATCGCTGACGGGAATGTCCAGGGTCCCAACGTCGCGTTCCCGCCGACTGTAATAGCGGTGACCGGAAGCGGGCATTCGCTCCACGACCTCATCGTCGGGATGAAGCGGACCGTTCCGCCGCGCCGAGGTCGGACCATACAGGGCGACGATCGGCGTGCCTCGCGCCGCGGCAATGTGCAAAGGCCCCGTGTCCCCACCAATACACAATCGCGCTCGATCGGCGAGCGCCGCCAGTTGCTTGAGCGTGCACGCCAGCGGAATGGCTCTCCCCCACCGAGCGGCACGCGCAACGGCCTGCACTAAGCCCTCTTCGGAAGGGCCGAACGGTATCACAGATGCCCATCCGTAGCGCTCCCACAAGAAGTCGGCGACAGCCCCATAATTCTCCGGCGCCCATCTCTTGGCCGCCCATCCGCCGCCCGGAGTGAGGAGGGCGAAGTCCCCAAGGTTCAAGGCGTTAAGCCTCTCCTCCACAAAGCGACGATCCCGCTCCGAAATCGAGAGGGGGAATTCATAAGGCCCGCCTTCATCCCTTCCGACCACATGCCGCACGAGCGCGAGATTCCATTCGATGACGTGCGCATCGGTCGGGACGGGGACCAATTCCGTCAGGAATACGCGGCTCGCCCGCTCCTTGAGAACGGCCGTCTCAAATCCGATGCGCTGCTCGGCTCCGGAGAGCCAGAGCACGATCCCCGATTTCAACAGTCCCTGGAAATCGAAGCCGAGATCATACCGACGCCGTCGCAGGTGGGCGAGCGCCGCTTGGACGTCCGCCCACGTCGTCGGATGAAACCATCGGCGCCGCCAGTGCCGCGTATCCACCTCGATCACGTCATCGAGCAGAGGATTCTCACGCAGGAGCTCGGCCATCGCGCGCTCGACAGCCCAACTGATGTGTGCTGTGGGAAACGCGCGACGAAGCCGGGCAAGCGCCGGAAGCGTGTGCACAATATCCCCAATAGCACTCAGCTTGACGATGAGAATGTTCACGGACTACTCATCCGACGAATCCGCGCGATGAGATCCCGACTCGAATGGCGTTTCTCGTCGCCGACGATCGCCACCTGGCCCCCATAGCGCGCCACGAGTTCGCGCTCCGGAACCGTCTCCGACGTGTAATCGGTCCCTTTGGCGTGCACATCGGGACGCAGAGCGTCAATGAGTACAGCAGCCGTCACGTCATCGAAGATGACGACGTAGTCCACGCAGGCGAAAGCGGCGACGATCTCCGCGCGCTCCTCGGCCGGTATAAGAGGACGTCCTTCCCCCTTCAAGGCCCGCACAGCGGCATCCGAGTTCACGCCCACGATCAAGAGATCGCCCAACCGTCGCGCCGCTTGCAGGTATCGAACGTGTCCGACGTGAAGGAGATCGAAGCAGCCATTGGCGAGCACGATACGCTGATGACGCGCCCGCGCCGCTTCGACATCGCGCCGCAGCTCATCGAGAGAACGAATCTTCGCGATGCTCATCTCGGACGTCCTCTGCGAGGATCGAAGCGCGCAATTCCTCGACGGTGACCGTCGCCGTCCCTCGCTTCATGACGACGATCCCTGCGGCATGATTGGCCAGGTGAGCAGCCTCCAGAAAGCTCGCCCCTGAAGCGAGAGCAAGCGTATACGTCGCGATCACTGTATCCCCCGCTCCGGTCACATCCACCGGCTCTCGGCTGCCCACGACGGGCAGATGGACGACCGCATGTCCATCCTGAAAGAGGGACATCCCCTCCTTTCCGCGTGTGATCAACAGGGCGGCCAGGTGCAATCGGCGGCGCAACTGGCGTCCCGCGCGCTCAAGAGCGGCGAGATCATCGAGATGCCGCCCGCAGACCTCCTCGACCTCCGACTGATTCGGTGTGGCCGACGTGAACCCGCCCAGCTCCAGCAACCGATGCCGGGAATCCACGGTGACCAGCAAGCCGCGTCGCGCGAGATACCGAACGACATCTACCAGGAGCGGATGAACGAACCCATAGTGATAATCCGAGAGGATCACGCCATCGGCCGAAGCCGCCAGCTCGCGCACGCGCCCGGCGAGCGCCCGAAGAACGTCCTCGGGTGGCGTCGAATCAGGCTCCCGGTCAATGCGAATCACCTGCTGGCGCGTCGAATGGACAGATCCGGCGAGGATCCGCGTCTTCGTCGGCGTGCGATATCGAGGCACAAGGGGAACGGCCGAGACATCCACACCACACCGTCGCAGCGCTCGAAGCACGGCGCGTCCCTCGGCGTCTCGTCCAACGGCGCCGACGACGGCGACCTCGGCGCCGAGCGCGGCGAGGTTCGCCGCCGCATTGCCCCCTCCTCCGGGTTGCACCTCCTTATGCTCGAGCCGCAGAATCATCACCGGCGCCTCGCGAGAGATGCGCGCGATCTCCCCATAGATGAATTCATCGGCGATGAGATCGCCTACGACCAGAAGCCGACGCCCACGAAATCGGGCGATCACCTCAAGGAGTCGCGCCGCATTCGGCTTCGACGTCATGACGCAAGATCCACCGGACGGCTTCCCAGAGATTCTCCGCAACATGATCGGGCGGACGCTCCCCCTCCCTCCGAGAGCGCTCCCACTCCACCCGCCCATGCCCGGTCAGAACTAAAATCCCGCGCGCGCCCACGCGGTGCGCGAGCTGAATGTCGCTGTATTTGTCGCCGATGAAGATGCACTGCCGAAGATCGAGCGCGAATTCGCGCTGCGCCCGCTCGACGAGCCCGGTCCCCGGTTTTCGACACGAGCACTGCTGGCGGTACGCGGCCACAACGCCCTCGGGATGATGCGGGCAGTAGTACACCGCGTCCCAGTGCGCTCCATATCGCCGCAGCTCGCGCTCGAATCGGCGATGCACTTCATGTACGAGGGCTTCAGAGATATACCCCCGCGCCACACCCGATTGGTTCGTGATGACGATCACTCGATACCCCGCCTCCCGGAGCGCACGAAGCGCGGGGATCGTCCACGGGAACAGCCGATACGCCGCGACATCGCGCGCATAGCCGACCTCTTCGCTGAGCGTGCCGTCTCGGTCGAGGAAGACGGCACGAGCGCACGCTGATCCCGAACGTACGGAATCGCGCGAAGCCGCGAATTCCTCCACCAACGGTGCCTCCCCGCCAACAGGATTCCCACGCACTCCGAGAATCGCCGGGGGCGCCTCCTTTGCCAATCGCAGGCGATGCCCACGCAGTGGACGCGGTTCGTGCCTCTCCAACATCCTCATCCTCTTCCGGCGTCCCCGGATGATCTGAAGATCGCGGGGGAGGCCTGTGACGTCATGCGTGAAGAGACCGGAAGCGAGGGCTCCGGTTTCTCCTCCTCCAGAAGCTGCCAGGCGGGGCGCAGGACGTCTTCGACCGCAATGGCCAGCATGCACCGGTGATCAATCGGACACTCGCGCCGCATGCACGGAGCGCACGCCACGGGTCTTCGAATCACCACGGCGCGATCCGAGAAAGGACGCGTGGCGAACTCTTCTGTCGGACCGAAGAGCACGATCACCGGCGTGCCCACCGCCGGCGCCACGTGCGCCGCTCCTGTATCGTTGGAGATGACCAGGTGCGCGCACCGGAGGATCGCGACCATCAGGTCCACGCTCGTCTCTCCCGTCACGACGACAGGCGCGCGACGCATGTGTCGGCGCACGGCTTCGGAGACCGCTCGCTCCGCCCGGGTACCGATGAGCACGACCGCAGTGTCACCCCGTTCGAGCAGCGCATCGCCGACGGCCGCAAACCGCTCAGGCGGCCATTGCTTCGCCCGACTGTTCACAGCCCCCGGATTCAGAACGACGATCTTCCGGTCGACTTCCACGCCGCGTTCCGCCAAGAACGCGAGGGCTTCGCGCCTTCGTTCCTCAGAGACCGTCACGCGAGGGATCGGATCGGCCAAGGAAACGCGCGTCGTCCCAAGCAGCTGACGCTCCACCTCAGCGACGAGATGGAGATAGACGTAGACCTGATGTTGCCGCCTCCAGTCCGGCGAAAGGGAGAGGCGATGCGTCAGCAGCCACCCGCGCCCATCGGTCGGATAGCCGGCTCGAATCGGGATTCCGGCCGCACAGGCCAAGAGCGCCGCGCTGAACGCGTTCGGGAGCAGCACAGCGAGATCGTACCGACGGGAGCGCAACACGGATGCCGCCCTCCAATAATCCCGCACCGAGCGAAGCTCCACCGCAAGGATCTCATCCACAAAGTCCGCTTCGCGAAAGAGCCCGGCGAGCTCCCGCCGCACAAGCAGCGTCAGATGCGCCGTGGGAAAGAGGCATCGCATCTGACGCAACGCGGGGATCGTCATGATCGAGTCGCCGACCCAATTGGTCCCTCGGATCAGGATTCGCTCAATGGACGCCGCTTGAGGCATGAAGCTTCGACACCATTGGTCCGTCGCCCGTGCGCCTTTCACCTCGGGACGACAATGAGACGAGATTCCGGTTCGGGATACGGCTGAAAGAGCGCGGCAACGCGGAGATAGGCCTGGGCCTCTCCCTCCTCTCGCATCAGGCGAACGGATTCTGCCAGCACGCGCAAGCACGCCAACTCCTCGCTCTTTCGGAGGCGTGCCCCTCTCCGAGCGACATCTTCCTCCACGCGCTCCAGGGTCTTCACCAGAGACTCTGTCACCGCTTGAATGCGCGGCGATTCCGAACGATGCTCGTAGATGATCCCCCGCTCGAGCGTCTCATAGGTTCGGATAGCGTTCTCAATCCCCGCCAGGACCTCCTCATCGGTGAGATCGCGAAAGCGCTGGCGTTGCACGTCGACGATCGCTCCCTCCAGGAGCGTCAGAAGCCCACCCATGTGCGCGAGGACGTCCACCCACGCCCCTTTCCCCTGCGCCGACAGATGCGCGAGCAACTGCTCCATGCGCCGTTCCCCCGTCGTGCGCCGCGCATCCTGGAGGTACGGACATCGCTCCGGACACGCCAGGACGAGCATCCGCAACTGCGCGCAACAAAGCGCACAGATGCGCTCCCCAAGCGCCGCACACTCGCGCCGGGCTGCCTGCTTCGAACATTTCGCGCACCTTGCCATGTCCTCGCCCCCACCGAAGACAGGGATCCCGCGTCACGAACGGGAACGGCCTTCTTTTCCGCCGAGCATATCCTTGAACCGCTCGAAGAGGCCTCGGTCACCACTCTCCTTCGCCTCCAAGCGCGCGAGCTCTTCAAAGAGGCGCCGCATCTCACGACTCAACTGCGTGGGCGTGACAACGCGCACTTCCACGAGGAGATCGCCGCGACCCGGCCGATCCACGCGCGGCATCCCTCGCCCACGCACTCGAAAGACTTCGCCCGACTGCGTCCCAGGTGGAATCTCCAACGATTCCTCGCCATCCAGAAGCGTCGGGATCTGCACCTCCGCGCCCAAAGCCGCTTGGGAGAACGTGATCGGCACCGTGCAAAAGAGATCGTCCCCCTGACGCGTGAAGAATTCATGAGGACGAACATGGAGGATGACATAGAGATCACCGGGTGCTCCCCCGGCGATTCCCTCCTCCCCTTCCCCCGCGAGACGGATCCGTGCCCCCTCATCTACGCCCGGCGGGATGCGAATCTCCACCACGCGCTCGCGCTGGACGCGTCCCCGACCGCGACATTCCCCGCAGGGATTCCGGATGATGGTCCCCACCCCCTGACAATGCGCACACGTGCGCGAGATGGTAAAAATACCCTGCTGATACCGAACCTGACCGCTCCCCCCACATGTCGGACACCGCGACGGCGATGTGCCCGGAGCTGTCCCTGCCCCCCGACAGGAGGGACACACTTCCGTCCGAGGAATGCGAATCTGTTTCTCGACGCCGCGCGCCGCCTCCTCCAAACTGATCTCCAGATCGTAGCGAAGGTCCGCTCCACGCCGCGCTCGCCCCCGCCGCCGTGTCGGTGTCCCGAACAGATCGCTGAATCCAAAGAACTCGTCCAGCAGGTCCTCGAACGTGGCAAAGGGATCAAAGCCCGCACCATAGCCGGCCGCCGCAGCCGACGAGCTGACTCCCGCATGCCCGTATCGGTCGTAAAGGGCGCGCTTCTCCGGATCGGACAAGACGCTGTAGGCTTCGACGATCTCCTTGAACTTCTCCTCGGCGTCCTTGTCGCCTGGATTACGATCCGGATGATACTTCAGGGCGAGCTTCCGATACGCCGACTTAATCTCCTGCTCACTCGCCGTGCGGCTGACGCCCAGGACCTCGTAATAATCCCGCTTGTTCTCCAAGACCGATTGTTCCCCTCGTGAGAGTTGGGCAAGGCGCTTGGCGCCTCGTCCCATTACCCGCCCGACGGAAAATTTAATTTTGTCCCGGCCTTAGGGAATTTGCAACCGTCTGTTCCCGACAGAAGGCGCACGCCCTTTCACGGACATGCCCCAGACCGCACAAGCGTGAGTGTGAATGGATACTCACCCCATGAGGCGTCTCTCCCGACCTCAAGCTGAAGAGGGACGATGGGATTGAGATCTCCACTAAGAGGCTCGCGAATCGTGGCCGTCACACCCGCTCCCGAGAAGCGAATCGCCTGAGCGCCCATGAGCCCGACACCGAAAACAATCGCTTCGCCGGACGAGGCGGGAGCCACGAGATCGCCGAGGGAAAAGCCGGAGATCGTACGGCGCGCTTGGACTGTGAACTCACGAAGCTCGACAGGAGAACGTCCGCGTCCCTCCCTCATGATGCGCAGAAAAGATGCGATCGCCGTGCGCTGCCTCACCTCACGAGCATCCCACGCGACCTGAGGATCGCGTGGGGACCCCGCGCGGAGCGAACGCGCCGAGAGTGCGGACGCTAAAGGAACCCGCTCCTCCACACTGATGCCCACGATCCGCGGGACAGAGACGACGAAGACAGCAGCGCCACTGGAGACCTCCCCACGTCGAGTCCTCATGGAGAAGGCACGAGGACCGATCGGCGTGTGCGGATCCACAGTGATCCAAACCCGCACCGGGCTATTCAGAAGCGGCTCGCTCGACGTCTCCGGACGAATGATCCCGCGAATCCCTCCGGGTTCGGCGAAGGCGATCGCTGTCGCCTCCCGAAGCCCAACGCCGCGAACCTCGGCTTCGCCACAGGCGCCTGCAACAGCTTCGTTGATCCCCCGCCGATCGGCGATGCCATCAATGCGCGGCTCGATGACCGTAAAAGTGACCCCCGTATCACGGCTATCCACGCGGCCCGGAGCGCGCGGGATCGTCACCAAAATCCCGCGCTCGCCCAAAGGGGCATCAGAAGCGATCGTCACGTGAACCGTGAGCACCGGATTCAACTCCTGCATCTGCTCGGGAAATCCTGGCATCAGTCGAGCCTCGATCCCCGAACCGGAGAACGTCACCTCTCTAGCGCCGCCGAGCCCGATGCCCACGATGAGGACATCGCCGAAAGAATCCCGGGCACCTTCGCCGCTCATGCGGAATCCCTGATCGGGGCGAAAATTATGCCCCTCCCACACCCCATCAATGCGCGGCGCGACAACGCGAAACCGAACCACTCCGCTCCTCAGGCGCGCATGCGCCGTCTGCACAATGAACTCACGCGCACCGAACGCGGCGTCTTCGGCAATACGGAGGTCCACTCCCACAACGGGATTCAGGAATTCAAATCCCCCTTCCGGAGGAACAATCGTTCCGCTGACGCCCGTTCCTTCGAACTCGATCGCTTGCGCGCCATCGAGTCCGATGCCGAAGATCTCGACGCGCCCGCTCGATCCCGGCGCCCCCTCCTCATCCCACAAAGCGAGGATCTTCGGCTCGGTGACAATGAACGCTACGCCCTCGCTGCGCACAGGACCGCGGGGAGTCAGCAACGTGAAGGCGCGCGGCCCCAGCTCAGCCGTTGGCTCAATTGTGACGCGCACGAGGACTGCAGGGTTCAATTCTCCAGCCCTCCCTGCGCTCATGACCTCTCCGCGAACTCCGCGCCCCTCAAACTCAATCCCCGTTGCGCCAGAGAGGCCAACGCCCGAAATGAGGATGAATCCACTGGCTCCAGGCCGCCCGTAGCCGTTGGGATCCTCATCTCCCCCGCCAACGAAAAGCCGGCTGCCGTCCTGAATCGAGTGAATGCGGGGCCCGACGACCCGCAGCACGACCTCCCCGCTCTCCACCTCTTCAGGAACGCGCGCCAGACCTGTTTGGCCCGGAGCCATCACTCCCCACCCGAGGAGCACGAGGACAAGCCCGACATCCCACCTTCGATCCGCTCGCCGCTGCCTCCGCTTCATGAGCTCGATCCCTCCACGTATTCGTTCTGTGACACTGTCTGACACCGAACGCGTTCTAACTCTATCGAGCGAATCGAGACCGGTCAAATTCCTGGGAACAGTCGGGAGCGAAAGGCTAAGAGGAGCCTCCGAAGCAGATCAATAGGTCACATCGAGCCGATGCAAGAGCATCACTAGTTGTGTGCTCACGGGGTGCTGCCCCGCTCGCTTCGCGGGTTCAAAGCGAACTTCCGAGAATGAGGTCCGCATATCCAGGGGATCCATCTTCGGCGAAGGCGCCACAATCTCCACAAGCGATGCGCGCCCATCCGGATGGACAAACGTCACCACGACAAGGTGGTCGCTCGCTGCCGCCTGAAGGAGCCCCTCCAGGCGCCCCAAGGAGCGAAGGCGAGGAAAGGTGTACCTCACCTGCGGAAGGTTCGCTTCCCCATTGAGTAGGCCGTACTGTTGGGCATCCAGGGCAATGGGTGCTTGGTAGTACACCAAGGGCACTTCGGGAATGGGACGCAAAACCGAGAGCAAGGCACCCACAAGCGACACCGTGATAAGGAGGCTGGTCAACGCTGAGGCCACTTTGGGATGGGTGAAAGCTAAGGAGCCGATCCATCGGAGGAAGCCGAGCTTCGACGGCGCCTCCTGACGCTCCCCATCGAGGACCTCAAGAATTTGGCCCATGAGATGAGAAGGAGCAGTCGGACGCGGCAACCGCCGCAATCCGCGCGCCAGCTCCCGCAACTCCTCCAAATGGCGCGCGCAGGCTGAGCAAACGGCCAGATGTCCCTCCAGCCTTCGTCTCTGCTCCGGCGAGAGCTCGCCATCCAGATAGGCGGAGAGATCTTGCCGGATGATCGCACAGTTTCTCATACGCCTCATCTCCGGCGACCGCGTCGCGGATGCGCTTCCTTCACGATCCGAACGCGACTCACCAGCTCCGGTTCGATCTTTCGGTGCTGGCCTGATTGTCAAACAGCTCGCCTCGACCCATCGGCGAACTCAGCTCGAACCGGAGCTGGTCAATCCGCTCGCTCAAGGCCCTGTGGGGTGAGCCGGTGTACATTCCGCTGACGAAGACGCTGGACTTCTTGGCGTAACAGCTCGCGCCCCCGCGCAATCCGCGATTTCACCGTGCCGAGGGAGATTTGAAGCGCGTCCGCGATCTCCTCATAGCTCAGTCCCTCGACGTCGCGGAGCAAGAGCGCCACTCGAAAAACCGGCCTGATTCGCCCCAGCGCCTCCGTGAGCAATCGCTCCTCCTCCCGCGCGATCGCCCGCTGTTCCGGATCAGCGTGAGGGTCCACCAACGTCTCACTCAGTGGAGGGTCTGTCCCTTCCCTCAAAGCGTCTATCGAAACCAGGCGATCCCCATTCCGCCGCCACCACCGATGGCAATTGGCCGCTTGATTGAGCGCAATGCGGTAGAGCCATGTCCTCAACCCGCACTCTCCGCGAAATCGTCCAATTGCGCGATAGACCTTCAAGAACGTCTCTTGCGTCGCATCGCGAGCTTCCTCCCGATCCCCCAGGAGCCGATACAGCAGCCCATAGATGTCCGCATGAAATCGCGCGACGAGCTGCTCGAAGGCCTCCCGCTCGCCGGCGCGCAGCCGCTCGAGGAATTGGCTCTCGGCTTCATCGAGCCGATCTCGGTCGGCGCAGCCAAGCGCTAGCGTGCATTCCTCCACCAAAGCCTCCACACGCACCATCTCGGTTCCCTTTTTCATAGACCCCAAAATGTGTCGTAGGTTCCCAGTGACATCAAGCGTCCCGATGGGGATTCTACACTGCACCGAGGGAGAAAACAATCAGATCACCTGCCCCCCCCGACGCATTCAATGTCAGAGCTCCAAGGAGAGCTCAAGACCGGAAGCCCTCGCCCTTACAGGAGATTGAATTCCACATTGATCGTCGCGCGCACGCTGGCCGGACGTCCATCAGGTCCCCGCGCTGGGATGAATTTGATCTGTTTGGCCGCCTCGATAGCCTTCTCATCCAACCCATAGCCGAGTCCCCGAATGACACGAATGTTGCGGACCACACCATCGGCGCCAAAGGTCGCGCTGAGGACGACGACGCCTTGGATACGATTGCGCCGTGCCTCCTCCGTCCATTCGGGACGCGGCTTGTAGGTGATGATCGGCCGGCCATATCCACCGCGTCCGGCAATCCCTTCACCCGCGCCCTCTCCCGAAAAATCTCCGACACCTCGCCCTTCTCCGGCACCATTCCCCCCACCGGTCCCTCCGCTCCCCGGAGGCGCCTCCACAGGACCGAAGCTGAAGGGGGAAGTAATCTGAAGGCGTGTATCCAGCGACGGCAACTGCGTCTGTTCCGGAGGCGGCGGGGCTTTGAAGGGAACGGGTACCGGCACCGGTACCGCTTCCGATTTCAATGGCATCTTTTGCGGTACGGGCTCCGGAGGTCGGGAATACTCACGATTGCCTCCCCCCCCGGCGACCTCAACTTCCGGGAACTCAAATTGAATGGCCACCAGCTGTTCCGGTGGCTCCGGCTCCGGAAGCGGACGACTCGGGAAGAGATTCTCCAAGTGGAGGATGAACAAGACCAGGTGAAAGAGAATAGCCGCGCCCGTCGCCCATAACAAGCGACGCCGTTCGCGTACGTCCTGGACAATAAGATGATCCAAAACCCTGACGACCTGTCCCGGCGCCACGACCGAATTCGATCCCTGTGACATTGCTCCCTCCCCACAGGGGCGTTCATGCTTTCAAACACCGCGCTCTCGATCGGCCCCTCTCCTTGACAGAGCCCGACCCACGCTGCTACTACATTATATCACCCTGGGCGCAGGGGACAAAGCACAACCTGAACAGGACGACGCGAAGAGGTCAGGGCTTGGCAAAGGCGGCGATCAAAGCCAGGAAGAAGAAGGTCAGGATCACCACCCGGGAACTCAAACACGATGCCTTTCGTGACCGCTATGAACGCTTCGCCACGTGGGTCAAGCACCATCGGCGTCGAATTATTCGGACGAGCATCGGCGTCTTCGCCCTGCTCGTGTTGGCCATTGGCACTGTAGTCGTCACGGCCTACCGTCGAGAACGCGCGGAGAAAGCGCTGGCCGAAGCCTATGAGATCTTCACCGCCGAGGTCACTTCCTCGCCCTCCGATCCAAGCCGTCGAACATACTCGAGCGAAGAGCGAAAATATCGGGATGCTGCAGACGCTTTCTCCCGACTCGCCCAGACGTATCCGAGCTATCGCGACCTGGCCGAGTATTACGCGGCATTGTGCAAGCTGCGCTTCAATCCCTCAGAAGGCCAGAGTGATCTCGAGCGCCTCGCCGAAGGAAAAGGACAAACGGCGCGACTGGCACGACTGGCAGTGGCTGAATACCTTCTGGCGACGGGCGCGGCAGCGAGCGCCGAGAAACATTATCGCCGGCTTCTGGAGGATCCCGGCGAACTTCCTGAAGCTCCGTTGAAGCTCGGGCTGGCGCGCGCCCTAGAGGTTCAAGGGAAGAAAACCGATGCCGTTGAACTCTATGTGAAGATCGCGACCGAATACCGCACCCACGACGCCGGTCGCACGGCTCGCGAGCGCCTGGCCGACCTCGATCCCGCCGCATTGGAGCGAGTGCCGGAGGCAACGTCCTGACACGGCCCCCACGCGATCTTGAGGATCGCAGAGGGGGTGCCAGGCTTCATCCGCGTCTTGAGCTGAGGTTCCGTTCTGCTTACGACTGCGCCTCCTTCGCCTCTTCCGCGAGCGCTCGACCCGGCCACGGCCGACCGAGTACTTCGAAGAAGAGCGCTTCATACTGGTCTACGATCCGCTCCCAATCGTACCGAGCGCGCACGCGCGCCATGGCGCGCTCGCGCAGAAGAGCGACGCGCTCCGGATGCGCGAGGACATCTCGAAGCCGGTCCCGCAGCTCCTCGGCCGTACGATAATAGAGGCCGACATCACCGGCGACCTCACGGTTCTCAGGCGTATCCAGGACGAGAACACAGTTGCCGAACCCCATCGCCTCGACGAGCGCCGGATGCGTCCCGCCCACCTCCGTCGCATGCACATAGCAATAAGCATTCTGCTGGAGACGGCGATAATTCTCCCCGTAGACGAAGCCCGCGAAGATGATGCGCGGATCGCGCGTGCGCTTGAGGCGTTGCACGTAGGCGCGCGCATAAGGAGCATCGCCCACGATAAGCAGCTTCATCTCCGTCTCCACCTTCTCGAAGGCTTCGATCACCAAGTGGGCATTGTTCTCCGGCTCCAGCCGACTCACATACAGGATGTATCGCTCAGGCTCGACGCCGAAGGCCCGAACGCCTTCGGGATCCGGGCGCCGCTCCACCTCCGCACCGTAGGCGATCATGTGCGTCTCTATGCCGTAGCGCTCCCGATAGTACGCGCGAATCACCTCGGCATCAGTGACAACAGCATGCGGTATCCACGTCGCGAGCCATTCCGAGACGCGGTAATACATTCGACCGAGCCAATTCCATTTCTTTCGCCGCCACTCGATCCCATCCACATTGATCGCCACCCGCTTGCCCGAGAGGCGGAGGAGTCCAGCCGCCAACGCATTGGCCGCATTGCAGACGAGGACCACATCGTACGGACGTCGCCACGCATGGAACACGCAGAGGAAGGTGTGCACGACCGTGTCGAAGTACTTGTGCCGGATCGTCGGGAGGACGACGAGCCGAACGCCCCGATACACTCGCTCAGGGAGCGTGACATAATGGCAACGCCCATAGACGGTCACCTCATGCCCGCGCGCCACAAGTCGCGTCGCCAACTGCTCGGCGAACGTCTCGAAGCCCCCATAGTTAGCCGGAATACCGCGAATCCCCATGATGGCGATCCGCATGCTTCTCCCTCCTTCGCGCGATCATCGCATCACATGAGGCCCCCGTGGGGCGCCGATGGCTTGAGTCGAAGCCATCCGCCCCTCTCTTACCCGCGAGCGCACGACGTCCTCATAGGCGCGCAAGGTCAGTTCGGCGGTACGCCTCCAAGAGAACTGCTGCGCGCGTTGCCGACCGCGTTCGGACAATTCGCGCCGCAGCTCGGGATTCCAGATGACTCGCCGGAGTGCGTCTTCGATCGCCCGCTCATCATACGGATCTACGAGGAGAGCCGCCTCGCCCACGACCTCGGGAAGCGAAGAGCTGTGGCTCGTAATGACCGGCGTCCCACACGCCATCGCTTCCAGAACCGGAAGCCCGAACCCTTCGAAGATCGAGGGATAGACGAAGACGGTCGCGCCGCTATAGAGCACCGGCAGATCCTCCTCGGGAACGTATCCCGTGAAGATGATGTCCGCTCCAAAGGGCGACTGCTGCGCCGCGCGGAAGATGTCCTGATATAGCCATCCCTTTTTCCCGACGAGGACAAGCTGATGGTCGAATTCGTCATCCCGACGACGCAAGGTGACGTAGGCATGAATCAACCGAACAAGGTTCTTCCGAGGCTGAAGGCTGCCGACGCTCAAGATATACGCGCGCGCGATGCCATAGCGCTGACGCACAGCATGAAGCCGCTCGGGGTCTCGAACCGGCGCAAAGAGCGCGCTCACGCCCTCGGGCGTCACCACGACGCGCTCGGGCGGAACGCGATACGTCGCCAAGATGTCGCGCGCCGAATACTCCGAGACCGTCAGGATGCGGGCGGCCCGACGCGCTGTGTAGCCAATAGCGAGTTTGAAAAGCCACCGCTCGCGCGGCGTGTACATCTGCGGCAAATGTTCGAACGAGAGGTCGTGAATCGTCGTGACGATCGGCGCCGGACAGAACGGAGGCGCGGCGTACTGAACGTGCAACAGGTCCACGCCCGTCCGCCACACGGCCAACGGCAGGCTGAAGGGAATGCGGAGGTATCGCGTGTGCGGGCGCACCAGACAGACGCGGAAATTTCGGAATCGCCTGCGCCAGGACTCCGCCACTTCCGGACGGGTGAAGAAGAGCACGTATTCGTTCTCCGCATCCAGTTCAGCGAGCGCCTCGATGAGGTTCTTGATGTACGTCTCGTTCCCCGCCGTCTGGCTTCCAATAGCGTGCGCATCAATGCCGATCCGCATCCGGCCCCGAGAACTCATGGCTCCTCCTTCTGATGAGGGAATCGGCTCACGAGGGCTTCACCGCATTCGCGCGCAAGCGCTGATAGATGGCCTCCACTTGCGCGCGCGTCTGCTCGGGCGATCCCGATGTGTCCACTTCGAAGTCGGCGTATCGCCGCTTCTCGCTCGAGGAGAGCTGCGCGCGGATGCGCACGAGCGCCTCCTGACGCGTGATGCCCTCGCGCCGCATCAGACGCGCGATCTGCTCCTCCTCATCGCAATAGACGACAATCACCCGATCGAATCGCCGATGTGCTCCCGCCTCGATGACGAGCGCAGCCGCCACTACGAGAATCCCGTTCGGATCCTGACGCTCCAGCGCCACACTCCGTCGCTCGATCTCCTCCAACACGCGCGGATGCACGAGGCGATTCAACTCCTCCCGTCGAACCGGATCGTGAAAGACGAGGGCTCCCAATCGGCCCCGATGGATCGTCCCATCCTCGGCGAGGATCTCCGATCCGAACGCTCGCACGACATCGTGATAGGCAGGCTGACAGGGGCGCATCAGCTCATGGGCGATCTCGTCCGCCTCCAAGGTGTGACACCCCAGCTCGCGGAACATCTGCAAGACGGAGCTCTTTCCCACAGCGATACTGCCAGTGAGGGCGACTCTCACCATCACGACTTGAGGCGATAGGCGCGCTCTTCGTTGTTGAAGATCCAGCCGACGACCTCGCCGATGTTGATCTTCTCCGATGTGTAGGACGCGCGAGTGATCGCCGCCGATCCCTGGTCCACCATCGCGCCGATGTTCTGCACCATGACGCGGAATCGCTGCTGCCACGTCCGCATGTTGTCCGGCCGCAGGTCCACCCAGCCTTTTCGCGCCCACCGATCCACATCCGCTCGCGTGACCCGCACGCGCCGCTCCCCTTTGATCTCCGGAATGCGCAGAAACGGACCGCGAAAGAGCTTCTTCCCATCCGGAGATAGAATCGGCACCCCGATCGAGGTGATCATGTCGCGAATCTTGTTGTGGCAGATGAGCCGATACACGCTCTCGGCCATCTCCTCGGGATCGGCTTCGATCACCGCCGTGAGCGTCTTGTAGCGCATCTTCAGAAGGTGCGCCTCGTATAAGAGCTTCGTCAGCTCCGGCGGCCCCAACTGCCCAATGGCAATGCTATAGGTCCCCGTCTCCCGCTCCAATTGCTTCAGACGCTCGATCACCAGACCGCGCAAGTATCCGGCGCGATAACTAGGCGGCATGACAGCTCCATCAATCGCCGCGATCACGTCCACGCCCGTATTGCTTCCCTTGATCTCAAGCACAGCAGCCTGAGCGATCTCCTCCGGCGTCACAGCCTCCATCTGATGCAGGCTGGTGATCGTCTCAAACTCCCCGCGCGCGAAGAATCCGTTCTCCCCCGTGTCCACGCCCACGACCTTCAGCTCGTCGAGGCGCTCGAACTCCTCTGGCGGACGGACGAGGTCCAAGACATCACCGAGCGGCTCCACCTTGCTCGCATAGATATACACGGGCTCGCCCCCGCGTCGCACCGTCTGAAAGGCGATGCGCCGATAGCTGACAAGTGCCGCCGGCTTGATCTCTTTGACGATCGGTCCGCCGGCTGTGCGCGCCATGAGAAAGAGCAAACCCGTGTGCGCAAACGCAATGGCCGATTTCGAGATGAGGAGCGCACTCGGACGATCCTCGCTGTGCGTGTAGGGAATATTGAGACCCATCCCTCCGGTCCCCGTCGTCCCGATCTTCACATAGAGCCGCGTTCCCGCTTCCACCATGGCGCGATAGAGCAAGAGCGTATGCCGCACCAACTCCGGAATCCCTTGCGAGACGATCACCGCTTCGATCTTCCGCACCGCTTCGTCCTTCAACGTGGCGAGCGCTGCGCTGTCCCCGCGTTCGATCGCGCGCGAGAGCTGCGTCAAAACCTCGCGCGCCTCGATCGAAGTCGTATAGACGTCTTGATAGCCGATGGCCGTGGCCGTATTGATCGAATCCACGATGATCTCGGGCTTGAAGCGGCGAATGATGCTCACCAACCACGACCGTTCGTATGCGCGCTCGAGATCGCCGAAGAGATCTTCAAACAGGGCATTCCGTCGAATGGGGTCTTCCATGAGTTGCTGTCGCGTCCGATGGCGATCCTCCTTGCGGAGGAAGATGTCTCCCCACACGCCTTCCACCCTGAGGGTGGGAAATTCCGCCCGCAAGGCCGCCAGCGCCTCCTCGACCTCGCGCTCGAAGAGCCCCCCGATGACCAGAAGATGGGGCTCGATCTCGCGCGCGATCGCCCGAGCGATCTCAAATCCGATGAGTCCCGCCCCCCCGAGAACGAGCACAGATCTCGGTGCGCGCATACGTTGAAAACCGTAACATACGCGGGCCTCTCAGGCAAACCGAGATCCTTCGGCCTCAAGACACCGAATCCGAACGCCCAGCCGCCTCCACCTCCTCCAGGCGCTCAAAGGCGCGCCGCAGGTGCGGGATCGTGATCGAACCGCCGACGACCAGCGCTACGTTGAACGCTTCCAGAAATTCCTCCCGCGTGACTCCCTCCTCATGGCAGCGAACGATATGATAGGTGACGCAATCGTCGCAGCGTAGAACGAGGGACGCCACCAACCCCATCAGCTCTTTCACCTTGGGCGAGAGCGCTCCGGCTGTGTACGCTTGGTGATCGAGCGCAAAAAAACGCTTGATTCCCAAATGACCGCTCTCCAGGATTTTCTCATTCATTCGCTGACGATATTCCTGCCACTCTTGCAACGTCATCGCCTTCCTCCCATCTCGGAATACGCAAGAGCATAACGCGTCCGCACGCGAGAGAGAAAGAGCGGCATCCACATTGACGCCGAACGCATCCGTTGTGTACCATGTGAACCTCCACACGCGGCAGGGATCTCGTACGCAGAGAGCATGACACCGCCGGAGCACCGACGATGAAAACCATTCGCATCGCGAACGGTCAAGGGTTCTGGGGAGACAGCCTGGAAGCGCCCGTCGAACAAGTCACGCTCGGCCCTATAGATTACCTCTCGCTCGACTACCTGGCCGAGGTCACGATGTCCATTCTCCAGAAACAGAAGGCGCGCGATCCGCGTCTCGGATATGCGCGCGACTTCGTCCCCCTCATGGAGCGAATTCTGCCGATCTGCGTGGAGCGGAATATCACGGTGATCGCCAACGCCGGAGGGGTGAACCCTCACGCCTGCGCCGACGCCGTGCGCGAGGTCGCGCGCACCCTCGGTCTCTCGGGCGTGCGCCTCGGCGTCGTCGCCGGCGATGACATCCTCGATCGGCTCGATGATCTGATCGCTCGCGGCCATGAGCTGCGCAATCTCGATACCGGCCGTCCCTTGAGCGATATCCGCTCCCAAGTCCAAAGCGCGAACGTCTATTTCGGAGCCTTCCCCATCGTCGAAGCTCTTCGACAGGGCGCTCGCGTCGTCATCACCGGGCGCACAACGGATACGGGCATTACCCTCGCCCCGATGATCTACGAATTCGGCTGGCGCGAGGATGAGTACGACAAACTGGCTGCCGGCGTCGTCGCCGGCCACATCGTCGAATGCGGGGCACAATGCACCGGCGGGAACTCGCAGATCGCGTGGAAGACGATCCCCGACCTCGATCGCATCGGCTATCCCATCGTCGAGGCTTCCGAAGATGGGACGTTCGTCATCACCAAGCACGAAGGGACGGGCGGACGCGTCACTTCGGCGATCATCGCCGAGCAGCTCGTCTACGAGATCGGCGATCCCCGCCGGTATATCACCCCCGAGTGCATCGCCGATTTCACGACCATCCATCTGGAGGACATCGGTCCCGATCGTGTGCGCGTGTGGGGGATCCGGGGCGCGCCTCCGACTGAGTTCTACAAGGTCTCGATCAGCTATTTCGCCGGATACAAGGCCGTGGGCACGCTCGTCTATAGCTGGCCCGACGCCTATGAGAAAGCGAAGCGAGCGGACCAAATCCTGCGGAGACGGCTCGAGCGGCTTGGCTTGCACTTTGACGAGATCCTCACCGAATTCCTCGGCGTCAACGCCTGCCACGGTCCTTTGGCTCCAGAGCCGTCGCCGGATCTCGCTGAAGTACAGCTTCGCATCTCTGTCCGCAGCTCCGATCAGCGCAGTGTCGAACGCTTCACGCGCGAGATCGCTCCGTTGATCTTGAACGGTCCTCCAACCGCCACGGGATTCGCCGGCGGCCGCCCCCGCGTCGAGGAGGTCATCGCCTATTGGCCCGCCCTCTTGCCGAAATCCGAAGTCACACCCGTTGTGGAGGTGATCGAAGTCTGAGCTCTTCGATCCTCGCGCAAGATCCCTTGCCGCGAGCGCGGCTTCCTTATGCTCTCGAGGGTATTTCGAGATACGCCCGAGCCATCGCCGGTTTCGCTCTGATCCTCTCGCATGCTAAGCCGAAGACTCCTGAAGATCCCCACGGGCGTCCCCACGCTATTTGCCACACCAAAACTCACGGAGTCCAAGACCATGACCGTATACCGTCTCTTTCGCCAGCAGTGGGTGCCTCGTCCCATAGAGGAGGTCTTCGCCTTCTTCGACCGCCCGGAAAACCTCAGCCTGATTACCCCACCGAGCCTCCGGTTTCGTCTGCTGACCCCCTCGCCCATCCCTATGCACCAAGGAGCCATCATTGACTATACTATCCGCTTGATGGGCATTCCCCTGCGCTGGACGACCTATATCGCTCTCTATGAACCTCCACATCGCTTTGTGGACATACAAATCCGAGGCCCATACAGCTTCTGGCACCATACCCACCGCTTCGACTCGGTGAGCGGCGGCACACGTATCACTGATGAGGTCCTTTATGTACTCCCTTACGGACCCCTGGGACGTCTGGCGCACGCACTGTGGGTTCGACGACACCTGGACCATATCTTCGACTATCGCCGGCAGTACATCGCCCGCCACTTCGGACCGCAAGAGCTCGAGCACTCTTCACCACGCTCACTTCCCTAAGGCCAATTGCTCCCTGTGCTTCCATCCCACCTTGGTTCGATTAGAACCGGCCGCACGAGGATCCCACGAGATCATAAGATCTCCGTTTCAATCCCACCCTGGTTCGATTAGCACTGG
>Ga0197142_1000950_pt1 | contig 26874 bp, 33 predicted proteins | sample GBS60_MetaG_FD_148614 | JGI IMG/M metagenome (GOLD analysis project Ga0197142, IMG submission 148614) | Sediment microbial communities from Great Boiling Springs, Gerlach, Nevada, United States - GBS 60_MetaG | ecosystem: Environmental > Aquatic > Thermal springs > Hot (42-90C) > Sediment... | reverse complement strand
TTGAGGCTGCAGCATATGCCGGTAGGGAGTCCCTAGTCCTGGTTGAGGGGGTGGTGAGGGCTGATAGCAGGGCCCCGGGTGGGGTAGAGCTGTCGGCCAGCAGGGTTAAAGTCCTAGGCGGTGTGGAGGGTGACTTTCCCATTAAGAAGGGGATCGGTTCTAGGGCCCTTCTTGACAATAGACATCTCCATCTAAGGAGTGTGAGGGTGACGGCAATTATGAAGATAAGGGCGCGGCTTCTCAGGGCTATAAGAGATTGGTTTGAGAGAAACGGGTTTATTGAGATTAATTGTCCAACCTTCATAACGGCGGCGGTGGAGGGTGGTGCGACCCTTTTTAAGGTGGATTACTTTGGCCGTGAAGCATATCTCACGCAGAGCGTCCAATTCTATCAGGAGGCAGCCATTTACGGGCTTGAGAGGGTTTATAGTATACAGCCTAGCTTCAGGGCTGAGAAGAGTAAGACACGGAGGCATCTTACCGAGTTCTGGCATGTGGAGGCTGAGATCGCCCATGTCGGATTGGAGGATCTTATGAGGGTTATTGAGAGGCTTGTGGGTGAGTCCTGTATTACAGCCCTACAGGAGAGTGGGGAGGAGCTAAGACTGCTGGACAGGAGCTACAGTCTAGAGATGTTGGAGCCGCCCTACGACCGGATCAAGTATTCAGAGGCTTTAGAGATCCTAGAATCCAAGGGCGTCTCAATACCATGGGGCTCTGACCTGGGAGCGGATGAGGAGAAGGTCTTAACAGAGGGGTTTGAAAGGCCGTTCTTTCTCACCCACTTCCCACGGGAGACTAAAGCCTTCTACCATAGGGCCGACCCCTCAGATAGTCGTGTCACCCTATCAGCGGATCTGCTGGCGCCCAAGGGTTATGGTGAGGTCGTTGGTGGGGGTGAGAGGATATATGATCTTGACGAGCTGATGGGCCGTATAGCGGCGGAGGGCCTTGACGCTAGGGACTATGGGTGGTATCTGGATTTGAGACGTTATGGAAGTGTCCAGCATGCTGGCTTCGGACTTGGATTGGAGAGGGTTCTGCAGTGGCTTCTAGGGCTTAGGAGCATCAAGTCAGCCTGCCTCTTCCCCAGGACTAGGGCTAGAATATACCCTTGAAACCCTACACTCCGGCTGAAGACACACTCCTCTTGATTGATGCTTTAAAGAAGCTGGACAAGGTAGACCGGGCCGCAGAGATAGGCTGTTCAATCGGATACTCCACCTCGGCGGTTCTAGAAAAGGCTGGTGAGGTGCTGGCCACAGATATAGATTTCCAGGCCCTTCAAATGGCTAGGGATAGGCTCTCAGGCGATTATGGTAGGCTCCATCTACTACAGGGAGACGGTCTAAATTTTGTCAGGGATGGCAGGCATTTCACTTTGGTGGTTTGCAACCCACCATATCTCCCAGACACTGGACTAGGAGACCCAACCATCGAAGGCGGTCCGACAGGGGTTGAGACATCAATCTCCATCCTCAAACAGGCCTCAGCCCTGCTTGCAACATCTGGGGGTATCCTGCTTATCGGCTCGTCGCTGGGTGATCTAAACCTCCTAAGGTCCGAGGCTAAAAAGCTTGGGCTGTCGGTGATCGAGTTAGCTAAGGTGAAGCTCTTCTTCGAGGACCTTATATGCTTCTTATTCAGGCCTAATTATTCCACAGCTTTCCCTTAAATCGGGCCCCATATGGGTAGTTGGAGGCGGAAATTGGCAAAAAGACTTAGAAGGGATGTAGGCTGGTTCGGCTCCTTCGCCATGGGGTATGGTGACGTTGGCCCGAACATCTTCATAGCCTTGGGAATTATAACATTATTTGCCGGCGGAGCCGCCCCCATAGCCTTCCTAATAGCAGCGGCTATCTACGCCATGGTCGGCCTAGCTTATGCGGAGCTGGCGCCAACCTACCCTTACGCTGGGGGGGTGCAGGTATATTCGCTGAAAGCCTCTAACAGCCTCGTTGGTTATATTGCCGGTTGGGCGATGGCCCTCTCATACCTGCTGTGTATCTCCCTATTCGCTGTAGCGGCGGCTGGATACCTGGGATATCTAATCCCATCCCTAAGACAGTTGGACCTTGGGTTGCCGATCCCATGGATAGGCCTGGTAGCGGGCGGCCTCATATCCCTCCTACTCGTGCTAAACTATTTCGGCATCAGATACTCCTCCTTTCTGCTCTCCCTCCTAGTTCTTTTAGGACTTGTTATTGAGGCGGTCATACTTTCCACAGGTTTCATCCTAAAGTTTGACCTAGGCCTGTTCTTGTCGCATATCTCAGAGGTCGGAGGGGATGCTGTCCACCATGATGTCGGGTATTTGCCGACCCTCAGTATAAGGGAGAACAACTTCCTATATGCTGTCACTCTCGCCATGTCCTCCTTCATAGGGATTGAATCAATAGCCCAGGCTGCTGAGGAGACGAGACGCCCCCACAAGGCTATACCAAGGGCTGCCAAGATGACCGTTGTAGCCGTAATCGTGTCAGCCCTCCTATTCACAACGCTATCCACAGGTTCCCTTGAATGGGGGATAATAGCCTCATCCATCGAAAACCCAGTCGCCACCCTAGTCCGGTCATTCCCTGTTCTGGGGCCATGGTTGGCACCACTGGTGGCTATAGCAGCCTTCATCCTCTGTTACGCCAGCTCCAACACAGGAGTAATAGGTCTCTCACGCCTCGTATCTAGCATGGGTAGGTTCAACCTCATGCCTTCATGGTTCTACAGCATCCATCCTAGGTTTAGAACACCAACTAGGACCATAATATCCCTGGGCCCGTTAGCGATCATCCTGGCCCTCCCGGGAGACATACCATTCCTCGCAAGCGTGTATAGCTTCGGAGCGCTTCTCAGCTACGTAATCCTAATGTATAGTTTTATAAAGCTGAGGAACCTCGCTAAGGATGATTTCAGGCCTTGGCGCGTACCTGGCGCCTTCAAAATCAGGGCCGGAGGTAGGGAGTGGGAGATACCTATAGTAGGTTTTTTGGGGCTGGCTGGCACTTTGGCCGCCTTCCTACTCCTGCTAATATTCCATATAACGGGTAGGACCATAGGGCTGATATGGATCGCCGTGGGACTGGCAGTCTACGTGGTATCTCGAAAGCAGCTGAAGGCCAAGCTGATCAGTAGGGAGGAGTCTAGATTTGTTGTGCCGATGGCTTATAGGATGAAGCTGGCTGTTCTGGTGAGGCCCTACGAGGATATGGATGTGGTTAGGTCGACGGTGGTGCATGGGGTTGATCCGAGATTTACCATACGGCTGGTTAGCATAGTTGAGAACAACGGCCCAGAACCTGCCCTAGATGATCTCTGTAAACGGGTGGAGGCGGACCTGATGGATGTGATGCAGCGGATACGGGGTGAGGGTTATGAGGTGGATTACAAAGTGGTTAAGGGTGACTTTGAGATGGTCGTCTCGGGGATGTTGGAAAGGGGTGATGTAGATTTGGTTGCATACATCCAGAGGAGAGCTGAAAAAGCAACCTTTGAGAAAGGACATGAACAGCAGATCCACCGTCTAATGACATTTTATCCTGGGAAGACGATGGCATTACGGAGGGTTGGATAGCATGTCCCAAGCCGGAGTTAGGGCGATACTCCACATTTTCGCCGAGTCAAATGCCCTGGAGAAGGTTGCTAAGCAGGTGAGCAAGCTGCCCGAGACGGTTGACGTCTACGAGGTGACGGGTGAGTTTGACTTGATAGCCATAGTCTTCGCACCTGACATAAATAAGTTTAGGGAGTTTATCAAGGAGAAGGTTTTGAGGATACCCGGCGTAAAGAGCACGGTCACGTCTATAGTCCTCTATACCCATAAGAAAGATGGTGAGGAGACCGGGGAATAGGAATCGGCTAGAACTCCTCTTCCTCGTCTTCCTCGAACTCCTCTTCCTCGAAGTCCTCCTCCTCAAACTCTTCCTCGAATTCCTCTTCTTCAGCTACTAGGGGATATGGTCGGTGCATTTGCTACACCGTCGCCATGTGGATAACGACCTTGTTTTAAGTATTTCCATATGCAGGCCCTTACAAGTTTATGCGGGTATATACCAGCGATTTAGGAGTTATCCTTATGAACAGGCAGTAGGAGTATTTTGCGGGGATGAGGCTGCTGCCCCAGACTGAGATGTGATGCCGGAAGAGCCGAGCCGACCCACAACTACGGTGGTAGATAGACCCAAACCATGCTATCGGAAGCGATCTTTTCAACGCCCGGATCCGCCACTATGAAGCCGTCAGTCTTTGCAGGGATGCTCATCCCGCTTGACTCGCCAGGCCTCGGCCTGCATAAAATATCTCCACCATCATCATAGAGCTTAACCCAAACGACCTTCTTGAAGTCGAGATACTTTCTAAATCTAACCTCCTCGGCTAGCCTAGCTCTTATCCTATGGTGATAGAATCTTGGGTCCAGGCCTTGGAGAAAGCGAATGAGGGGATAAGCTAGGAAGATGAAAACGTTTATCGTCGACATTATGAGCCCAGGCAGCATCACCACCGGCTTCCCACCTATTACTGCGAAGCCTCCCACACGGCCTGGCTGGAGCTTTAGTCCATGGACGAATAACTCAGCATCTAGATTGGAGAAGACTTGGGATGAAACGTCCCGCTCGCCAACCGATGACCCGGCTATGGTTATGACCATGTCAAAATCCCTCAAAGACCTCCGGATCATCTCACCCACCGATGTGATATCATCGGGCACTATCCCCAGATATTTCGGGATGCATCCAGAGGCCTCTACGAGATGTCTTATCATGTGACTGTGGGTGTTGAATATTTTCCCCTCATCTACTTGGAGTGGGTTGTCGGTTAACTCGTTGCCCACCGCCATAATGCCGACCGTTGGTTTTTTCACAACCTTGACACTCCATATTCCCAGATACGCTAAGAGCATGGCGTCGGCCGGTTTAATGATACGCCCCTTAGTCATTATCTCTTCACCCTTAGATATGTCAAAACCACGCCTGTCCACATACTCACCCGGAGAGGCGCTACGCCTTATCACGACCCAGCCGTCCTCAACAGTCACCTCTTCCTGCGGCACCACCGTATTAGCCCCTTCGGGAAGAAACGCGCCTGTCAAAATTCTAACCGCATCACCAGGGCTCAGCGTAATCTCAATCCTCGGGCCGGGCCCCGCAGTCCCAACAACTCTAAGCCTGACGGGATTTACATCGGCATCCCTAAGATCTGTGTCCTTGACCGCAAAACCGTCCATGTGGGAGGCGTCAAAGGCTGGGATGTCCCTAGGGGCCAGAATAGTCTCAGCTGAAACCCGGCCTACAGACTCTAGGACAAAAATCTCCTCAGCCGCCTGCTCAGCCTTTACATTTTTAAGGAGGATATTAAGCGCCTCATCCACCGGCGTGTAGCTTCTTATCTTCCTCATAAGATCACGCATTATTTTATGTTGGAAGCGCTTATATTTGAGCTATGCCAACCCATTAAGGGATGGATAATCAGGAATTTTACCGGAAGGTAGCCGAGCTCCTCCAACAAGGTAGGCGGCTCTGTATCGCTACAGTGGTCAAGACCGTGGGCCATACTTCAGGAAAGGTTGGTTCCAAAGCCATCATCATGGATGATGGTAAAGGGCTGTATGGGTGGGTAGGCGGAGGCTGTGTAGAGACAACGGTCCTCCAAGAGGCCCTGAAGACAATTAAAGAGGGAAGAAGCCGAACCATCTTCCTCGAGATGGAGGATGAACTGAGGGGAACCGGGGTTCCCTGTGGGGGTAGTATGGAGGTTTATCTGGAACCGGTTCAGGAGAGGAAAAAACTACTGTTGATAGGTCATGGTGCTATAGTGGAAAACCTTGCACGTATTGGAAGGCTTCTCGACTACACGGTTTTAGTCGCTGATCCCGAAAACCTCTTCCATCAGGATGAGTTGGCTGATAAGGTTGTCAGAGACCCGGACCTGAAGGATGTGATTATAGACAGTTCTACAGCTGTAGTAGTTGCCACGATGCATAAACAAGATCATAAGTATCTGAAGGCTGCTCTGGATAATGACGCATGGTATATTGGACTGATAGCCAGCGTTAAGAGGGCTGGTATAGTTCTCGAAACCCTTTCAAAGATGGGTGTGCCCAAAGAAGATCTGGAGAGGATAAGAACTCCTGCCGGAATTGACCTGGGGGCTGAAACTCCTGCCGAGATAGCCTTAAGCATCATGGCGGAGATAACAAGCCTGGCGAAGGGTGCGGGGGGAGGCTTTTTGAGAGATACGAAAGTGATGAGGGAGCAGATGGCCGATGTTGTGGAGGACTCTATTGTCGGCTCTGCTGAGAGGGTGAACCCAGTCTGCTAGTCATCGGTTTTCTAGTTATAGGCTGAAGCTCGTTTCCGAAGAACCTTATGAACCCTCTCATATTCTGGAGCGATGCCATGCCCGCCAGCAGGTCAATATAGGGCATTGCAGTCTCCATCCCGATGGTCCTTGGCTTAAAGCCGGGCTTGTCTGCATGGGGGTTAATCCAGACTATCCTGCCAGTCCTATTTTTCAGTTCCCTCATAGCCATATCTAGTAGTTCAGGTTCACCAGTATCCCATCCATCACTGACAATCATCACAACTGTCCCCTTAGTTGTCAGCCCGCCATACTTTTGGAGAAAGTTTTGAAGACAGCTCCCGATTCTAGTCCCGCTACCCCATATGTGGATATCCCCGCTGATCTTCTCAGCGGCCCTCTTTGGGCCGAAAAATCTTAAGAGATCACTAACCCTAACCAGCTTTGTGCTGAAGACAAACACCTCAAGTGCAACACCCTGCCTGGCCAGAGCATACATGGACTGCATGAGAAATGTGGTGTAGGCGTCCATTGAGCCGCTGACGTCAAACAGTGCTATGAGCCGGCAGCGGGATATTTTCCTTCTATGGTGGGCTACCCTCAGGAATTCACCATATGTCTTCAAGCTGGTACGGATGGTGTTGGGAAAATCAAGGACGCCGGATGAGCTTGCCTCGGATCTTCTACCTGGCAGTAAGGCGAGCCTCCTCCTGAGACGTTTTATCACCCTCTTAGACTGTTGGAAAGAATCCCGGCTGGGCGCAGGAAGGACCCTCTTCATCAGCACCTCCATTGGGCTGTAGAAGGTTATGGACTGGCCAGACTGGCCCGTACCTTTCTCAACACGTCTCTGGTCCCCTCCACCCTGTCCAGGCATTCTCTCCGTGGGCTCGTCTGGCCTACTGATCTGGCGTAATGGATTCATAAGCTCTTCAAAGATCTTGTCAAATATCTCATAATCATCAACCCGCTTTATCATCGCCAGCCTAAGAACCTCCCTGAGATGAAACATGCTCTTTATGGGGATTGATTTTACGGCGATACATCCGTCTATGCTCTCTGATACACCGCACTTTACCCCATGGGACCTGAGACGGTTGGAGAGAAGTAAAACAAAGTCTCGGATCTCTTCCATGTCGGCTCCTACACTATACCGAGGCTTTTCAACTGGGCCAGGTCATCCTCGCTCTTAATGAGACAGCTCAAAGTTGATGATAGAACGCCTGAACTGATCTCTTTAACGCCCAGAGTTTTGAGAGCCTGAGCCCAGTCAAGGGTCTCTGATATCCCAGGCTTCTTAGTAAGCTCAGGGAGACTCCTCAGTCTCTGGACAAACTCCACAACATCGTCCGAGAGCTTTGCTGGAAAGTCTGGAATTCGCAAACGCAGTATCTTCTTCTCCTTTTCTGGACTGGGATATGTGACATAAAGGTAGAGACAGCGTCTTCTAAGACCATCCCCCACCTCCCTCGTCCTATTGGAAGTTAGAATCACTATCGGCTTTCTCTTAGCGGCTATGGTTCCCAGCTCCGGAATAGTCACCTGGTATTCGGCGAGAAACTCTAGGAGAAAGCCTTCAAACTCCTCATCACTCCTATCCACCTCGTCAATGAGTAGCACTGGGGACCTGGGTCCTGGATGGAGGAGGGCTGCGAGGAGCGGTCTTTTTAGAAGAAACTTTTCGCTGAATATCTCGGATGCGATTTCATCTGTTGACTTGCTTGACTCTAATAGCCGTATATGCAGAAGCTGCCTCGGATAATCCCACTCGTATAGGGCCTGGTTTGCCGTAATGCCCTCGTAGCACTGGAGTCTAATCAGGTCCGTGTTATTCATCTTAGCGATGACCTTAGCTATCTCCGTCTTTCCACATCCAGGCTCACCCTCGATCAGGAGCGGCTTCTCCATAGTAAGGGCCAGAAAAACAGCCGTTGCAATACTCTCATCAGCTACGTAAAACTCCTTTTCCATCTCACGAATCAGAGACTCGGGTGTTAGACTACTCAACTCTACAATCTTGGAGTGATAGAGCGAATTTATGTGTTATCATATACCCCAATCGTAACGGATATTAGGAACCTCTTAGTGGCTTTAATACGTGCTTGGTGGATGATACCGAGACGTTTTGAGTATCTGGCCCCCAATACATTGGAACAGGCCCTTGGGATGTTGAGGAAATACCGCGATGCGAAAATCCTCAGCGGAGGCATGAGCCTTATCCCGATGATGAAGCTCCGGCTCCTCTCACCGCAGTATGTGATTGACATTAACAATATCAAGGGCCTGAACTATATAAAAACAGTGGGGAAAACCATCAGGATCGGCGCTTTAACCAGGCATGCGGATATAGAGCATTCCCCCCTGATAAAGTCCAAGCTCCCCATGCTCGCTGAAGCAGCCTCTGTAATAGCTGATCAACAGGTTAGAAACCTTGGAACATTCTGCGGCAGCTTGGCCCATGCGGATCCAGGGGCAGATTGGCCTGCTACCGTGTTAGCTTTAGACGCGGAGATGATTATTAGGGGAGCGGGTAAGCGGGTTGTGAAGGCCTCAAAGTTTTTCCGAGGACCATTTGAAACAGCTCTCAAGCCGACGGAGATACTTACTGAAGTGTCGATACCGGTTCCAGACGGGCCTAAGGTCGGGCAGGCCTATCTCAAGTTCGAGCGTAAGGCAGGCGATTATGCAACAGTCGGCGTAGCCTCCTCTATAGTCCTTGGGAAGGATAATAAGGTGAGCAAGATCGGGATCGGTATAACGGCTGTTGCCCCGGCACCATACAAGGCTGTTGAGGCTGAGAAGGTTCTCTTAGGGAAGGAGCCTACCGCCGAGCTGGTTGAGGAGGCTGCGAAGGCGGCGGCTGCCATGTCCGACCCTAGTTCAGATCTGCGGGGATCAGCCGAGTATAAGAGGGATATGACAAGGGTTTTCACAAGACGGTCGTTGAAAAAAGCTTTAGAGAGGGCAGGTATCTCAATTTAGGTGATGGATATGGCGGTGAAAAAAGCGGTGCAGACCGGTGCTAAAAGGCCTGTCACAATTGAGATAAACGGAACCAAGTACACCTATGATGTGGAGCCAAGGCTTCTCCTAGTCCATTATATTAGGGAGTATGCCGGGCTGACTGGAACCCATATAGGATGCGATACCACCAACTGCGGAGCTTGCACAGTCTTGATGGACTTTAACGGTAAGTGGAAGGCGATAAAGTCATGCACATACTTTGCGGTCCAGGCCAATGGGAAGAGGATCCTCACTATAGAGGGCTTGGCGAAGAATGGTGAGCTTCATCCGCTTCAGAAAGCTTTTTGGGAGCATCACGGTCTCCAATGCGGCTACTGCACTCCTGGTATGATACTGGCGGCTGCGGGCTACCTGATGATAAACCCTAACCCAACCGAGATGGAGGTTAGACATGGAATATCAGGAAATCTCTGCAGATGCACGGGCTATCAGAACATTGTCAAGGCTATATTGGCTGCGGCCGAGGAGATTAGAAATAGCGGCAGACCTGTGATCGAGTAGGTGTCAGCTTATTGAGGTTTGAGGACAAGTTTCACGTCAATGCTGATAGGGAGAAGGTCTGGAAATTCGTCACAAATCCCAAGGACTTCTCAAAACTGATACCCGATGTCCAGAAGTTTGAGGTAGTGGACGAGAAGCAGTTTAAAGCCACATTCAAGATAGGCTTGGGGATGATTAAGGGAAGCATCAACATGACCTTTAAGTATGAGGAGATGAATCCACCCAGCTTTCTCAGGATTACGGGTAGAGGTTCTGGTATGCAGAGCACGGCTGACCTTAACATATCCCTCAACTTCACGCCGGCCGACGGTGGAACGGATGTAGCATGGTCAGCAGACCTTATAGTTGGTGGTCTGGTGGCGAGTGTTGGAAGTAGACTCATGGAGTCAACTACTAAAACTAAGGTTAGGGAGATCGTGGAGGGTCTTAAGAGGGAGCTTGAGAAAGGGGGCGCCAAAAAAGGATAGAGTTAAAGAGTAGCTCTACATCCCAATCGGCAACACTTAATATCGGCATCTTTAAAAGACAACTCGAGCGAACGCATGCCAAGAGTTAAGCGCATCTCTGAAGTGGTTGACATACTCAAGAGGAAGGATAGCATAAGAAATATAGGAATAATCGCCCATGTTGACCATGGAAAGACAACAACCTCCGACTCGCTACTGGCAGCTGCTGGCCTACTTTCTCCCGCCCTCGCTGGGAAAGCCTTGGCTTTAGATTATCTGGAGGAAGAGCAGCAGAGGCAGATGACCATAAAGGCTGCTAATGTCTCACTCTACTATGAGACCAATGGAAACCCCTATGTGATCAACTTGATAGATACGCCGGGGCATGTTGACTTTTCCGGTAGGGTCACAAGGGCGTTGAGGGCGATAGATGGTGCTATAGTAGTGGTCGATTCTGTGGAGGGTGTTATGACCCAGACTGAGACAGTTATCAGGCAGGCCCTAAGTGAGAGGGTTAGGCCTGTGCTTTACATTAACAAGATAGACAGGCTTGTGAAAGAGCTTCGTCTGCCACCCGAGAAAATACAGGAGACCCTGGCGAGAATTGTGCGTGACGTCAATAACCTGATTAACATGTATGCCGAGCCACAGTATCGTGACAAGTGGGCCATCAGTTTTGCAGATGGGACGGTGGCGATAGGAAGCTCAAAGGATAGATGGGGTTTTACAGTTCAGCAGGCCCAGAGGAAGGGGATAAAGTTCAGCGATGTGATAGACGCTTTTTCGAGGGATGATATTGACTGGCTGAGGAAGGAGACGCCGTTGCATGAGGCAATTCTCGAGATGGTGATAAACAAGCATCCGCCACCCCATGTGGCCCAAAGCTATAGGATCGAGAAAATTTGGCGGGGTGATATTGAAAGTGAAGTTGGTGTGGCGATGTCCAAATGTGATGAGAACGGTCCGACTGTAATGGCTGTCACTGACGTGAGGGTTGACCCACAGGCAGGAGTGATTGCTACCGGCAGGCTTTTCAGCGGCACCATTTCCGAGGGAGACTCGGTCTATGTGGTGGGCAGAAATATACGTGGAAGGGTGCAGCAGGTAGGTATTTACATGGGGCCGAGTCGTGAGCTAGTGGGAAGCATCCCGGCTGGCAACATACCCGCAGTATTGGGTATCTCAGATGCAAGGTCCGGCGATACTTTGGCAACAGTTGAAACAATACCCTTTGAATCTCTTAAGTATGTTTCAGAGCCGGTGGTCACCATCTCTGTTGAACCTAAGCATAGCCGTGATCTTCCGAAGCTCATCGAGTTTATGAATAGACTCACAATCGAGGATCCGACACTGGTCACTGTTGTCAGGCCTGAGACCGGTGAGTATCTTATTAGCGGGATGGGAACCCTCCATTTGGAGATAGCCCTTACATGGATTCAGAAGAGCGGCTTGGAAATTGTTTCCGGCAGGCCGATTATATTGTATAGGGAGGCCGTCCAGACGGAGGGTAGGGTTTTCGAGGGCAAGTCTCCCAATAGGCATAACCGAATCTATACAAAGGTGGAGCCCCTTGAGCCTGAGGTGATCGAGTCTATCCGTAAGGGTGAATTGTTCGATGAAATGGATAGGAGGCAGATAGCCAAGGTTCTGAGGGATTATGGATGGGACGCCGACGAGGCTAGGAATGTGTGGATGATAGATCCTAGGGGCAATATACTCGTTGATTCCACCAAGGGCGCCCAGTATCTCCAGGAGACCAAGATGATGATTATCGGTGGCTTCCAGAGAGTTATGCAGGAGGGGCCACTGGCTGCAGAGGCCATGAGAGGTGTTAAGGCCGTATTAACACAGGTGGAGCTTCATGAAGATCCTGTACACCGTGGTTATGCCCAGATAGCGCCTGCAACATGGCGGAGCCTATACGCCAGCGTGCTCACAGCATCACCCGTCTTACTAGAGCCTGTGCTCAAGATCGAGGCTAAGATTTCACCCGACCTGATGGGAGCGGTGACATCTACCATCACCAGTAAGAGGGGCAGGGTCATAGATGTTAGACAGGCTGAGTATGTCACGGTGGTTGAAGGTGAGATCCCTGCGGCCGAGACATTCGACCTGAGCGAGGCGATGAGAAGCGCAACCATGGGAAAGGCGTTCTGGGCGACAGAGTTCAGCCAGTGGAGGCCTGTCCCGGCATCCATTAGAGACAGGGTAATCCAAGAGATCAGGAAGAGGAAGGGCCTTCAACTAGAGGTGCCTACGCTAGCACAGTTTGTCGAGGAGTAGGCTATACTTTTTTATCGTTGACGCCCTTGGCTAAGAGGGTCCAGGCCGACTCGTCCTCCAACAAGAGCTTCATCTCCTCAAAGCTAAGCTTTCCACCAGCTGACATCTTCTGCTTGGCTTGGCTTCTCAGCCTCTCCTTCATAGCGTTCTCCCTGTTCCGTGCCTGCTCTTCCTTCTGCTTTCTCACCATGTCCTGAAGCTCGGAAAGCCTTGAAGAGAGAAGTATAATCTCAGCTTCCACTACCTGCATCTTCTTCTTAGCGTCCAAGTATGCCTGATGATGGCTGTCAGCTTCCGGCTTCAGCTCTCCTATAGTATCTCTAACGGTTTTTATCACCTCTCTAATCTTGTTGAGCTCTTCCACCTTTCCAGTCAAGGTCTCCCTTATGCTCTGAGCGTCACTTCTAAGATTTGCAGCCTCATCCTTTACAGTCTTAAGCCTGCCGGAGAGCTCCTCCCGTTTCCTCGTCTCGGCCAGCATCTTGCCCAATCGCTTTATCTCCTCATAGAGCCTCCTCTCATCCTCAGGCCTCAGCGGTTCTGTCTCAATCCTCTCCTCTAACTCTTTTATTCTCTTGATTATCTGAGACTCGCCTAAACTATCCTGCTTCAAAGGCCGTAGCTGCTGAATTAGCTGCTCCTTCTCCATCCTCTTTTTCTGAAGCTCAGGAGATAGCGATTTTAACTTCTCCCGGAGACTGTTTATCTCCTCCCTTAGGGCCTTTATTTTTTCTATAGCCTCATTATTACGGGTCTTAATCTCCCTAATACGCTCGTGTATGGCATCCCTCTCCTTAAGATGCTTCTCAGACTCCATGCTAAGCTCTTTCAAGATCTTTTTCTTCTCGGCTATCCTCTCCCTAATCTGGAAGATCTCCTCCTCTATAGCCGATAGAGTATCCTGGTTCATCGCAGCTCCAACTCCCCCTCCCCCATGGTCCTTGTGAGAGAGCCGTGAAGCTCAACGAAACCATCCATAGTCTTCGCAGAGACAGGGATCAGAGGTATCATAGAGGCGATGTGCCGGACGCTCTGCACCACCTCACGGGCGAGCATCACCTGCAGGCCTGAGAGCTTGGCTCCAGCGTCAACGTCAAAAGCCTCCTCGGATTCATGCCACGCCATCACCCTCCGCAAATATTTTCTGGGAACTGCATCGCTCTTGGTTAGGACATGTATTGTGGGCAGCCCGAGGGATATTTGTACTGATGTGGCTAGAAAAAGGGATGCAGCATAGTTTCTGGGACTTCCGCATATCATCGAATCTATTAAGAAGAGGAGTGTTTTGGGGCCGTCGGATAGATTAGAGGCTATTATTCGCCCCTCTTTTCTGAAGGCAAAGAGCTCCAGCTGACCAGGCGTATCAACAATCGTCCAGTCGGCCTTGATCTCGTCAACCATTCTTCTAAGATCATCTGCATTACGGGCCAGCTCCCTTACAGATGCTACTAGGCCGGCGTTCGGCCCTAATCCCTTGGTAGCCATGATGCGCTCATAATCAACTATCTCCCTAACGTCTACATCAGGTTCGTAAGGGAGGCTGAGCACGGCCGGGTCTAGATTAACGGTGGCGACCAACTGCTCCTGATCCTTTAGCCACTCGCCCAGCGCTCCAGTTAGTGTTGTCTTACCGGACCCCGCTGTACCCACAACGAATAAAGTATACATCGGCAACCCCGTGCTTGTCCAATAATGCTGCATCTTCCTAAGCTTGACAGTATTTAGTCTTTTTTGGGACTAGATGTATATATTTTTATCATATTGGGTGATGGCCGGATGCATGGAGGAGGGGTTAGGGGAGTATCTTATTGGAGTCAAGTTTGGGGGTTTTGAAAAGATTTTACCTGAAGCCCTGAAAAGGATAAGATCGATGACTGAGGCCTTGTTGGAGAGTGTGTCTTTGGATGATCAGCCCGTGGTGGATGTGAGATCATGGAGGGAGCCGTAAAGGATAAAACACTGCTGGACCTTTTGAGGGAACTGACGTCAGGTGCGTTGGATGCTGAGGATGTATTGGAGGCGGGGATGAGCTGTATAAGGGATCTAAATGAGAGCCTCCATGCGTTTATAACTGTTTTTGACACACCTCTCCGCAGGGCTGATTATAAGAGAAGGCCCCTCAAGGGTGTCCCCATTTCTGTTAAAGATCTCATCCATGTGAAGGGTTATCCAACTACCGCCGGCTCCAAAATCCTCCGAGATTATATGCCCGACTACACAGCCGAGATAGTGGAGATCCTTCTCAAGCTGGGTGCGACAGTGATTGGCAAGACAAACCTCCATGAATTCGCATTCGGAGTCACTAACAAGAACCCCCACTATGGGAACTGCATTAATCCCCACCGGCGTGACAGAATATCAGGCGGCTCAAGCGGTGGCTCAGCAGTGGCCGTGGCCACCGGGATGTCTGCCCTAGCCTTGGGAACAGACACGGCGGGATCTATCAGAATTCCCGCATCATACTGTGGTGTCACAGGTTTTAAGCCCTCCTACAGGCTGCTCAGTAGGAATGGTGTACTCCCGCTCAGCTGGAGCCTCGATCATGTAGGATATCTCGGCAAGTCTGTGAGGGATATAGCCTTTATCACAGGACTCACAACCCAGCCACCACTTTTTAGAGACTTCAGAAGGAGCTTCAGGCCCTACGATCTTAGACGGCTGCGGATAGGCATTCCACGCAATCACTTCCTAGAGCATGTTGAAGAGGATGTGATGCATAACTTTGAGAGAACCATCGGGCTCTTAGATAGAAACGGGGCCGATGTGAAAGACATAACATTCCCCGACTATGAAAAATTCCGAGACTGCAGACATATAATAGTGCATGCCGAGGCAGCTGCGTTTCACTTGAAGATGATGCGGGAGAGTCTCGGTGACTATGGTGAGGATGTTAGACGTAGACTTCTTGAGGGTATGTCAATACCTGCCAGCTCCTACATCACCGCGCTGAGGGCCCGTGGACCGCTTTTAGCTAAATTTAGGAGAATCTTCCGAGAGGTTGACGTCCTAGCCATGCCCACCACAGTTATAACTGCTCCGAAAATAGACGCCGAATCCGTTGAAGTGGCTGGAGTAGAGTTCGATGTGCGGACCGCATCCCTGAGAAATACCGAGGTTTTCAATGTTGTAGGAGCTCCAGCCATAAGTATGCCCAACGGATACTCGAGAGAAGGCCTTCCAACTTCACTTCAGCTAGTGGCTGATATCAACGCGGACTGGACACTACTGTCCATAGCCGCAGGGGTTGAAGATCTTCTAAGCTAACGGTCCTGCTTAGCTGAAAGCCACCACTCAAGATATTCGCTCTTAGATTTTTTCCTCTTTTCCTCATCAAATTTTCTGGCCAGCATCTTCTCCCTCTCCACCAGTAGATCCTGCTGCGTATATGTCCCCCCACATCTCTCACAGACATATGACCTGCTCTCACGTTCGTATACAAGCCGGCTTCCACAGTCGGGGCAGAAAGCCAATTACTCTCGTTTCAACCATAGATGTCCAATATATATGTGTTCACCGTCGCACCAACAATATCCACAAGAAAACTAAAAGCACAGCTAGGACTATTAACGCCGGGAGCCAGACTGATTCTCCGCCGGACAAAATAATCGGGAACGGGCCTATGAGGATAACCCCTATGAAGCCTAGTCCTCCGGCTCCGGCCAGGATTAGAATCACACCCGCCACTATTAGGATGAGGGCGGCCCAAAGCAATCTCATACAAAAAGACAGTTTGCGGGGGTTTAAGATAAGGTTTAACAACCACATATATACTTAATTATTCCCGTTAACTGTCCCATCTATTAGAGGAGAGTGTTGGTAGATGGCGCTTGGAATGACAGGAGCCTACGACAGGGCTATAACAGTATTTTCCCCCCAAGGTAGGTTATACCAGGTTGAATATGCTCTCGAAACGGTTAGATCAGGTTCAACAGCCTTGTCTGTGGCCTCGGATTCCGGAGTTGTCCTAGCTGTTGAGGAGAGGATGCACACCAAGCTGCAAAGCCCCGACTTTTCATGGAAGATATTCCAGATAGATGAACACATTGGAGCGGCTACCGCCGGACTAAACTCGGATGCAAGAGTTTTAGTTGATAACGCAAGAATCTACTCTCAAACCCTGAGGCTGTCATACGATGAGGAGCCTAGTGTAGAAGCTATTGCGAGGAGGGTTGGAGACATTATGCAGATATATACGCAGCATGCAGGGGTCAGGCCGTTCGGTACAGCCCTACTAGTTGGTGGTGTTGATAAGACAGGGCCAAAGCTTTTCTATGCCGAGCCTAGTGGACTTGTCCTGGAGTATAATGCATGGGCGATTGGTAGGGGTGCTGAGAAAGTGAGGGAGATATTTGAAAACGGCTATTCTAGAAAGATGTCTCTTGACGAATCAATTAATCTAGCGTTGAAGGCCCTCATCTCTTCGGTAGATAAGATTGAGGAGGGTTGGACGGTGAGGCTTGTGACTATTCCGGTGGAGACGAGAAAATATTCGATGATGGATATGGGAAAGCTGCAGCCTATCCTTGAAAACCTGCTCAAGGATAAGAAGCAGTAGATGTGACGGGTTTAGGTAATGCCTAAACAGCGTGAGACATATACGGTGGCGAGGCTTGAGAGGGGTGGTAGCACCTTCGAGATACTAGTTGACCCGGATTTAGCCCTCCGATTTAAGATGGGTGAAAAGGTTCCGATAACTAAGATACTTGTTTACGATGAGGTTTACCGCGACTGGAAGAAGGGTGTGAGGGCTTCGGAGAGTGAGTTGAAGAAATTCTTCGGTGATTTAGGGGTGCATGATATAGCTGCGAAGATTATTACTGAGGGTGAGGTGCAGACAACGGCCGACCAGAGGAGGAGGCTTGTAGAGGAGAAGAAGCGGCAGATCATAGACTTCATAGCGAGGAACGCATTGGACCCGAGGACAAACCTCCCACATCCACCGCAGAGGATCGAGATGGCCATGGAGGAGGCAGGCGTCCCCATAGAACCGTTCACAGATGCCAAGCAGCAGGCCATGAAAGCGATTGAGAAGCTGCGGACCATCCTCCCGATCAAGATAGGCATGTTAAGGGTGAGGATCAGGATTCCGGGCGACTTGATGGGCAAGTCATACGGGCTTATAAAGAGTATGGGGCAGATAGTGGAGGAGAGATGGGTTGGAGACGGCTCATGGATGTGTGAGGCGGAGATACCCACAGGCCTAAACGTGGAGCTGATAGAAAGACTTAACAAGATATGCGGTGGGAGAGTTGAGATAACACCGGTGAAGTGAGATGCAACAGTTTAGAGAGTCGGGGATAGTGGTTCCCGGCCAGTTTCTCTCCGATAATGGTAAGAGGAGCGGGCCCGGAACATACACCCTTGAGGGGAAGGTCTACGCAGCTCAGGCCGGAATCCCCAGGCTGGTTGACGGGGTCATCCGCGTTGTCCCGGTCAGTGGCCGTTATAGACCTGAGAGGGGTGACAATGTTATAGGGATTGTCACCGATATTAAGCCCAACATCATCGAGATAGACTTGGGAGGGGAGATAACCGCCGTCCTAAGGCTGCCGGAGAGGGAGTCGCCGCCGTTGAAGCTGACGTTAGGTGATGTCATCATGGCGGAGGTAAAGTCCTCTGGACTCAGGGGTGTTTTTCTCGCATCCGAGGGTCTCCAGAAGATTAGATCGGGTATATTAATCACGATTAACGCGGCTAAGGTGCCGAGACTCATAGGTAGGAAGGGTTCGATGATACAATTGCTGAAGAGGGAGACTGGATGTGACTTCTGGGTTGGGAGAAACGGTCTGATAGTGGTTAGCGGTAGGACCGCCAGCAGCGAGTTCGCAGCGATCTCGGCCATAAACCTGATCGAAAGGGAGGCCCACTCACAGGGTTTAACCGAGAGGGTTGTCCAGCTCCTAAAATCTTTGAAAGGTGAGGCGGATAGTGGTTAGACTGATAGATGAAAATGGTAGAAGGGTTGACGGCCGCAGGCCCGATGAGCTCAGACCAATAAAAATGGAGGCAGGTGTCCTGGAAAAGAGTGATGGATCGGCATACATCGAGGTTGGAGGCACCAGAATATATGCCGCTGTCTTCGGGCCGAGAGAAGTTCATCCAAAACATCTCGAACTCCCCGATAGGGCTGTCATAAACTGCAGATACCACATGGCATCCTTCAGTGTTGACGAGAGAAAACCGTTAGGAATGACACGGCGGGAGATAGAGCTCTCAAAAGTGCTGAGGGAAGCGCTTGAGACAGTCGTCTTCGTCGAGGAATTCCCTAGAATGATGATAGATGTTTTCGTCGAAGTAATCCAGGCTGACGGTGGGACTAGGACTGCGGGAATAACCGCAGCCTCGCTGGCGTTAGCTGATGCGGGTATACCGATGGCCGACTTGGTGGCCGCAACCGCAGTGGGTAAGGTTGACAATGTTATTGTCCTTGACATTAATGAGGTTGAGGATAAGTATGGACAGGCAGATATGCCGGTCGCTATGGCGCCCCGTCTAGGTTCGATCGTTCTTCTCCAACTTAATGGCATGATGACCGTTGAGGAGATATCTGCGGGTATGGAGATGGCTGAGAATGCCATCAAGTCAGTTCAGCAGATTCAGATAGATGCTTTACGGAGGCGGTATCGTGTAGAGGGTGCGGGGGAGGAGATATGACCTACTCTGCAATTGGTGAAAGGGGGTTAGCTGTTAAGATTACTAGAAACCGCATATATGAGCTTGTGAAACAGGGGAAGAGGATTGACGGGAGAGACCCCTTATCATTTAGGCCGATAACAGTCAAGACAGGTGTTGTGGAGAAGGCCGACGGCTCCGCTATAGTCTCACTGGGTAGCACCAAGATACTGACCGGTATAAAGGTGGAGGTGGGGACTCCTTATTCCGACAGGCCCAGCGAAGGTGTATTCACGGTAAACGCAGAACTACTGCCACTGGCTTACAAGTCCTTTGAAGCCGGGCCGCCTGACGAAAGGGCTGTAGAGCTTTCCAGAATCGTCGATAGATGTATTCGTGAAAGCCGGGCCATAGACTTGGAGAACCTAGTTCTGATTAGGGGAGAGAAGGTCTACATGCTCTACATAGACTGCTATGTCCTAGACTATGATGGAAACTATTTTGACGCAGCCGTTCTCTCGGCCGTGTCGGCACTCATCACTGGAACGCTTCCCAAGTGTCGGGTCGTAGACGGTAAAGTCGAGAAGATTGAGGGTGAAAGGATTCCAATACCCTTGAGAACAATCCCGGTCAGCGTGACTATGGGCCTTATCAAAGACGTCCTGCTCGTAGACCCTATACCCGTTGAGGAGAGCGTCCTAGATACTTCTATAATCGTGGGCTATACGTCAGACTCGACCGTAGCAGCTGTCCAGAAGAATACTCCAGGGCTTATGCCGGTGCCGCTGCTGAGGCAGGCCCTTGAGACGGGTAAGCTCAAATCTCAGGAGTTGAGGGAGAAATTGCTGGGGTGTTTAGGCGATGCCGTCAAAAAGTAAGGGGCCGACAGGAGGCCTGAAAGCGAGGTATGGCTCCACTCTCAGGAAGAGGTGGGCCGAGGTTGTCAGCTCAGCACGGGACCTGTATATATGCCCCAGATGTGATGCGAGGAAGGTAAAGAGGGTCTCGGTAGGGGTCTGGAGATGCAGCCGATGCGGCTACAAGTTCGCGGGACAGGCATACATGCCCAAAGCTAAGGTGAGGTGAATTGGCGTCCTTCAGGATGAGGTTAGACATTCCCATGCCCTCTGAACAGGCTACAGTCGTCTTAAACGCTTTAACCCCTGAACTTAAGAGGGTTGGAAGGCGGACCGAGGTGAGGGCTGAGAGGATGGCCGGCGGGTTGACCTTCCAAATCAAAGCCTCTGACTTGATTGCTGCTAGGGCAGCGGCCAACTCATTTATTAGGTTATTAGACCTCTCAATTTCTATGTACTGGGTGGTTGGTGGTGAGCGGTAGGGAGGTGCCTCCCAGTGTTCAGCAGCAGGTTCTCAGGCTCCAGCAGCTGCAGCAGTCACTAGCTGTGTTACTGTCGGAGAAGCAGAGGATAGAGGCCGAGTTGGCTGAAATTGGTGCAGCCCTTGAGGAGCTTAACAAGCTTGAGGATGGTGTCTCGGTTTACAAGGCCGTCGGACCAGTCTTAGTGATGTCTACTAAGGAGAAGGTGGTCTCGGAGTTGAATGAGAGGAAAGAGCTGGCTGACACACGCCTAAAGGTTCTGGAGAGGCAGGAAGCCAGGGCTAAGGCCCAGATAGAGTCTCTTCAGAAGGAAGTCCAGAGGATGTTGGGCGGTTCTGAGACTGCGTAGGTTCTTTACCTGAATATCTGGCTGTTGTCTGGGGTGGCGGTGTCTTGAGGGATGAAAGGTTAGTTGAAAGGCTTCATAGAAGGCTCGGCGAAGTGTGTAGGGGGAAGAATATTGCCCTGATATCCCATTGGGGGGGTGACGCTGACTCGATCGGCGCATCCTACGTGCTGTCCAGACTCTTAAAAAGCCATTACGGCGGATTGGATACGGTTTTCAAGATACCCGACGAGCCCACAACCTACGCCAAGGCTGTGATGTCCAAGCTGGGCTTCAGAGAGGGGGCACTGAGCAGTCCAGACGTCTACATAGCCGTTGATGTAGGCTCAGAGGAGCAGCTGGGCGATTTGAGGGAATCGATACTCTCCTCAAGAGCACCTGTAATACTGATAGACCATCACCTCCATGAGGAAAACAGAAAAATCCGAGTCGAATATTACACATCAGACCTTTATCAGGCCACTTGCGAGATCGTCTACGACCTTACAAGATACGTTAACTGGAATCTTGATAAGATGGATGCAACAGCACTGTTCCTCGGCATCTACTATGATACGGCGAGGCTCTCCGTGGCTGATGGTGAGACTGCTGAGAAGGTTTGCATCCTGCTGGGAAGCGGCATTGTCCCCGCTGAAGTCCTCTCAGGTCTTGAGACCGTCATGGATGACTCGGAGAGGATGGCTCGCCTCCGGACAGCTTTACGTATGAGGGTCTATAAGGTGGGTGAGTGGGTTGTCTCATGCTCTGAGGTCAGCGCATACCAGTCAGCAGCGTCCCGCTCTCTCATCATGCTGGGAGCTCATGTGGCGCTTGTGGGAAATCAGGAGGGAGACCTTGCAAACATCTCGATCAGAGCTACTAGCGACTTTGTAAAATCGACCAACATAAGTGTGGGCGATAGGTTGGTTCAGATGATCCTCAGCAGATTTGAGGGCTCAGGCGGCGGACACAGGAATGTTGGCAGAGTTAGATGTAGGGGTAGGCTGCAGGACATCTACAGTCACCTTATACGGCATATGTCCCTCAAGCTTGGAGTAGACTGGGAGGAAATAGCTGAATAAGTCATGAAGATCATCGAGATAAAAGACCTGAGCTTCACTTACCTCGGGCAGTCCAGGCCGTCCCTTAAAAATGTGAACCTAGAGATCGGGCCTGGCGAATTCATCCTCGTCTCTGGCCCAAGCGGAGGCGGCAAGTCAACACTATGTAGGTGTATAAACGGGCTGATCCCCCACTTCTATGAAGGTAAGCTCAGCGGTGAAGTCATCGTAGACGGGCTTTCAACCAAGGATACTCCGACATACATCTTATCGCAGCACGTCGGAATGGTTTTCCAAAACCCCCAGAATCAGCTCTTCTCACTGAGCGTCGAAAATGATATAGCTTTCGCTCTTGAGAATCTCGCGCTTCCCAGAGAAGAGATAAGTTCAAGGGTTAGTGAAGCATTAAAGCTCATGAACCTTAGAGAACTGGCCGACCGATCACCATTAGAGCTCAGCGGTGGACAGCAGCAGAAGGTAGCGCTAGCCTCTATTCTCGCTTTAAGGCCTAAGGTGATAATGCTGGATGAGCCGACATCATTTCTAGACCCGGCTTCAGCACAACAACTCATCAACACCGTGGATGAAATACGTAAAAACCTAGGCCTGACAATATTGATGGTGGAGCATAGGGTCGACATGATAGCTCCAAGGGCGACTAGGATGATTGTTGTTCATGAGGGAGGGGTAATCTACGACGGTTCTCCCCGTGAATTTTACGAGAGGTATGACAGTCACCTTTACGGTGTCTCAACCCCCAAGCTAGCACGTCTGAGCTATGAGCTGGGTAGGAGGATTGAAGGATGGCCCGGCGTGTTCCTGGATATTGACGGCTTCGAGAGGGCGGTGAGAGAATTTGCCAGTCATAGAATTCGATAGGGTTTCCTACACTTATCCATCAGGTGTTAAAGCCCTCAAGGATGTGAGCTTCACCGTTGAAAAGGGAGAAATTGTAGTCCTTATGGGTGAGAACGGCTCGGGAAAGACGACGATATTAAAACATCTTAACGGACTCCTCAAACCAACATCGGGCCGGTTATACGTTGACGGTCTTGATACATCCAAATCCACAGTGGCCCAGCTCTCCGCAAAAGTCGGTTTAGTATTCCAGAATGCGGAGAACATGTTCTTCGAGTCAACGGTGTGGGATGAGGTAGCCTTTGCCTTGAGAAACTTTGGCTTCGGGGAGGATGTGGTGAGAAGAAGGGTTGACTGGGCGCTGAAGTTTTTCGACCTAAACGGCTATGCCTCACAGTCACCCTTCACCCTTAGCGGTGGTGAGAAGAAAAGACTCGCATTTGCCATAGTCCTAGCATGGAGCCCGGCTATAATTGCCTTGGATGAGCCGACGATAGGACAGGACAGTCTCCAGAAGGAAAAGATGCTTCACATGGTTAAGCTCTTAAACACGCAGGGACATACCATACTGCTGGCCAGCCATGATGTGGAATTTGTGGCGGAGCTGAGGCCGAGGATAATACTAGTCTCATCAGGAAAGATCACGGCAGATGGTCCATGCGAGGAGATTTTATCAGATCTTGAGATACTCAGGAAATGCTCAATTGTCCCGCCGCAACTTGTTCTCGTGATGGATAGACTACGGGACTTGGGGCTGTCCAGGAAAATCTTAGATGTACCCGAGGCGGTTAAGGCAATTTCAGAGGTGATAGGCCATAAGCATATTTGAGGGGCTGAGGTTTAGGCCTGGAAAAAGCTTCGTCCATAGAATTGATCCACGCGTTAAACTATTAATTTCCATCTTTATTCTTTCAACAGCGGCCATTTACGTGGATATAGTGATCCTATCAATATTGCTTGTAGTAGAGGCTTCCGCTGTCGCAGCGGCCCGCGTGATGCGCCTCTGGCTCAGGACTTTAAGGGGTTCCTCTTATCTTGCAGCGCTGGTGTTTATCATAACATTTTTGGCACGCACCTTGACCGGCGCGGATTTTTTTGATGCGATCGGCTATGCCATAGTTTACACTTTTAGGCTTGTCGTCTTCCTAACATCGTTCTCCCTCTTCTTTCTAACGACTACTCCTGAGGAGATTGCGTTAACCATGAGTAAGGCGAGGATACCGTACGAGTATATTTTTGCATTTGTCTCGGCTGTGAGGTTTACACCGGTTGTGGCAGATGAGATGAGGACGATAATGGATGCCCAGAGATCAAGGGGGCTTGAGCTTGATAGGGGGCCGTTCACAGCAAGACTTCGGAGAATGATACCGATCCTAATCCCGCTGCTGGTTAATGTTTTGAGAAGATCGTATGAGCTGGCCGAGGCGATGGAGGTTAAGTGTTTCGGAGCAACTAAGAAGAGAACCTATCTTAAAGACCTCAATCCCAAGACCTCGGATTACCTAATTTTAGCAGGCTCCGTCGGATTATTCACCATCACGATCTACATGAGAATAAACGGATACATGCCCTTTGAAGCGATTACGGGGATAAGGCTGGTTAGTGGTATGTGATAAGCCCCTTCTCCTCAAGTAGTTCTTGCAGCTTTGTCACAGCCTCATACACGTCCTTTTCATACTTGGCTCCGGTGCAGACCAGCTTACCACTGGCAAACATGAGTATAACCACCTTTGGAGTCTGCATCCTAAATATCAGGCCTGGGAACTGCTCAGGCTCATACATAACATTTTCCAAGATGGATGCAGCCCTCTCCAAATCTATACGGCCATGTAGATCTATGGAGGCTACGATATTTTGAATCTCTATCTGCGGCTCTTCCTTAATCAGGAAATCTTCCCTCTTAAGGGATCTGACCACGGTCTTAACAGCCTTAATAGACTCCTCTTCACTCTTGGCGCCGGTGCAGACCATCTTACCACTGCTGAAGATCAGTGTGGCCGTCTTAGGCTTGGCAAGTCTGAAAACCAGGCCCGGGAACTGAGCAGGTTTATACTCCACATCTGGGAAGGTCCTCTGAATCTGGGCTAGATCCAGCTTCTGGAAGAGGGTGACGCTCGCCACCACATTCTGTATCTCAACCTTCGGTTGGGGTCCCTTTGGCATTTTTGCATCACATAAGAGGATTGTCTTCCTATAAATATCTTTTATCCTCAAAATGTATGTATTTTCTCTCCATTATTACCTCTTTTCCTGCTCTTCTTCCTTGTCCTGATACCGCAACTGGGGCATTTATCAGCATCCTTATACCCCCTTCATACATCGGATACAGTAGTAGAAGCCTTTCTCGTAGTCTGGCCTGCTTATCTGTGGTGGGTATAGGGCCTTCTCATCCTCTTTATAGAAGATCTCGAAATTACCATTCAACACCTTTAAAACCACGTTTATCCTACCGTCCTCGCCATGGAGAAGCGGTGCGAAAGCCGTCCCAAGGTTTACCCTGAGGGATGAGCCAGATATGTCATGCCTCGCCTGAAAAGAATACCCTCGCATATGAGCCAAAACATAACCCCTCTCTGGAATATCGAGGTCTTGGACTATGCTTTTAGAGCATTTAAGCCGTACGGATTTCACCTCTCTTCTTACAACATGCATAACGACCTCTCTCTGGTTTCCTAGAAAATCCAACAAGTTTATGCCGCTAAGGGGTGCGTCCGCTTATATAGAGGTGTGTCTCCACCCGAGACAAACCCTATATAAGGTGGAGACGGGTATGCCATGGCTGGAAAAGTCGTGGTCTCGGACCCTAGGCCCCGGGGTGAGGGGGTTATCCCCCCAGGGGCAGAATCAAAAACATTTACTAGGGGAGGGGGTTGCGTTCTTCGCCGATGTGCACCGAAAGGCGAGGAATGGTGAGGGTTATAGGATAACCTTCACCACCGACGGTTCTTCCTTCAAGCATGTAGACGGCTTCAAGGACTTACCGGTGAAGGCGGGTGACAGGGTATTCGTCGATACTCTACCACTCAACCACACGGATGCTGTGATAGAGCTTTTGAGGCGGGATGTAGAGGTCTATTATCTCAGACGGCTTACGCTAATCAGGAGGAAACGTGAGGAGCTTAAGCTTCAGAAGAGCGCTAGGAGTGATATCAAAGCATTGATGTCGGTCGAGGAGAGATGGTTCAGAAGGGTTAGGGAGGACTTTCTGGTGATGAGACGGATGATAGCCGCTTACAGAACCCTCCAGAAGACACATCAACAACTGATGAATAAATACAAGGCCGTATCAGAGGTCGAGAGAGACACCATAAAACCGGCGATAAAAGCCATAGAGGTGCAGATGGATGAGCTGGCTACAAAGATATCGGAAGAGGCCGGTAGGAGATATCCGGCCTACAATAGATTGCTCAACGAGTTAAACATTAACACGCCATCGGCCAGAGAAGCACTTGCCGAACTAATGACATACGTCGACTTCGCCAACAGCCCACTAAGAGGTCTTAAGAAGCTTCTTGGACTCTACAGGCCTGTGAGGTCGAAGAAGGATAAGCGTTGGAGGCTGTATGACGGGAGGCTACACCAAGCGGTCAACAGACTAGCAATGGCATACTACGCCACTATCCCAAACGGACGGATGTGCTGGCAACTAACACGACGGCTCAAAGAACTCTCGACAACCTAGACACAGGGATAGGCCCCCGGCAACAAGGGGAAAACCCCAGAACATATACACACCGGGGGCTATGTTTTTATAATCGCTGGCACAATCTTGGCCAGCGGGCTATCTGATTATAATCCCGGCATCTGGGGTTCTAGGCTTGCTGCTGGGGCCATGCCAAAACCCCCCTTCCCCCTCCTTTTTCTCCCCCTTTCTCATGTATTTTAAATGCTACTTTTACACCCCCCAAAGGTGTGAGAAGGCCTTCGACACTGTAGTTAACGCTGGCCGCGGGTTGGTCTCATGGCTTGTTGGTAAGCGTTGAAAGCGGCAATATCTATTTATCCTGCTATCTGAGGGGGTAGTCAGGTTGCGGTAAATTGGGTAGGAGGAAATATTCAAGACCTAGACACGGCTCCCTGGCGTACCTGCCTAGGGGAAGGTCTGCGAGACTGCTACCCCGTGTTAAGCACTGG
>Ga0197142_1000949_pt1 | contig 26876 bp, 15 predicted proteins | sample GBS60_MetaG_FD_148614 | JGI IMG/M metagenome (GOLD analysis project Ga0197142, IMG submission 148614) | Sediment microbial communities from Great Boiling Springs, Gerlach, Nevada, United States - GBS 60_MetaG | ecosystem: Environmental > Aquatic > Thermal springs > Hot (42-90C) > Sediment... | reverse complement strand
CGCAGAACCATGAAACAAAGCGGAGCTAAGTTATTCGGTTGGTTGGGGTTGATGGCCTGGGCGGTGGGCAGTGGAATGACCGTTTTGGCCGATGTGCCCCAGGCCGTCTTGCAAGCCGAGGCGGAGCGGATTGCCGCCATGGAAAAAGCCAAGCCTTCGGTGGTGGCTATTTTTCCGCCTGCTGGACCCGGCGGTGGCTCCGGCGTGCTGATCTCCAGGGATGGATATGCACTTACAAATTTTCACGTAGTGCGGCCCTGCGGCAACTGGATGAAATGCGGCCTGCCTGATGGCAAAGTCTATGACGCCGTGGTGGTCGGCCTGGATCCGACGGGCGATGTGGGGCTGATCAAACTTTTCGGCCGGGATGATTTCCCCGCTGCCGAAATGGGCGATAGCGACCAGGTCCAAATGGGCGACTGGGTCTTCGCCATGGGCAACCCCTTCATGCTGGCCAACGACTTCCAACCGACGGTTACCTACGGAATTGTTTCCGGTGTACACAGGTATCAACCGCCAGCGGGTACCATCCTAGAATACACCGACTGTATCCAGACAGATGCATCCATCAATCCGGGCAATTCCGGCGGCCCCCTGTTCGATGCCAAGGGCCGACTGATCGGCATCAACGGCCGAGGCTCCTTTGAAAAACGAGGCCGGGTCAATGTGGGCGTCGGCTACGCCATTTCGATCAATCAGATCAAAAACTTCCTCGGCCATCTGCACGGCGGCCTAATCGTCGATCACGCCACCCTGGGCGCTACGGTGACCACCGACGATAAAGGCCGGGTCGTCGTCAACCACATCCTGGAAAGCTCCGACGCCTACCGACGCGGACTGAATCCGGATGACGAAATTATCTCGTTTGCTGGTCGGACGATCAGCACTCCCAATCACTTTAAGAACGTTCTGGGGATTTTCCCGAAAGGCTGGCGGGTGCCGCTATCGTTTATCCATGAGGGACAGCGATACGATGTCTATGTTCGCCTGGCCGGCGTGCACCGCACCGATGAACTCCTGGAACTTCTGGAGGGTCGTCGGCGGGGCGGCCCCATGCCCATGCCGATCCCCAAACCGGAGGAAAAACCAGGCCCAGAAAAACCCGCACCTCAGAATCCCTCTGCCGAAAAACCCGATCCGGAAAAGCCTGCCGGAGAAAAACCGCCGGCAGCTAAACCCGGTGGCGAAAAGGATTCGGCAGGAAAATCCGGCAGCCAAAAAGGCAAACCGTCGGAAAAACCCAACGGCAAGCCGGAACAGGTGTCCAAACCAACACCGAAACAGATTCCCAGTCCGAAGCCTCAGCCGGGTCAGCCTCCAATCCCCGGCCTACGGCGCATGGCCCCCCCGCCGATGCCGGAGATTGTCAAACAACATTTCGAGGCCAAACGGGGGTATGCGAACTACTATTTCAACAAGCTGCATCGAGACCGGGTGCTGAAGGCCTGGAAAGAAAAGTTTCCGGTGGAGGGTTTGGCGGGCGATTGGACCCTACGAGGCAAACTGGACACCGGCGCCGAGTTCGAACTGGTCCTAACCAACCAGGGCCTGAGCATGAAGGTGGGGGCCAACCAGATGCGTTGGTCGGCCGGGCCGGATTTGAGCACCCTGCTGGAGCCGCAGCATAGCGGCGGGCTGTTCCCGGCTCTGTATCTGTGGCGCCGGTTGGCCCTATTGGGCGCCCAACGGTTCGGCGAAGTCAGTTACTGGGGTACGGCCCCGGTAATCAACCGGACCGGACTGGCCGATGTCCTGCAAGGCCAATATGCCGGGGTGGAAACCCGATTCTATTTCGACCCCGCCGAGGGACATCTGGTGTTGGTGGAACTATTTGGCGACGAACTTTTAGACCCCTGCGAGGTGTATTTTCAGGACTATCGGCTCGTCGAAGGCCGATGGCTACCGCAGCGGATGGAAGTCCGGTACGGCGACATCGTCTTCGGCGTCTTCCTGGTGGGCCAGGTAGAGTTTCAAAAAGGTACCTGGCCGGAAGAAGCGCCGCCGAAAGAAAAACCGGAGGAAAAATCGTCCAAAGAAGGCCCTTCGGAAAAAGCCCAAGAGAGCCCATCCGAAAAACCGGCTAAACCTACCGAAATCGCTCCCAAAGAAGCGCCTTCGGAAGAAAACGAAGAAAAACCGGCCCTGCCTGCCGAAAAGCAACCTCCGGCGCCGGGTGACAAGCCACTCCAACCGGCACCGTCGGAGCAACCTTCGAAAGAGAACGTTCCGGCGGGAAAACCGGGCGCCGAAAAGCCCGCTCCTCAGCAGATCGAGCCGAAACCCATTGATCCCATGCCGGGACCTCAACCGTCCGAAGAAACCAACACCGAACTCTAACCCTCGGCAGAAAAAGGACTAGATTCCCCTGCGAAATCCACGAATCCATAGAGTATTGTTTGCTTAATTATTTGCTTAGAGGAGACCAGATCGGTGAGCCGAAACGTTACTGGTTTGTGTATCCCGCTGCACCGGGCAGGGGGCCGGATGTGCCGACCGGCAGGCCTCTGGCTAGCCGCTGGATTGATGATTACCGGGTTGATGACCGGCGCTGTTCTCCGGTTGCCGGAGGCGGTAGCGGCCAGTCGGATTGCCGCCACCATCGAACAGGTCCAGCCAAAAATGGTCAAAATCTATGGCGCCGGCGGTTTCCGCGGGCTGGAAGAATATCAAAGTGGAATGCTCATTTCGGAACATGGACATATTTTGACCGTTTGGAGCCATGTGCTCGATACGGATGAAATCACCGTGGTGCTCTACGACGGTCGGCGGTTTCAGGCGAAGCTGTTGGGTGCGGATCCCCGGCTGGAAATTGCCGTGCTGAAAATCGACGAGGAAAACTTGCCCCATTTCAACTTGCAAGAGGCGGTCGAGGTGGGACCAGGCACACGCATTTTGGCGTTCAGCAACCTGTTTAAGGTGGCCATGGGCGATGAGCCGGTCAGCGTGCAACAGGGAATCATTTCGGTCAAGACGCATCTATCGGCCCGGCGTGGGGCGTTTGAAACGCTCTACAATGGCCCGGTCTATGTGATCGATGCGGTTACGAATAACCCGGGGGCGGCCGGCGGCGCAGTGGTTACCTACCGTGGGGAACTGGTGGGCATGATCGGCAAAGAAGTGCGCAATGCACTGAACAACACCTGGCTCAACTATGCGGTGCCCATCGAGGCCCTCCGCCCCTCCGTCGAACAGATCATTGCCAAAGGTGGCATGGTAGCCCAACCGGAGCCGGAAACCCCGCCCCGACCACAGCGATGCTTGGAACTCAGTCGGCTTGGGATTGTGTTGGTGCCAGATGTGCTCCCCAGGACACCGCCCTATGTGGATTGGGTGCGGGAAGGTTCCCCGGCCGAAGCCGCCGGTATAAAACCGGATGATTTAATCATCCTGCTGAACGACCGGCTCATCCACTCCTGCCAGATGCTGCAGAAGGAACTGGAGTTTATCGAACACGACGCGGAGATTAAGCTCACGCTGCTTCGGGGACTGGAACTCGTTGAGGTGAAACTGAAAGCACCCCCAGACCCTGGGCCAACGTCGGCCAAACCGTGAATGGGTTTGAGGATGGCACCCATTCCGGCGGATATGGTACCCGTTCCGGTTGATAGGATAACGTATTTTATTCCCTCTCCCCTGGCGGGAGAGGGTAGGGTGAGGGGGAACACTGGAGGGGCATGCTCGTCGTGTCCGCCGGACCTGACAAGCAGGCCCCTCCATTTCGCCCTCTCACCCGGCTGAGCCGAAGGCTCAGCCGGCTTCTCCCACGAGGGGAGAGGCGAGTGGCTTCATTCGGCTAAAATGTTACGTGTTTTCGAAGAAAAGGTTGTAGGTTTTTATGGGGATGGTCCGAATATGAACAAAGCCATATCGGTAAAAAAAGTAAAAGTATCTGTGTGGCTTGTTGTTGGCGGTTTGCTCTGTTGGTCTGGGATGGAGGCGGTTGGTTGGTCGTTGGAGGAGGGGCCAGCGGCAAAGCAGTCCCCTGCAGCCAAGCCATCGGTCGATCCCAGCAAGGAATCCCCCGCCAAGGCTGCCGAATCCCCGGCCAAGGCCAGCCAGGAAGACCTGGAACTTTTGGAGCAGAAGGCGTTCCAGGCTGCTGTGCGGCGGGTGGCCCCTTCGGTGGTGATGATCGAGACGGTAGGCGGGCTGGAAAAGGTGGGCCAGGTACTTTTCGGCACGGGGCCGACCACCGGCTTGATCGTCGATCCGGAAGGATACATCGTTTCCAGTGCCTTTAATTTTGTCAACAAACCTAGTTCCATCTTGGTTCGGCTTCCGGACGGGACGCGTAAAGCAGCCAAACTGGTGGCCAACGATACCAACCGGATGATCAGCCTGTTGAAGATTGAGGTGGATCGGCCGTTGCCTGTGCCGGAGGCAGCTCCTCGGAGCAAGATGCGGGTGGGTCAGTGGGCCATTGCCGTCGGAAGGGCGTTTGGCGAAGAACATCCGAATATCACAGTGGGGATTATTAGTGCTCTGAACCGGATCTGGGGCAAAGCCATCCAGACCGATGCAGCCGTTTCGCCCAACAATTATGGCGGCCCGTTGGTGGACATCCATGGGCGGGTTTTGGGGGTGTTAGCGCCGCTTTCGCCCCAGGGAACCTCGGAAATTGCCGGCGTGGAATGGTATGATTCGGGCATCGGGTTTGCCATCCCGCTGGAGGATATCTTGCAGGCGCTACCCCGGCTCAAACAGGGCAAAGACCTCAAAGCCGGCCTTTTAGGCATTCAGTTTAAAAATCCGGCGCTGCATATCAGTGAGGCGGTCATCGGCAGTTGTCGGCCGAACTCTCCGGCGGCCAAAGCGGGCCTGAAGGCAGGAGATAAAATTATTCAGGTGAACGAAAGGCCTATTAACCGGGCCGCCGAACTCAAAGAAGAAATCAGCCGCCGCTATGCAGGGGATAAGCTTCGGCTGGTGGCATTGCGTGGCAAAGAGCGAATCGAATGTGAGGTGGAACTAGCCGCCGAGATTGCGCCGTATGTTCGGCCGTTTTTGGGCATTTTGCCGATGCGCAGCCTGCCCGGCCAAGAGACCCCGGGCGTGGCTGTCCGATATGTCTATCCGAACAGTCCTGCCGCCAAGGCGGGCCTCCAACCAGGCGATTTGGTGGTTCGATTTGCCGGGCAAGATCTGAAGGATGCCCCCAGCCTTCGCCAACTGGTGGCGGAACAGGAACCCAAACAAACCGTCGAACTGGTGTTCCGACGAAACGACCAAGAGCAAACAAAACAAATCCAGTTGGCTCCGGTGCCGGACACCATTCCGGCCGGTCCGTTGCCGGCGGCTCGACTGGCCGGGAAACCGCAAACAGTGCCCGAAGGACTGAAATTAGGGATCGTGGAACTCAAAGTACCGGAAATGCCGCACGAAGTTTGGGCCTATGTGCCCGAAAGCTACGATCCGGCCGTCTGGTATGGGGTGGTCTTTTGGCTACACGGCCGGGCAGCGGTCGATCCAAAAGAACTCATCAACCGATGGAAGCCGTTTTGCGATGCCTACGATCTGATTTTTGTCGTACCGAAGGCGGTGCACGGCAATCCTCCCCAGTGGCTACCGGCGGAACTGGAACTTCTGAAAAAACTGCTAGAAAACCTGCGGGCCGGATACCACGTGGACGCCAACCGGGTGGTAGTCATCGGCGATGGGCCGGGGGCGAACTTTGCCTGTTTGGCCGCTTTCCAACATCGGGAAGGGATTCGGGCCGTCGCCGCCCTCTGCCCGGAACCGCTGATACTGCCGTCGCCAGAAAACGACCCGGCCTATCCACTTTGGGTGTACATTGCCCGACCGGAAAAAGATCCCCGCGCCGCCCAGATCGATGCTCTTGTCGGCAGACTCCGAGCGGCGAAATATCCGGTAGTGGTCAAAAATCTAGGCGAAAAGGTGCGGGATCTAAACGCCGAAGAAATGGCCGAACTGCTCCGGTGGATCGATGCCTTGGACCAAATTTAGTTATTGGTAACACTTTAGCCGACGGAAGGGACTCACTGTGTCATTCCTGCGGAAGCAGGAATCCAGGAGCGCGAATGTGATCGGTCATAGGCGTTCCTGGAGCGGACTCAATGTGTCATTCCTGCGGAAGCAGGAATCCAGGCTGCTTGGTGCCTGCTAGGGTGTTGCTGCCGGGCAAATGGGAACTCCTGGGATACTTCCTGGATTCCCGCTTTCGCGGGAATGACACAAAAGTTGGATTCCCGCTTTCGCGGGAATGACACAAAAGTTGGATTCCCGCTTTCGCGGGAATGACACAAAAGCTGGATTCCCGCTTTCGCGGGAATGACACAAAAGGGGCCCCTCACCCGGCCTCGGCTTCGTCTCGGCCGGCCTCTCCCACCGGGGGAGTGGCGAGTAGCTTTATTTGGCTAGAGTGTTACCCAGATTGAAGCCCCATCCATCAGGATGATCGGCTACCGGATTCAAAAGATAAGCATTGGGACGATGGTCTTACGAGGGACTTTTGTCGGTGCTCTCCGGGTGGGCTGATCCCCGGATATAAACATCCGACCGGGAGTTTTTTTCATCGGAGGAGAGGTCCGTCTCCGGACCTTCTGAAGAAGAGTTGGCGGGGGATTCTTCTGTGAACTGGTCCGCTGCGATCTGGTCCGGCTGACGCACAGGCCCAGGGATTCGATAACGTTCTCCCAGCCAGCGGGCCAGATCGATCTGCCGACACCGCTCGCTACAAAACGGCATGGCCGGGCTGGTGGCCGGATCAACCGGCCGGCCACAAATCGGACACGGATGCTGGGGCATGGTTAAGGCGTCCTGACGGAGGACGAATGCCTAACTCCCACTGGAATGGGTTGGTAGGAGGCGGACGGATCCCCTGGCGCCCCCTGGCGCACGCTTTGCAAGGCAAACGATGGGGGACCTTTTCCCGCTTGCAGCGGTATTATCAAAGGGGCTACGGTTTCCAAGGGGTTATTTTTTGCCGGCCTTTTCTTTTTTGGTTTCGGGAGATTGGGCGCCGTTGCCATCGGATTTGGAGCCGTTTTTCTCGGCGGCGGCCGCTTTTTTATAGGCGGCGCTTCGGTAATCGGTGATATAGAATCCGGAACCTTTGAACAAAATGGCGCCTCCCGGCCCGATCAGCCGACGCAGTTTCAGCCGACCACACTGGGGGCATCGCCGCTCCGGTTTGGCAGTAATCGACTGAAAAAGCTCAAACTGATGCTGACAGGCATCGCAGCGATATTCATACGTGGGCATGCGTGTCTCCTTTCCGATGCTTTCGACCCATAGAAGAAAAACCCAAAAGGAATATGAATACGCCCCGTAACATTTTAGCCGAATGGAGGGGATGTTGTGTCCTTCCTGCGTAAGCAGGAATCCAGATGCCTTCTGCCGTCCAAATTCCCCTCACCCGGCGGATCCTCTGGTACCGACGGCCTCTCCCGCCAGGGGAGAGGCGTTTTAGCTTTATTCGGCTAACTAGTTACCGGCTAAATAGTTACAACCAAGGGAACATGAATACGATCCATTGTACGCTCATTTCCCGCCATATTTGCCGGAAGAGCCGTCCGAAGAAGGCTCCGGCGTTGGAGATGACGGCTTTTCCGTAGGCTGAGGCGGATGATCGCCTTGGGAGGGTTCGACCGAGGTTTGTTCCGCCGGCGCAGCAGCCACGACCACCAAACTGGGCCGAACCACCCGGTCATGTAGGCGAAACCCCGGCTGGGCAACCTCCAGGATGGTCCCCGGCGGATGTTCGGTGGTAGGCATCTGACCTACTGCTTGGTGCAGGTTGGGATCGAAGGCTACTCCCAGGGCTTCGATCTCCACACAGTGATGCCGCTGAAGCACATCCTGAAGTTGCTTATAGACCAATTGGACACCGGCCAACAGGCCGGCAGCGTCGGAAGATTTCTGGGCCGAATCGATAGCTCGGCGGAGATTGTCCAACACCGGCAACATGTCCCGGACCAACGGAAACAAAGCGTAACGGCGTTCTTCCTCCATTTGCCGTTGTGTGCGACGTCGGAAGTTTTCCAGCTCGGCCAGGGCACGGAGTTTGGCCTCATTGGCGGCGGCCAATTCCGCCTGGGCCTGCTGGCAGGCCTCTTGGGCGGCAGCCAACTGCTGGCGTAACTGCTCCAACTGGTCTTCGGGAGCCGGCGCCGATTGCCCTCCGGCAGCCGGGGCGGGTTGCACTCCGGCAGGCGGGGGCGATGGACCGCCAGCAGCCCCCGCACCAGCCTGCACGTCCGGCCTGGCAACCGCCTGGTCGCCGGCAGGTGGGCGGGGTGCACCGGCAGATGGGCCGGGACCGGTGGATGGCCCGGAGCTGGCCGGTGCCCCAGTCGGCCCGGCAGATTCGTTCGGTTTGGCGCCGGCCGACCCCGGTGGGTCATCCGCCGCTCGCTTCCAACCGCTTTTATCGTGGATCGGAGTGCTGCTCATGGTTCATTCTCCTTGCGCTGAGAATCACTTCCGGAGGTAAAGAAGTCCTTCAGCGTCTCCAGGAAGGTTTTGCGGCGAGGCATGACCTCGGCATGTTCGATTTTGGCCAGTTCTCGAAGCAGCCGTTCGTGTTCGGCGCTAAGGCGTTTTGGCACATCGATAATGACCTCGACCAGCAGATCGCCTCGGCCCCGATAGCGGGGATCGGGCATCCCGCAGCCTCGGAGCCGAAACACCTGACCGCTCGATGTGCCAGGAGGAATCTCCAAGTCTTCGCTCCCTTCCAGGGTGGGCACCTGAATCGTAGCGCCCAGGACGGCCTGGGAATAGGTGATGGGCACCTGGCAGATGAGGTGCTGCCCGTCCCGGCGGAAGAACGGATGTTCCCGGACCGAGATGAATACATAACAATCTCCGGGCGGGCCGCCCTGCAGGCTCGCATCCCCTTCCCCTTCCAATCGCAGGCGCGTCTCGTTATCCACACCGGCCGGGATCCGGACTTCCCTCTGCACCTGTTTGAGCAGCGTACCTTCGCCCCGGCATTCGGGGCAGGCTTCTCGGATGACGGCACCGGCTCCCCTGCAGGCCGGGCAGGTCGTCTGGATCGAAATGAAGCCGGTCCGTTGGACAATCTGGCCTCGGCCGCCGCAATAACGGCAGGATTCCGGCTGGGTGCCAGGTTTGGCGCCGCTGCCGCTGCAACGGGGACAAATTTCTCGGCGCTGGAAGCGGATGGTTTTCGTCGTGCCACGAGCCGCTTCCAGAAGGTCGATTGTCAGGTCGCAGCGGACATCGGCGCCCGGTTGTACGCGGCGTCGGCCTCGGCGAGTCCGAAACGGACTGCCGAAAAGATCGGCGAAAATGCTGTCGGCAAAGATGTCGCTAAAGGCCTCGAAAATGTCTTCGACATCGCGGAACTCCCGGACATGACCCCCACCCTCCAGCCCCGCATGGCCGTACCGATCGTAAACCTGCCGCTTTTCCGGATCATTGAGCACTTCGAAGGCTTCGGAAGCCTCCTTGAACTTTTCCACCGCTTCCGGATTGTTCGGGTTTCGGTCCGGATGGTATTTCAGCGCCAGACGCCGGTAGGCTTGGGCGATTTCCTCCTGGCTTGCCGTGCGGGGAACGCCCAATACTTCATAGTAGTCCCGTTTAGTTGCCATGGTTTTCATGGCCTGCTGGATACAATACGGCGTTGGGAAACAAGGGATTTCCCACCGGCCCCCCGATGAAAAAAACCACTTCTATTTAACTTTACCTCGCTTTTCTATCCCATTGGGGCTGGGGTGGCCTCAATACGAGGCAGGTATTCCCTTGCCGGTGGTAACATTTTAGCCGAACGAAGAGGCACGATGTGTCATTCCTGCGTAAGCAGGAATCCAGGCTGCGCTGTGTCTGCTACGGTGTCCCTGCTGGGCAAGCGGGAACTCTGAGCTCGACTTTTGCCAATTTCCGTAACTCTTTGTGTTATCAAAAGTTACAAATCATACCGCATTGGTTCATGCATTTTCCTAAATCCAAGATTCCCAAAGAGTTAGGCCATTGCCCCGATGCCGGGTACCCCAAAATGGCAAAAGTCGAGCTTAGAGGCTGTCCCGAAAATCCGTTTTACCCTATCCGAGCGGTTCCAGCCTGGAGCCAGATGATCTCGGAAACCCCCTGTTTTTGTAGGGTTTTACCCACTGGATGGAGAGCCTCGGTTGGTTGGCCAACACCCAGATTTGGCAATTTCGGGACAGCCTCTGAGATACTTTCTGGACTGCCGCTTTCGCGGGAATGCCACCCTGTGGCCAGCTTCGTTTTGCTCTGGAGCCGTCTTCTCCCGCGGTGGGAGAGGTGAATTACTTCATTCGGCGTAACATTTTAGCTGAATGAAACGGTGCTGATTTTCCCTCTCCCCTGGCGGGAGAGGGTAGGGTGAGGGGGCAATAATAAGGGTACGGTCGTCTTCTTTTTTGCCCCCTCACCCGGCGGTGCCAAAGGCACCGCCGGCCTCTCCCACGGGGGGAGAGGCGGTTTGCTTCATTCGGCTAAATAGTTACCATTCGGCTAACATGTTACGCCGTTGGAATTCCGTACTCCGGGTTTATAGGCACAAAGGCGGGCCACCGCGCCAGTGGGCAGTAGCCCGCCTTTTGACCGGCTATGATGGCCCTTCCATGGGGTTGGGAGGAGGGCGCTGATGGCACAAGTTACCGGACCGCCCCTTCGATTTCCTTCTGCTTGTCTTCTTTCTTTAGGTCGGTAACCAGGGTTTCCGTAGTGAGCATCAGCCCGGCGATGCTGGCCGCATTTTCCAAGGCCACCCGGACCACCTTAACCGGGTCGATGATACCGGCCTTGAACATATCGACATGTTTTCTGGTATTGGCGTCAAAGCCGGTGTTGGTCGGTTTTTCTCGGACTTCTTCGACCACCACGGAACCATCCAATCCGCAGTTCTCCGCAATCTGGCGGAGCGGGGCTTTTAAGGCTTCCCGGACAATGTCAACGCCGATTTTTTCATCGCCGCGGGCGGAACTGCGAACCGCTTCGACGGCTTCGATGCAGCGCAAAAGGGCCACGCCGCCACCCGGCACGATGCCCTCTTCGGCAGCCGCACGGGTGGCATGGAGAGCGTCCTCGATCCGGGCCTTCTTCTGCTTCATTTCGGTTTCAGTCGGTGCGCCGACTTTGATGACGGCTACACCACCGGACAGCTTGGCCAACCGCTCCTGGTATTTTTCGCGGTCGTAGTCGCTGTCGGTGGTTTCGATCAGATGTTTGAGTTGTTCGATGCGGTTTTTGATCTCCGAGGGTTTGCCGGCACCTTCGACGATGGTGCAGGAATCTTTATCGACGGTGATCTTCTTGGCCCGCCCCAAATGTTCTAGGGTAAGATTTTCCAGTTTAATACCGAGGTCTTCGCTGATCACGGTGCCGCCGGTCAGGATGGCAATATCCTGCAGGAGGGCCTTCCGGCGATCACCGAACCCGGGGGCTTTCACCGCACAGCAGGGTAAAACACCCCGGAGTTTATTGACCACCAGGGCCGTCATCGCTTCGCCCTCCACGTCCTCGGCAATGATCAGCAAGGGCTTACCGCTTTGGACCACCTTTTCCAGGATGGGGATCAGTTCCCGAAGGTTGCTGATTTTCTTTTCATGGATCAAGATGTAAGCGTCTTCCAGGTAGCAGTCCATGGTTTCCGCCCGGTTGATAAAGTAGGGCGACAGATACCCTTTGTCGAACTGCATTCCTTCGACGCGTTCATAAGTGGTTTCGGCGGTTTTGCCCTCTTCGACAGTGATCACTCCGTCACTGCCGACGGCCTCCATGGCATCGGCCAACAGTTTGCCAATCTCCATGTCGTTATTGGCACTGATGGCGCCGACTTGGGCGATTTCTTCTTTGCTGGTAACCTTTTTGGCCATCGAATGTAGGTGTTCGACAGCAGCTTGGACGGCCCGCTCAATGCCGCGCCGGATGGCCGTCGGATTCGAGCCGGCCGTTACTTGCCGAAGTCCCTCTTTGTAGATGGCCCGGGCCAGGATGGTAGCCGTGGTGGTGCCATCGCCGGCCACGTTGCTGGTCTTGGAGGCCACTTCGTTGACCAGTTTGGCCCCCATGTTTTCAAACCGATCTTCCAGTTCGATTTCCTTGGCCACGGTTACGCCGTCTTTGGTAACCGTAGGACCGCCATAGGACTTATCTAGAATCACATTTCGCCCGGTAGGCCCCAGGGTAACGGCCACCGCATCGGCCAATTTTTCTACCCCGCGCAAAAGCCTCTGCCGGGCGTGATCTTCAAACAACAGTTGCTTGGGCACGGTCGTGTTCCTTTTTAAAAAGGAGACCTGAACATCAATCCCAATCCCACACATCCCGGACACAAGCCCACCTGCCAGGTCCTAGCTTCGGACCATCTGCCCGTGGGCCCAAAACCCATCTCTCCGAAAGCCATCATTGGGACGGCGCCGGTCGATTATTTCACGATCTTGGCCAGGATGTCGCTTTCGCGCAAGATTTTCAGTTCCCGGCCATCGACTTCGATGTCCGTGCCGGCGTATTTGCCGAAAATCACCTCATCGCCGACCGCCACGGACATTTCCGCCCGTTTACCGCCCTCCAGAAGCCGACCGGGGCCAACGGCAATGACGGTGCCCCGCTGCGGCTTCTCCTTGGCGGTGTCCGGCAGCACGATGCCACCGGCGGTAACCTCTTCGGCTTCCTTCGGTTCGACAACCACACGATCATCCAACGGTCGAAGATGAATGCTCTTGGCCATCTGTGCATCCCTCACGGAAAAAAATGGTAAACGCTCTACTTCCCAAAAACTCCTTGTTTCCGAAACCCGAACCCTTGCCCAACCCAGGCAAAGTAAGGTCTCTTGCTCTGACGGGGGATAGATAATGCCATACCGAAACATCCTCCCAGAACCACTTTTTTCGGTTCCCAAGAGGCCCGCACCCTGACATGATCCATCCCGCATTCAATTCGCTTGACTGGATCCCCCGGAACCAATGGCCCCAATCTAGGGAAGTCCGAACGATTGTTAGCTCCTACAAGTCGTGGACTCTGCCGGGTGGATACAGTCCCATTAGAACTCATCCATGTCGCCCATGTCCTCCATGTCCGGACCACCTCGGCGTCCTTTCTTTTCTTCTTTCTTGGGGATTTCGGTAACCAGGGCCGACGTGGTTAGCAACAAGGAAGCCACACTAGCGGCATTTTGCAAGGCGGTTCGCACCACCTTCGTCGGATCAATAATCCCGGCTTCCATCAGATCGCAGTAAACCTGCCGTTCGGCATCGAAGCCTTCGTTTTTGTTTTTGGCCTGCCGGACCCGATTGACGACCACCGCTCCGTCCAGGCCGGCATTTTCGGCGATCGCCCGAAGCGGCATGTCCAGGACGTTAAGCACGCATTTGGCGCCCAGGCCTTCGTCGCCGTCGAGTTCAAATTTTTCCAGGGCTTTGGCAGCCCGAATCAGGGCCACCCCGCCGCCCGGCACAATCCCCTCCTCCAAAGCAGCCTGGGTGGCCGCCCGGGCATCCTCCAGAAGCGCCTTGCGTTCCTTCATCTCCGTTTCCGTGGCCGCACCGACATTGATCTGGGCCACGCCCCCGGCCAACTTGGCCAGCCGCTCCTGAAGCTTCTCCCGATCATAGTCGCTGGTGGTTGTCTCGATCTCACGGCGGATTTGCTCGATCCGGCCTTCAATAGCCTTTTTATCCCCGCCGCCGCCCACAATCGTCGTATTCTCCGAATCGACGATCACCTTCTTAGCGGTGCCCAGATCTTTCAGCCGCACCGAATCCAACTGAATGCCCAGGTCTTTGAAGATCGGTTGTGCGCCGGTCAAAATGGCAATGTCGCCCAACATTGCTTTACGCCGATCACCGTAGCCGGGCGCTTTGACCGCACAGCAACGCAGAATCCCCCGCAGCTTGTTGACCACCAGGGTGGCCAACGCCTCGCCTTCCACCTCCTCGGCAATGATCAGAAGCGGCTTGTTAGCCTTGCTGACCGCCTCCAGAAGCGGGATGAGATTCTTGGCGCTGGCGATTTTTTCTTCGTGCACCAAGATGAGGCAGTCTTCCAACTCCACCTTTTGGTTTTCGACGTCGGTTACAAAATGAGGCGAGAGGAAACCTCGGTCGAATTGCATCCCTTCGACGACTTCCACGTAGGTTTCGCTCTGTTTGCCCTCTTCGATGGTGATGACGCCGTCTTTGCCGACTTTCATAAAGGCGTCGGCCAAGACACTGCCGATGGACGGGTCATTGTTGCCGGCAATGGTAGCAATCTGCTGGATTTCTTTTTTGTTCTTGGGATCTACCGATTTAGAGAGTTTTTTGAGTTCTGCCACTACGGCCTCGGTGGCTTTGTGGATGCCACGCCCCAGAGCCATCGGATCCGCTCCGGCGGAGACCATGCGGAGGCCTTCTTTGAAGATGGCCTCGGCCAAGACGGTAGCCGTGGTGGTTCCGTCGCCGGCCACTTCGTTGGTCTTGGTGGCTGCTTCTTTGACCAACTGGGCACCGAGGTTTTCATAGGGATTCTCCAGTTCGATATCCTCGGCCACGGTAACCCCGTCTTTGGTGATTTTGGGGGATCCCCAACCTTTATCCAACACGGCATTTCGGCCTCGGGGGCCTAAGGTGCTGCGCACCGCACGAGCCAACTTGGTAACACCGGCAGCCAGCGCCAGCCTGGCTTCATCCTCGAAGATCAATTGTTTTGCCACGGTGATTTCCTCCTGTGTGCAACCTGATAACCCACATCTAGGGATATTTCTTTGCGGACGATCTATCTATTTCCCCTCTATTGGAATAGCTCACCCCCCTTTTTGGGAGTGGAAGGGAACTGGTTTTTGTAACAAATTAAAAATTTAAAAATTTACCCGAATGGAGAAGCTCCGTATGTCATTCCTGCGTAAGCAGGAATCCAGGCTTCTCATGCCTTCGATACCCCCCTCACCCTACCCTCTCCCGCTAGGGGAGAGGGGAAAACATCGCCTCTTCATTCGGCTAAAATGTTACTGATTTTTTGTCATGCCTCCGGTATCCCACAAACCTATTTGCCCTGTTTCGGCCTCCCGCCTGCGCAATTGGCAGTTTGAAGTAAACTGCCTTTGTATAGAGCAACCATCGTGCCAAAGCCGGCCTCTTCTTAACCCCTTGTTAAATAAGCAGTTAGGCAGATCCCTTCTGGCCAGAATTGGACAGGACTTTCGGCGGGTGCCAGTTTGGCAGGAAACCGGGCTGCCAAAGGATGCTTGGCAATCTGCCGGAGTCCTTCGGTTATCCCCTCGAAAGTTCTACCTAAATCCATTCTTTCGGGGGGATGCAAGGTTGCTTCCTACGGGGGAAGTGGTACGATCTTGGTTGACAGTTCAGCCGAACGCAATAACTTCCCAGGGTGCGGTTTCTCCACGGGGGTAACCGGTGGGGATGCCGGCCTGGTTGTTGTCCCGGTGTGCCCACTGGGTACCAGAAGGAATTGCACTCGGTGGAATAGTTGCGATTTTTGTTTGACCAGGCATGGAAGGATTCGCCGAAAGTTGGGCATCTAGAGAAGGACGGGGAAGCGATGGCAGATCGGCACAACCATTACGAAGCCGCCTTCGAGGCCTATCTGCGCGAGCTTCGCGTGCCGTACATTGCGGTCAACGAGAGCCGCCGGAGCCTCCTGCCAGAAGGGGCCACGCTGAAGAGTTTGGATTTTCTTGTGCCGTCGTTGGGGCCTACCATTTGGCTGATCGACATTAAAGGCCGCCGTTTTCCCACCGGGCAAAAAAAACCGCAGTATTGGACCAATTGGTGCACCCAGGACGAACTGGAAAGCTTGGATCAATGGGAACAAATGTTTGGTCCATCGTTCCAAGGCCTTTTGGTATTCGCTTATTGGGTGGTGGGCCAACGAATGCCGCTGCCGGAAGAACAATTGTTCTCTTTCCGGGAGCAGACCTATGGATTCCTAGGCATCCCGCTGCTGGACTACCAGGCAGCAAGCCGACAGCGATCCCGCCGCTGGCAGACGGTGAGCATTCCGATGGCGGAATTCCGCAGGTGTACTCGTCCGGTGCATGAATTTTTAGGACGGTGCTGGCCCCCGGGGCTTGCCTTGTCGGCCGTCTGCCCAGCCGCTCCGTCGGCCCCTGCTCCCCCCGTGCCTCCGGAAGATTGGTGAGTCCCGTCTCCCCTTGGCTGCCAGCCACGGCTCTTTGGAACCGCTTTGGGGCAGGAGATTCGATACCTTCGGCATACTTTTTGCGTTCATCCGTATCCCCACCCGAAGCAATTGCCTCGCCACCCAGGAATATCCCGGCATATCCCGCTACGGCATCGGGGAGGGTTTGGCAGGTGGATCCGATTTAGCGGGCGGGGGCTCCGGCAGCAAGGGGGCCGGAACGTTGGCCGGGCCTTTTTCGGTAAGCGTCTGGTCCGTCTCCACCGGCATTTCTACCGGTGCACTGGGAGCCTGCAACAAGATCTTCACCCCATAGCGCTGCGCCAATTGCTCAAACAGCCGATCCAATGCCTCCTGCCGACGCTGTTGACGAAGCTCCTCTAGGATCATTCCACGGACCTCCGCCAAGGAAAGGGTTCGGGCAGGTATTTTTTTATCCACCAGTACCAGAAAATAATTCCCCCGAACTTCCAGCGCACTGCGGGTCCACTGGCCTTCTGCAAGTTGGAATAGCGGTGCCGGATCACCCAAAAGGGGATCGGGCCGATTCCGAACGAGCTGCCGTACCGTAGCTGCCGGTTGGCCATTGGCCCCCTTCAAGCCGGCCGCTATCTGAACAAATTGCTCAGCCGATTGGATTTTGCCCGCGGTTTCCGCAGCGGTTTGGGCGTCCGGCAATTGCATCACGACCACCTGAAGGATTTCCGGCTGCTGGAACTGGGCCAAATGGGAGCGGTAGTAGGCTTCGATGTCGGCTTGAGTAGGCGGCGTGTCGGGAAGTTCCCGTTCCAAAAATTGCTGCAAGAGCAACAGTTCGAGCGTTTCTTCCCGTTGGGCCAGGAATTCGGGGTCTTCGTGCAGCTTCATCTCCGTGGCCCGTCGGAGAAACAGATCATTCTGGAGCAATAGCCGCAAAAGCCGGGCCCGCATTTGCGGGGTGTTCCATTGGCGGAGTTGGGCGTCCCGGCGGGCTTTATCCGCGGAAAGGCCTTGGGCTGCCAGTAATTGGTCCAGCCGGTTCTGTAGAAGGGCGTCAAGGTCCGCCTCGGTAAGTTTCTGATCGCCGATGATCGCTACGACTTGTCCTTCCGGTTGTTTGCCCCCTGTTTGTAATCGGCGCTGGGCCAACCATTTTTCAATCGGGCCATAAAGTCCATACAAACGTTCACAGGTAGCTAAAGAGGCTTCTACCTGTTTTTTCACTTCTTCGTCCGGGGCCTCTTGCCGAAGCAGAACCAAGGCCTGGGCAGCTTTGGCGGGCTGATCGGCCCGCAGATACAACTGGCCGATCCGAAGCAACACCTCCAGCCGGTCCGCGGCGGCCGGATGGGCATTCAAATACGCTTGCCAAGCCTCCGCAGCTGCAGCGGCCAAACCCCGCTCTTCCAAATCCTTGGCCGCCGTTTTCAGGACCTGGGCATCCTGGGCCGCCGTGCCGGCCATAGGCAATCGATTGGCCAGCCATACCCAAAATAAAATCAACACCACCCACAGCGCAGCCAACTCGGCAAAGACCAGCAGCCCCCAAATGCCTAACTTTCCGCCGGTTTGGATGCCACCGGGCGCCGATTCCGAACCTGAATAAAGACCATCGGATTCCGACATAGCAAATCCTTTCCTGGAAGCGGTTGGAAGAGGTTATAAACATCCTCTGGAAAACGCGTAACATTTTAGCCGAATGATGCAACCTGTCTCTCCTCCGGCGGGCCAACCCAGGGTGTCATTCCCGCGCAAGCGGGAATCCAGCATTGCCGCCTCTGGCCTGGCCGTCCAGAGGCCGGCCTGGCCTTCGGTCAGGCCGGGTGAGAGCCCCCTGTATGGTCATTTCCGCCAAAGCGGGAATCCCGAGTTCCCCCCGTACCCAGCAGCCACAGCGTAGCAGGCACAAAGCAGCCTGAACTGCTGCTTCCGCAGGAATGACACATCGCCGTGCTCCATTCGGCTAAAATATTACGAAAACGCCAACAGCTTTACTTGGCGGGATAGCAAGTTCGATGGAGCTAGAGCTCCGAAGTAACCTTCATTATGACGGATAATCGCCTGTTTGCCCACCAGGAAAAACTGAGGAAAGAGATTCTTCAGCTCAGAGGAGGTGGAAGTTACCAGACAGCCCCAGCCTGCCAGGCCGGACGGGGTACGCTTTTAGAGAGGAAGCTCCCGGTAACCCTCGAAAAGAATTTGCCTAAATTGTCCATTTTGTCTGTTTTTTCGAGAATGCATTTTCTTCCCTCTCGACGGTCAGTTCTTAATACCACTGAAAGGGGGATAAAATGCGTTCTTATGGCTATTCCGAAGAACGCCCGTTTCTTGTACCTGCTTTATGGGGATAATCAAACACCTTATCCTGGGGGCAAGATACCTGATTGGACGGATTGACCGTTGCCATTGCGCAGCAACCCGTCCATAGGGCTGCAACGCCGGGAGGGTAGCACCCCCGATTTGACCTTTGCCGTGTATCTCCCGGAGAGCTAGAATGAACAACGGATGACAACAGGCATTTCGGCTTCGGCCACTGCCGGCCAACTTCATCGGTTGGCCGACTGCCTCATGCACCACGAAGGCTTCGCCCAGGTGGTGGCCAGCCTCCAGGCCGGTCATGCCGCCACGTTGGACGGAGTCTGGGGCTCGGCCTGCGCGCTGGTGGCGGCTGCTCTTCAAGCCCATGCTCCTGGGCCTCTGCTGGTTGTTACCCCCCAGCCGAAAGACGCAGAAGATTTCTTAGAAGATCTGGAACTATTTCTGGTTGCCGAGCAAGCAGCCCGGCAACTCTTTCCGGCTTTGGAACAACTGCCCGATGAAGCGGTGGCAGCGGATGAATCGTTCGGCCAGCGTCTGCGTGTGCTCAAACAGCTCCGAACGGATGGTTGTCCCAAGTTGGTGGTCGGCCCGATTCAGGCCCTTTTGCAACCGGTGCCGGAACCGGTTCAGGTGCAAGCCCATAGCCGACTGCTCCGGGTGGGCATGAGCTTGGAATTGGAGGAGTTGGTCGGATGGCTGGAGGCGGAAGGGTTCCAGCGGATGACCGCCGTCGCCCTGCCGGGGGAGTTTTCGGTCCGGGGCGGACTGGTGGATATGTTTCCTCCGGATGCCGACCTGCCTCTGCGCATCGAATTCTTCGGCGATCAGATTGACTCCATCCGGCAGTTCGAGGTGGCCAACCAACGCAGTGTTCGCTCTTTGGAGCAAGCCGAGATTACCGGTCTGCAGGTGATCGAAAATCAACAGGGCTTACTGGCCGATTATCTGCCCGAAGCGGCCTGGGTGGTGCTAGTGGAACCAGGCGAACTGGAAAGAACCGCTCAACAATACCAGCAACGCCTCGCCAAGGCGGAAAAAGTTTTTACGTATTTAGATGTTCTCCAACGGCTGATCCAATTTCCTTCGGTAACCGTTTCGGCCGTGGCGGCCAGTTCCTGGGAGACGACCTGTCGGCTGAAGATCGAATCCGTCGAGCGGTTTACCGGCGATGTGCACCGGGTGCGGGAGGAATTGGATTCGGTCGGTGCCGATCAGCAGGTCTATCTTGTTTGTGAAACGGAGGCGGAGATCGTCCGACTGAAAGAGCTGTTCCAGGAGAGCCGACTGGCCCAGCAAGGCCTGTTGCATTTTGTGCTGGGGAAACTGCATCGGGGGTTTCGCCTGGTGCCGGAACGCTTGGTGCTGGTCTCCAGCGGCGAACTTTTCCGTCGGGAGGAGATCCGTCGGCCGGTGGCCCGCCATTTGGGCAAGGTGATCGACAGTTTCCTAGAGCTGCGCGAAGGGGAGTTGGTCGTCCATGTGGCCCATGGGATAGCCCGGTATCGGGGGCTGCAGATTCTGGAGAAGGATAGCCAGGTTGAAGAGCATCTGGTGTTAGAATTTGCAGAGGGAACGAAGTTATATGTTCCGGTATCGAAGATCGGCCTGGTTCAAAAATACGTAGGCGGCACGAAGGCGCGCCCTCGGTTGGCGAAACTGGGCGGTCGGCTTTGGGCCCGGCAGAAAAAAACCGTCGAAAAGGCCGTTACCGATCTGGCCGCCGAAATGCTCCAGTTGCAGGCCAAACGGGCCTCCCTGCCCGGCATCCGCTTTCCACTCGATACCCAATGGCAACACGAATTCGACGCCTCTTTCCCTTATCCGGAAACGCCGGATCAACTGGATGCCATTCAGGCCGTCAAACAGGATATGGAGTCCTCCCGGCCAATGGATCGGCTGCTTTGTGGGGACGTGGGCTACGGCAAAACAGAAGTGGCGATGCGGGCGGCCTTCAAAGCCGTCTGCGCCGGCTACCAGGTGGCCATGCTCGTGCCGACCACCATCCTGGCCGAACAACACCTGCGCACCTTCACCAGCCGAATGGCCGAGTTTCCCATCCGCATTGCCGTGCTCTCTCGATTTGTCCCCCGCCGCCAGCAGGAACAAATCCTGGACGATCTGGCCGCCGGACGAATCGACATCATCATCGGTACGCATCGGCTCGTGCAGCCGGATGTCCGCTTCCATAATCTGGGACTGGTGATCATCGACGAAGAACAGCGGTTTGGGGTGGAACTGAAAGAGCGGTTCAAACGCTTTCGGGAAATGGCCGACGTGCTCACCATGACCGCCACGCCGATTCCCCGGACTTTGCACATGGCCTTAGTGGGGCTTCGGGATATATCGAACTTGCAAACGCCGCCTGCCGAGCGGTTGGCGGTGGAAACCCATGTGTGCCGATTCGACCCGGAGTTGATCCGTCATGCAGTGCTTCGGGAGCTGAACCGGAACGGGCAAGTTTTTTTTGTGCACAATCGGGTGGCTGATATTCAGGATATGGCGGCTCTCCTGCAACAGATCGTGCCAGAGGCGTCGCTGCGGATCGGCCATGCCCAGATGCCCGAAGACCAACTGGAGGAGGTAATGCTGGATTTTATCGACCATCGGTTTGATATACTTTTGTGCACTACCATCATTGAAAGCGGCCTGGACATCCCGAACGTCAATACCATCTTTATCAACGAAGCGGAGCGCTACGGCTTGGCCGATCTGCATCAACTGCGCGGCCGGGTAGGTCGGTATAAACATCGGGCCTATTGCTATCTGCTCATTCATCCGGAGCGGTACATTTCGCCCAATGCGGCTCGGCGTCTGCGGGCCATTGAAGAATATAGCCATCTGGGCGCCGGGTTTGCCATCGCCATGCGGGACCTGGAAATCCGAGGGGCCGGCAATATTCTGGGGCGGGAACAAAGCGGCCATATAGCGATGGTTGGCTATGAACTGTATTGCCAACTGCTGGAGCAGGCGGTAGCCCGGCTCAAACGCCAGCCGGTGCACACCCACCTGGAAGTGGACATTGACCTCCCCGGATCTGCCTACCTGCCCCGAACCTACGTGCCCGACATGCGTCTGAAAATGGACCTCTATCGTCGGCTGGCCCGGGCCGAAACCTACCAGGACCTGGAAATCCTGCGGTCCGAAATGCAGGACCGGTTTGGCCCCCTGCCGCCGGAGGTGCAGCGATTGCTCCGGGTGCATGAAATTCGGATTGCTGCCCAGCGGTGGTATCTGTCGGCCATTCGGATGGAGCGGCACGATCTGGATATGCCCTATGTGGTGTTCGTGTATCGGGTGGAGTCGCTGGTGCGGCATTTGGCCAAATTGAGCCGGGGTCGGCTCCGGATCGTGGATTCCCAAACCGCGTATCTCCCGTTGCCAAAAGAAGTTACGGAGCCGGACGAAATCCTGCGCCTGGTGAAAATGCTGTTGCAATCCGAGGAAGCAGTTCCTTATAATGCGGCCGGGTCTGTCCGATAAGCCCGAAAGGAACACTTAGCCGAATAAGCACCCTCCTGCCTCTGCCCTGTTGGGAGAGGCCGGCCAAGGCGAAGCCGAGGCCGGGTGAGATACTGCGTTGGGAGTCAAGGGGTTTTTTAGGGGGTACCTGCCTCTCCCCTGGTGGTAGAGACCGGCCTGGCCTTCGGCCAGGCCGGGTGAGGGTACCCCTTTAGTGTCATTCCCACGAAAGTGGGAATCCCGAAAGTAGGAAGCCATATTGTCTGGATTCCCGCTGACGCGGAAACAAGCTGGATTCCTGCTGACGCAGCAGGGACACATCGGGCTTCTTCATTCGGCTAAAACGTTCCCCCGAAGACTTTCTGATACCCCCCGAATGAGGGGAATGAGAACTCCTATTGTAGTTCTTCGGGAGGCGGGCCTGGGGAATCTTTTCCGGAAATCCTTGGTTTGAGGGATGGATTGCCCCCGATGAGGGGAGTCTGGCTTTAGGTAGAACCTGTGGCCCGGCATTGTTATGGAATTATTCTGTTTTTAGCCAGCCTGGGAGCGGTCGTGGTATGCCTTCGGCCGCAGTGGGGTGCTCAGGTATTGGCCCGGATGGAAAGTTGGGCCCAGAAGGCCCAGGCAGCCTCCCCCTCAGAGGAGTCCGAATCCCCCATCTATGTTTATTCACCCAGGCAGTCTCCTGCTTTTCCCCCTGTAGAAATTACCCCCCCGCCCAAACCCAGTTCCGGAGGGCAGCCATTTGGGTGGCCCAGTCAGCCGAGTACCTCCGCTTTTCCAGAATCCCGTCCCCCTTCCCATGTAGAATCCAGTGTTTATTCTTGGACTCCGAAAGCACCCGAGCAGCGGGGGCTTCGGACAGCAGGCATTGCCCCAGAAGCCGGTACGGATTCCCGTAATCCGAAAATGCCATATTCAGGGGGTTACTTCCCCACCGGAATGTCGGCTTTTTCTGATTCTGAGCAGATTATTCCAGGGGAAACCGTCCCCTATCAGTCTCCCGAAGAGGTTCCCCCGATGGCTCGGTTGGATCGGGTTATGCCTGAAAGTCCGGCAGAACCCCATAGTGCGACCGAAAGAGAGTCTGATCACCAAAATCGGGGGGGTTCAAATACCCTACACATCGAAAGAGGGGGTTTTGAGCAAAACAGTCCCCAAGAACCCCCAAAATGGTGGGGCCTTCCTGCCGTCCCGAAGAATACCGGCGATGTCATCCCCCCAGCGTCTGCCCCTGATAGGGGAGAGAATGGTTTCCAAAGGCCTCCAGTCCTGCCCCTCGGCCCCTCCATCTCCCCAGCATCTGACCCTGGCAGGGGCCGGGATCGTTCCCAAATGCTTCCCGGGTTGCCCTCTGCCGAGAGCATCGCCCCAGTCTCTAGCCTTGGGAGGGGGCCGGCGTTTTCCGAACCGGATTTTTCCGAACAGCGGTTAAGTCAACCGGAGGAGAAGATTCTCTGCCAAGGTGCGGTGGTGTTGGCCCGGGTGGGTTCGGATGTGGTGCTGATGAGCGACCTATGGGTAACCGCAGAACAGTTTTTGGTCTCCCTGTACTGGCGGCAGAATGGGCAAGAGTCGGGATTACCTCCGCCGTCGGCCGAAGAAATCTTGATCCAGAGGGAATCTTTTGTGCAACACCAGTTTTCCAACCTGCTTCGGCAATTGGTGGATGCGAAGTTGGCTTATTATGACGCCCTGGCTACGGTACCCCAAGAGGCTGTCAAAAACTTGGAAGAGCAGGTGGCCAGGCACTTTGAAAGGGTGGAACTGCCCAAATTCTTGGCATTTTATCAGGTGAAAACCTACCAGGAGTTGGACGGTCGGTTACGCCAGGGGGGTACCTCAGTAGCTCGGCATCGGCGGTTGTATTTTGAGCGCACGCTGGCTGCCCAGTGGCTTGCCCAAAAAATAAAGGTGAACGAAGAGGTCGGTTATGAGGAGATGTGGGCGTGGTATCAGGAGCATTTAGCGGAGTTTGAGCAGCCGGCCCGAGCCCGATGGGAGCAGATTAGTGTGCGTATATCCAAATACCCAAGCCGACAGGCCGCCTGGGCTGCCCTGGCCCACGCAGGCAATCAGGTCTTGGACGGTCGTCCGTTTAGCGAGGTAGCCCGACAATTTTCCGACGCCCCCAATGCCGCACAGGGCGGATGGCGGGATTGGACCACCCAGGGCAGCCTCCGGTCGGAAATCCTGGATCGGGCCATTTTCAGCCTGCCTGTCGGTGCCATGAGTCCCATCCTGGAAGACGGCGATTGGTTGCATATTGTGCGGGTGATCGAACGGCAAGAGGCCCGTCGCATCCCGTTTGAACAGGCCCAGGTGAAAATCCGCGAGGAAATCCGTAAACAGCGGACCCAAATCCAGCATCAGGCTTATCTGGACCAATTGCGGCAACGGGTGCCGGTTTGGACCGTCCAGGACCAGCGCCCTGGACGATCCCGCACCGCCTCTCTTCTGCCGGGCCTAGGATCAAACCCCGACACGTTTTAGGAAACACTCGCATTTTTGTAACACTTTAGCCGAATGAAAGACGGCGATGTGTCATTCCTGCGCAAGCAGGAATCCAGCCTTCTTTGTGCCTGCTACGCTGTTCCTGCTGGGTAAGGGGGAACTCTGGATTCCCGCTTTCGCGGGAATGACAATACAGGGGGTTCTCACTAGGCCAACCTGTCGGTTGGCCGGCCTCTCCCGCCAGGGGAGAGAGGCGAGTTGCTTCATTCGGCTAAGATGTTACGCATTTTTTAGGAAATACCGGCCTTTTTTAGGAAACGGAGGAAGAGGGTTTATTGGTTGGAGTCGGGGGTTGATCTTGACCGGCCCGCCAACGGAGGAAGGCCTCTAGAAACGGCTGGATATCGCCGTCCAGCACCCGGTGGAAATCAGTAACCATATAACCAGTCCGGGCGTCTTTGACCCGCTGTTCTGGGTGGAGGAAGTAGCTGCGGATTTGGGAGCCGAAGCCAACCTTAGGTATTTGTTTATATTTAGCCATTTGTTCGGCTTCCCGTTTTTCCTCTTCTAGCCGGGCTAGCCGTGCCCGAAGCATCCGCATGGCGGTAGCCCGATTTTGATGTTGGCTCCGCTCACTTTGGCAAGCCACTACAATGCCAGTCGGAATATGGATCAGGCGGACAGCACTGGAAGTTTTGTTGACATGTTGGCCGCCCGGCCCGCTGGACCGAAACACCTGCTCCTCGATATCCTCCTGCCGGATTTCGATCTCTTTGTCGTCGATAATTTCCGGCGTAACATCTACGGCGGCAAAACTGGTCTGGCGTTTGCCTTCCGCATTAAAAGGGCTGATCCGCACGAGCCGATGGATGCCCGATTCTCCCTTAAGATACCCATAGGCCATCGGTCCTCGAATGGCAATCGTGGCGCTAGCGATACCGGCAGGGTCGTTATCTTGCCGATCCAGGAGTTCGACCTCATAATCCTGCCCTTTGGCCCAGTTGATGTACATGCGCAGAAGCATTTCCGCCCAGTCGGCGGCATCGGTCCCCCCGTCCCGGGCATGAATGCTCACAATGGCCGAATGGCTATCCCACGGCCCATTGAGCAGCGCCTTGGTCTCCAGGTCTTTCAATTGGGCTTCCAGGTGCTCCAAGGTGGGAGGCACTTCGGCGGCCAGTTCGGCATCTTCCTGGGCCATTTCCAACAGAGCCTGGAGGTCTTCTGCCTGCCGGGCCAAGGCCTCCATCGGTTTCAGAACGGTTTTTAGCCCTTTGAGTTCAGAAACGACGGCCTGGGCCTGTTCGGGCCGATTCCAGAAATCCGGCCGTGCCATCTGCTGTTCCAGCGCCGTCGCCCGTGCCTGTTTGGCCGCATAGTCAAAGAGAGTCCTGCAACTGTTTGAGCCGCTCTCGAATCCCTTCCGCCCGATCCAACCATGCTCGTTCCATGATCCAGATTCCTCCCATTAAAGTGCCAAGATACCTCAAGAAATTATAATCCTTCGGCCGCAAATGAAAGAAGAGCAGATCGTTCTGGGCGAGAAACCATTCTGCCGTTGGCAGAAAAGTAACTGAAACTGTAAATGGAAACGCCGTCTTTTAGCCATAACTTATTGCAAAATAAAGAGGTAATTGCATTCTACCGACGGATCGCTTCCTTCGGTTCGAGAGGGCCGAATCCATCGTTTTTCTGCCGGTGTTTGCCGAGGTTGGGCAGTTTCACAGTTTGAGAAAAGTAAACATTTTAGCCGAACGGAGGGAATGTGATATGTCATTTCTGCGTGGCGGGGATCCGGGCGCCTTTTGCTGCCGAAAGCCCCCTTACCTGGCGGGGCCTTTGGCCCCGCCGGCGCTCTCCCAGCAGGGCAGAGGGGCTTCTACATTCAATACGACGTAACATTTTAGCCGAATGAAGCAAACCGCCTCTCCCCTCGTGGGAGAGGCCGGCCTGGCCTTCGGCCAGGCCGGATGAGGGGGCAAAAAAGAAGGCCACCGTGCCCTTCTGCTAGCCCCCTCACCCTACACTGTCCCGCCAGGGGAGAGGGGAAAACATTCCCTCTCCATTCGGCTAAAATGTTCCAATACGACGAAGATAGCCTGCAAGCTGGGGAAAGACCGGATCGGTAGGGCAAAGCGGCGGAAAGGGGTTGCAGAGCTTACAGCCGGAAATAGGCGATTGGTAATGCATACCATGCGACGGATCACGCCCAAGAAACGCCTCCCTTGGGTTCGCTCTTTGCCGGCCCCTGGAAGGCTCCGGCACAGTCCAGGGACTACAATCGGCGGAAGTGCTTTTATTCGGAAAGATTTTGCGTTTTCCGGTACCATTGGAGCAGTTCTGGCAGGCAGACCCGGACATACGGCTCGTCGCAGGCAGGGGTGTCCCGACCGGCATCGGCCACCCACATCTCCAGCGTCTCCGGCGAAAAAATCGCATTATGCAGGTTGCTGGCCATCGCCACTGGTCGTTTGATGATCTGGATCATCTGCTGCACGTCGATTTGGCCGTAGTGCTCCTGAAGCCGCTGGCTGAGCACCTGAGCACGGGTATCTCCGGAAACAAAAACCGTA
>Ga0197142_1000947_pt1 | contig 26917 bp, 21 predicted proteins | sample GBS60_MetaG_FD_148614 | JGI IMG/M metagenome (GOLD analysis project Ga0197142, IMG submission 148614) | Sediment microbial communities from Great Boiling Springs, Gerlach, Nevada, United States - GBS 60_MetaG | ecosystem: Environmental > Aquatic > Thermal springs > Hot (42-90C) > Sediment... | reverse complement strand
GTGATTAAGGGTGCGACAGGAGGCGGAATACTCTGGGTCTTCGGAGGCCTCATAGCTGCTGCCGTAATAATCATGCTACCCGGTATAATAGCAGGGCTCGGTGGAGCTACCATCTAACAGAAAGCCCGGGCGTGAAGTTGCGCCCGGGCCCCCTTTAATCCATGACTGCCTTCCTGCTTGTCCTGACAATCGTCTTTCAGCAGGGAAACCTCTATCCTGTAAAGGAACCGGATGCTTTTGAAGAATTAAAACAGAAGGCAGAGCAACTGAACGTATCCGAGATAAGAAGTAAGCTCTTCGAATCAGCAAAAAATTTCGTCCCGCCAGATCTGGTTTACGTTCCAAAGGCAAAGGAAAACAAGGTCTACTACGTTAACCCTGAATACACTCTCGAATTCGACATACCAAAAGTGGACTCCCAAGGGAACGTCGTAGGCATTCTTTATCCTAAAGGTTACAAGTTTAACCCCCTTGATTACGTTAAAAAAAGTATGCCTCCTTTAGTTGTGTTTAACGGATACGACAAAGCAGAAGTTCAATGGGTAAAAAAGTATCTGACAGAAACGCCAAAGGCTATGCTTCTTACTGTAACACCGTCCTGGAGAAGTCTTTCTGAAGAATTAAAAATGCCAGTTTTTTATTTAAAAAAGATAATTGCAGAGAGGTTTAAAGTTAAAAATACCGTTTCTGTAATCACGGTTGAGAATAAAATGATTAAGGTTAGCGTATATGCTGTCAGCGAAAATAAAAAGTAGCATCGTCGTACTCGTTCTATTGCTTTCTGCATGTGTCTGCGTTGAGGAAAGCTACGGAGCAATAGCTTGCCCTGGAGACCTTTCTAAAAACGTCGTGAACATGATTAACGGACTTATAAACGTTTTTCCAGTAAAACTCGGTGGCATAACTGTTTTTCCGGGAAGTCCTGACTACGACGACTCTGGTGCAACGATTCTCTGCATATGTAATATGCCACCACCAATCTTCTTCAGGATTGGTATTCCTCTTCACTACTGGGATCCAGGCCTTATAATGGAGGTCGTTAACCAGCCGTGGTGTTCACCCACACTCGGTATGTCCCTACCCATTGGATTTTCCGGCCAGTCTGTCGGCGGAGATGCTGTTGAAGAAACGAACAACCAGCCCACTACTTACATGCAAACACATCTTATAAAGTTTCCGTTACTGGGACTTGTAGGACTGTTTGTGGACACCCTGTGTTTACAGTCAACCGGGGTAGATTACCTTTACTTTACAGAGATAGATCCACTGTGGCAGAACAACGAGTGGTCAATAGTTCTGAATCCTGAGGCACTTCTCTTCGGTAACCCCGTTGCTCACTTAGCCTGCGCTGCCGATGCAGCCTTTGCCGTCTTTAATAAAAACATCGACTTTCTGTTCTGGTGTGCCGGTGCAAACGGAAATGTCTATCCTCTTTCAAATGGAGCTCACCTCGTAGACAGGCTTAGCAGTGCAAGACTTCTTGCTGAAAAGACTGTGTACAAACTTCACAGAGAACTAATCCTCTGGCAGACGAGCGGACCTGCATTGATCAGAGGTGCCTGTATGCCTTACCCGTTCCCAATCTGGAAAAAGAACCAGTATAACTTCGTGACCCTATGGCCTGTTGCCGGAGGAAGAAGACACGTAGTAGGTAGGCCTGTTATGCTCTGGGGTATAGGAGAAAACCTTCCCTATGTAGGGAATTCGTTCTCGTTTCAGATTTACAGAGTAAGGGATTGCTGTGTTTTCTAAAATAGTTTTGACATTGTTACTTGGAGTGATTATATCTTATCCACTCTGTTATTACGAGCACAGCTACGAAGAACGTGACAACACCGTCGTTATAACGATGAGGCGGAATTATTACTTTGGGTCGTGCGACGAGAACGTGAAGGTGCGTCGCATTATCAATACTGACAAAGAAGTAAAACTTATTTTTTCTGAAGGAGAGTTGAAAGACAGAGAATGGCGGTTCTATCCCTACTAAGATGCTTTGCTATACTGCTGGTTACTTTAACGCCAGCTCTTTTGGTAGCTCTCGACCAGGGTGCCGTTACGGCTGGTAAGCAGTTTGGTAAGTGGTTCGAAAACAAGATGAATACTCCTAACAAGATACAGGATCGTTTTATTAAACCTGCTAACCAGGAAGCTCCTGCAAGAACACTCGACGATTCTAAACAAGGAGCATTCTCTATAAACTGTATAAATACCAATCCTGATTCTTTACAGGAGTTTGTAAGCGTAAAGCTCGATCCTTCCAATAAGACAATAAACGTTTGCGTGTTCCCTACCGGGCCAAATACCTGTTCCAGTATTGCTCAGTTCAGTGACATCTCGATGGTGTGCACCAAAGGTTACAAGAACACAAATAACAACTACTTCAAGATAGTAGCCCAGTTAAGTGGTAGCTCCGTAACTCTCTCCTCAGTGTCCATAGCATCTCTAGACGGCTGCGTAGACATTGCGTCAGCCCCATCTCCAGAACTCATAGGTGCTTACATATCCTCTGAGGTTGCTTCAAAGGTAAGCATGTCTATTGTTTCGTCCAAAGTAGACGGAATGATTGTCCGGTATTACACAGGATCAGAACAGGTCTGTAGTACAACTAACAGTCAGGGGCAGAGCCAGACGGATGGAACTTCCAGCCTTACCGCCCTGTACTCAAATCCTTACGAGATAGGAAATGCTGTAGAAGATAAGATGATAACTTGTGGAGGTAGTAACCCACGAGTCGAATGCGAGACTTATAAATCCCTTTTTTCGACGAGCAGCCAGAACCACCCGACATTAATTACCTGTTCCATAACCAGGCACATTTACGATCCTCCTGATCAACAAAAGCCGTACGACAATGTCTGTGAGCCCGACAAAACTTATTACCCGGACGGATATTCAGAGTCTAACTCGTTCTGCTTGTCTAACCCTACGACGAGGTGGGATTATAACTCCAAGTTCGTCATGAAGTGCTCACCTAACGGTAAACAACTTACACTTATGGCATGGGCTTACTGGGAAGGGGCTCCTTGCCAGGGAACTGCAAACCATCCTCCAGCATATCAAATATCTGCCGAGATACCGTGGTCTATAGTAACGACTCCGCTTGAGATTGGAAAACTTTCCGTTGACAGACGGGTAGGAGGTAACAGTCTGACAGATTCCGATGTGGGTACCAGTACGGAATGCTACAGCACCGTATATCCTCTAACTGTAACGTACACGAGCACTTGTAACGAATCACTCTCTACATGCACGTTTTCCTTTCATGTAGATCACATCAACGTCTGTAATCACTTTACCTTTACAATAGTTAGAGCACCCCAGGAGGAGATAAATAACGACTGTCTGACTTATGAGAACCCACCTGCTGGAACAATTTGCAACCTTAAGAACGAACGCTGGGTCGATGCCTTTGGTGCACAGTACACGGTGATAGAGAACGGAACGTCAACTGGCGGGGTTCCAATAGCTACCTGTAAAACAACTGGCACTTACGGTCACGTATGTAGAAAGTGGTGGAGTATAGAAAAGGATTACATCTGTAGTACTTCCAGTAACGAAGATGCAGAAAGTGCTGCCTCTTCAATGAAGTCAGGTTTTGGAGAACTCCTTGGAAGTGCAAGTTTTGACAAAAACACGGGTCGATTTTCCTGGTATGTTACGAGTCAGTGTGCTTCAGATCCAGAAAGATGCAAGGGTTTTATAGATACCAGTTCAGACCCTGATTCAAACTGCAGACAGACCTGTTTGCTCAGTTTTCCAAAGAGTACCTCTCCGGGAGACGTTACGCAGAAAGAGTACGTTCTAGTGGACTGCGTAGAATCTCAAGGAACTTACGTCTGTCCTGGCGACCCACAGCATCCTAACGCAGTAGTTGAAAAGTCCTGTGGTTGTCTTAACACGTCAGGACAGCCTCTTGCCGTCCTTGGAGGTATCTACCAGGCTTTACACAAAGACAGAGTATGCGTTCATTAAAATCTTGCCTAGCGTTTTTATTAGTACTCTTTTTACCTGCAGGCGTTTTGTCGCAGGACCAGACAACTATAGACGCGTCTTGTTACAAGTACGACCCCCAGTCTGAAGCGTATTACTGGGATGGTGTCAGGTGCATGGTCGACCAGAACCAGAACCAGCAGATAGACGACTGTTCTGAGATGCTTCTCTGTTCAAAGCCCCAGAGTGGTGGAATATGCAATAAGTCCCAGGATCCCATTGGATACAAGTGTCTGTCGACTGGAAAGATATACATGCCTCTTTCAAGCGCCTCTGGAATAGAAGACCTAAACATGGCAGACGTCGTTGACACACCTATTGATCAGGCCCTGAGCGTCTGTGCAGAATACAATCCTCAAACCCAAACGGGTTGTCCGGAACTTAAGTGTTCTCCTCTTTATGTTCACACCTGTTCATCGAACAATAAGTCTTTCGTCTCAGGTGAACAATGTCAGCTCGCCTGTGGTGCAAAGTGTACGTGTACGAGGCCTGGTATATACGACTTTGAGACAGAACTCTGTTACATAGAATCTCAGAATCCCTGCCCAAAGGACATGGAATACGATCCGGTTCTTAACGCCTGTATTGCCTATCCTGACTGTCCCGAAGGCACGGCGTTAAACCCGGACACTAATACGTGTGAGTCTAGTGAAGTTCTCTTCTGCCCGTCTGACACGCTCTATAACCCCGAAACAGGCAGATGCCAGAAATTTCCAGACTGTCCTAACGGAACCTTCTACTTCCCTGACATAGACAAGTGTATTGTTGCGTCCTGTCCGAACCAGTATACCTATGACGTCAGATCAAACCTCTGTATAAGGGATAAAGATTGCATCCCTTTCGGGGAGTTCAACCCTCAGACATTGAGGTGCGAGCACGATCCCTTTCATTGTATCGCTCAGTTTACAAGTGAAGAGCTCTGTGCACCTGGCGTCAGTTGCGTTATTAGTGACTACATCAAAATAGATCTGAATTACTATCAGGGTTGTTGCAATCAATATTTTAATCCAGACAATACGGAATTACAGACTAGTGCTTATCACGGTTCAATAGGTGACTACAACTTGTCAAACTGGCTGTGTAAAGGTTTCAGGAGGATTTCTGTAGGTTCAGATAAGTGCACGAGTAGACTGTTCTTTGCTAGACCGTATTTCTGTGACAGGACAAATACCCTTTACGACAAAGAGTACTGTGATCGCGTGTGCCCCTGCCAGCCGGGTTATAGTCTCGAAGATCAGATATGCGTAAAACCCCCTTGTAAAAGTAGTGAGGAACTCGTAATCCTTCCGTACGATCCACACGGCATACCAATCGACCCTCCGAGGTATATGTGTTCCGTTCCGCCGACCATCTGGTCAAGTGGAGGACAGTGTCCCCCTGAAGTGGAAACAGACGAAAACGTTTACTACAACTCTGGAGGCCCTTACCAGCTTAACTCTACAACCGGGTTGTGCGAAAGGGCTCCACACTGTCCTGCTTCGGTACAGTGGCAGTACGGATATAATTACGATCCACAGGATAACATGTGTTACACCACTGGGCATCCCACCTGTCCTACAAATTACAGTCCTGACAGTAACGGTAACTGCGTAGCAAACCCAATATGTCCTTCTGGAACTACCTTTAATCCTGATACGATGCAGTGCGAAACCCCTCTTGTTTGTAACAGTCCGTTTACAGTAAAAGATGTTAACGGTACCTACCAGTGTAGCTTTGAAGTACCTTGTCCTGAAGGAACTGACGTAGTATACAATTTGGACTGGGTTTTAACCTTTAAGATGGCGTGTATAAAAAAGCCCACACCAACATGCATCTCGCCGTACGTTCTCAACCCAGTATCAAATGTGTGTGAAACTCCTGTCGTATGTCCTTATGATGGAGTATATAAGGTTCTTTATTATGTAACAATTAATGGGGTCTACTATCTCAGTTACTACACTTGTTATACCAAACCTCCGTCTGATGCTTGTGGTCAGAGCTTTCAGTACACTACGAACAGTCAAGGAAACTTTACTGGATGCTATTCACCTCTCATCTGCGAACCTCCAGGTCAGATGAAACAGTATAACAATTGCTCTTATTGTTCAATTCCTTACGTGCCTCCTTCAGACTGGCAGACGAGGTGTCAGGCTAGAGGAGATGGAACTCTCGATCCAGGATTCTGCTGGAGGCCGCCGACTTGTAGCCAGGGTACGCTCTATCAGTATCAACCTTACTGGTGGAATTCCTCTATCGTTGCCCACATATGTGGTTATCCAGCAGAAAGCTGTATGCTTGGATTTTCTCCTAACGGAAATGAATGTCGGATGACTCCTCCACCGTGTTCCTCAGGAGCAACGTACAACTCTTCTACTAAACGTTGTGAAATGAACATACTTGCCGAGTGTCCTTCTGGTTTTAACAACGAAAACAACACCTACTGCTGGACAGAGCCAGTATGCCCTTCTGGAACTACCTATTCTCCGTCTTTAAAGAAGTGCACTACAGGAGCGCTTTCTGCCATCTGTCCTGTGCAAGGTTTAACCTGTGATGCCGCCAACACCTGTACTGAGACAGCCCAGTGTGACCTAGTTCCGGTTCAGATTAGCGTTACTATGACTCCACCTGACGCACTGGCAGTCCAGGTGTCCTCTTTTCAGAGGTCCTCCCAGAACAGCGTCGTCTTTACCCAGACAAACGGCACGCAGGTAACCCTAAATTTCACCAACTGCACCATTACCAGCGCAACAGGAACGGATCTTACAGCCCTTACTGGCGTTACCGTAAGTGGTCGCAGGGTGTCGTTCGTAAGTGGAGACGTAGAGAAGGGATTTATAGAGTTTTCTGATTGTGACCCTTCCGTTAGCACAAATAGTATTACTGCCCTGTATGGCCCCTATGCAGACGGTTCCTCAAACGTGAGCTTCTATACACTTACCTTAAGCCTTACGACAGACCGTACTAATTCCGTATGTCCCATTGATAGTTCTATTACATGTGCTACAGACAACACCTGCAGCAAAACTCATCAATGCTTAACCACATGTCCTGAAGGAACCACTTTTGACAGCACTAGCGGTAACTGTGTTGCCGATCCGTTATGCTACGGCGGTGCTGTATGGACGCCATCACTAGATAGATGTGTCCTTGATCCGTCTTCATATTACTGTCCTGACGGTTTTACTGCTGATGACAGCCTAGGGATATGTTACGGTCCACCAAACTGTCCTTCACCAAGTTCCTTCAATAGTTACTATAATGCATGTGTCTATTACAGGTGTCAAAGTCCGATGCAACCAGTATGGATAAACTATGTTCTTTATTGTCACAATCCTTCATGGCTTCAGTGCACTTTCCTTGAAGACGAGCTCTATGGATTCCTTTATACATATAACGGTCTAAATTGGTGTGCTTATATACCTGCTGATTTTGGATTTACTTGTCCGTCAGTGTACTGGTTTAACACTAAAACATCTGCTATAGTAGATGGGGTGTGTGGTGTGTATAGCCTTTCATATGGCTGTATTGGTGATTACCAGTCAGGAGCAAAACGCTGTCCTACATTTCCTCCCGATGCAGAAATGATCATTTCTAACCAATTTGTGTGTAAATTTAGTCCTCATTTTGAGTGTCCTTCTGGATGGACAAGGGTTTATTATAATACGTCTCCTTTCATAGATGGCTGTATCAGTCCGAACATACACCTTGTAAATGATTTCAATACCTACTGTCCACCTACACCTGATTATCCGAAAAAGCAGTATGGTATATCATATACAGGACTTTGCAGTTACATTCCGCAATTACAGGATCTGAACTGTCCTTCTGAGTTTTCTCCTACCTATTACAATAAAGATAATCCAACCTACACATCTCTTGATGACTTTTGTTACGACTCTAGCTACGGAACATGTCAGACTGCGGGTTTAACTCACTCAACTAAAGCACCTCAGTGTATAAAACTTATTGGTATGAACGAGTGTCCTACGGAAACCGTTAGTACATACGTTAATATATCTAATAAGACCCTTATATGTCTTAATAATCAGAGATGTCCTTCTGGAACAGTCTATGACTACCAGAGAAACGTCTGTTACGAACCTGCTACATGTCCTTCTGGTGGTAGCCTTGATCCTGTCTTAAGGACCTGTAAAGCTAATGCCCTTGCATATTCTTGTCCTGATGGTTATAGGTATGACCAGAACAGTGAAAGATGTGAAAGCTATCCTTACTGCAGAGCAGCAATAAATGCAGCAGGAAATCCGCTTCCAGCTATCTTTTCGCCTTACAGAGACGTCTGTTTCGTATGTCCCGAAGGATTTCAGTGGAACGAAACCCTCCAGACATGCGTGGCTGATCCGTCTTGTCCTGAGGGTATGGTCCTTAACACACAGCTTGACGTGTGCGAAAGTATTATGCAACTACTCTGTCAGAACGGTGCCATGTACGACCCACAGACTGGAAAGTGCAAGGCGGCACCAAAGTGTCCTTCGGGATATTGCACCGTAAACAACCAGGAGGGTTGTTATAACACTCAGACGCAGAGGTGCGATACCAGCATATCTCCTCCGTGTAACGTTGACATGTACAACACAACACTTAAACTCTGTGCCGTCCCAGGCTCTCCTGAATGTCCCGAACCGTACATGTTCAACCCTGAAAGGATGAGGTGCGAATATTCTCCTGAATGCCCTCCTACTGACTGGGTATGTCCTACAGAGTCCGAAGACCCTATCTGTGGAAATAACTCTCCGTTCGTCATGAAAACTTACATAATAGACGCAGAAAACAATAAATCTGAAACAGCAGCTATAACGATTAACAAGGTTAACTACGAAACCTACACCCAGCTTGCCTCTTTGGGATACATGCCCGAGTACACGAGAATGAACGACATATTTACTCACTTCGGATACGGCCCCTTCTGGGTAAAGGACGGAATTCTTTACAAAGATGTTTACTTCCAGATACAGAACATCCCATCAGGGCTTTGTTACAGAGCCGTACCGTTTAACATCCCTGAAGACTCTGGTATCTACTGGAGACCGATGAATGTAACGTCAAACAACTGTCCTTTAGCTAATCAGGAAGTGCTTTACAGGTGGGAGAAGGTTAAAGACACGTGCCTGTGCACAAAATACAAGAACGATACTTACACTCTTGTGTGCACGAACAACACAACCGGTGCATACACGGAACAACTTCTGTCAACTATCTATCAGAACAACACAGAATACTCAACTCAATGTACTTATAGCTCTCAGACTGGCTATTACACCTGTCCTACGGCAACCGGGGGTCTCGAGGAGTGTAGCCTTAATAAGGTAACCTACTCAACTACAACACAACCCTGTGGTGGAGCCCAAATACCCCAGACAAAGACCGTCGTAACATGTGCCGAGAGTTATCCTGCCTATTCCGTCTTCGAAACGAGGATCATTGATCACTTTAACCGAGGTGTCGTGTGGTGGGACACGCTAATATGTAACCCTTGCATAAGTTATTCCAGCGACATAATTACAACGCCTGAAACTGACACTCCAGAGGAGATTCCACCTGGAGTAAACTGTTCTACGAGTATCAAGGTATTTTCCGGTATGACCAAGAGGTGTAGATCCTCGGGAATAGAGACGATATTCACAAACTGCTGCAGTATGTCAGGCTGGTTTACCTCCTGGTGCAAGACGGAAGAAAAGGAGCTCAAAAAACGGAAGAGTTCCAGAACATGCCACGAAATAGGAGAGTACTGCTCGAAAAAGATCAACCTCGGGTTTACCAAGATATGCGTCCAGAAAAAGAAGTCCTACTGCTGTTTCAGCTCGAAACTTGCAAGAATTCTACAGGAGCAGGGAAGACCAATGGTTCCTAAAGGCTGGGGCTCTCCAGAGTCACCTGACTGTTCCGGATTTCTTCCTGAGGAGCTTTCGAAGATCGACTTCAGCCGTATTGACTTCAGCGAGTACCTGAGCGACATTCAGAAGCAAGCAATGGAGGGGACTGGTGAAGCTCAGCAAGAAGCCCTCAAAGGAATTACCAACTGGCTTCAGGAAGGTGCACAGAATCAGTCTACAGCAGGACAGCAATAAGAGACATTATTATTGACAACATTTAAGTCTGCCTTTGCGTTTTTTATCTCCGTATCCAACCAGTTCCAGGAAAATATAATAGGTAAGCTAACTTTAAAAATTAAAAAAGGGAGGAAACATGAAAAAAACAAAAGCAGTGCTTTTCACCTTTTACCTTCTCATCAGCATAAGCCTTGTACCACAGGCTTTCCCGGAAAGCCAGAACTGTAACGTTACACCGGAGGACGTTAATAGACACTTTGTCGTTCCCGTTTACTCGATTGACGAAGTTACAGACCTCAAGGATCAGCAACTCTGTCAGATATTCCTTTACATATACGGACAGCCAGCCGTCCTTTACATGCCTTACAGCAAGGCCTACCTGATCGGTGGCGAGCTCTTTGTTAACAAACAGATGTTCAGCCAGACGAAGGTCATGCAGGTAGAAGCAAAAAACTTCGAGAAGTACAAAAGCAGGATCGAGTCTCTCGTGGCCATCACGTATACTCCTCCAAAGGGAGGTGACAAAATCGTTTACTTCTTTACCGACCCAGACTGTCCTTACTGCGAACAGGCAAAGTCAAAGATTAAGCAAATAGCAGACGAAAAAGGTATTACGATAAAAGTCATATTCTTTCCTCTTCCCATGCATCCACAGGCAAAAGGTAAAGCCATCTCTTTTGTCTGTAGTAAGGCAACCTACGAGGACTACCTTAACAACCATTACGGCAACCAGCAGTGCCCTGAAGGAGAAGAAAAGGTAAACAAGTCTATTGAACTGGCAGAAGAGCTAAGGATAAACGGTACTCCTACGTTTATAACCCAGAACGGAAAGAGAATACCTGGATTGAATCTGTCAGCCTTTGACCAATTATGAAGGAACTGATAGGGGTCACTTTTGTTCTGCTCTGTCTTATACAGACTTCGCTTTCCAGTGCAGAAGAGGCGTGTAGTGGTTGCGTAGCCAACGAGATAAAAGACAGAATAGAAGAGTCCAGAAAAGACGAAAAGGTCCTGGAAACAGTTAAGGATGTCTTGAAGGCTATAAGAGATAACCCCAATTACGAAGATGCCGCAAGGACAGCCCTCAGAGTGTACGAGACTCAGAGGGATTTAAACAGTGAGGCTCTGCCAGAAGTCGCAAGACAGTTCACGTTAAAGATGGACAGAATGAGTACTGCCCTGTATTCAGGAAGTAACAGGCTTATTAATCAGGTCTTCAGGCCTGACGAAAGGCTTTACGTGTTTATATCTTCGAGCATACCAAACGTTACGCTGAGTAACTACGCAAGATTTCTAGAAGAACTCTTCGACGAAAGAGTTTTTATGGTCCTGAGAGGGTGTGTTGGAGGATGCAGACTTCTTAAGCCTACTGCTGAGTTCGTTCAATCCTTTCTTCAGTATGGCGTATCGGCTGACAACAGACCACTTCTTAGAAAGGTAAACGTAGAGATTGACCCATTTCTGTTCAAAAAATACGGCATTACTGCCGTACCTGCCGTAGTTTTTTGCTGGGACTTAGAGCCTGACAGCAGCACTGTTTCAGAAGGACTCGACGAAAATCTGAAGAAGAATCCACACTACATCGTTGCTTACGGTGACGCCTCGTTCGTAACAGTGCTCGAAAAGATGTACCTTTACCTTAAAGAAAACTTTCCCGACAGAGCAAGATCCATAAACAACGCCTTAAAGAGGCTCAGAAAGAGTACTTTTTCTGGAGACAACTGACGTGACGGTAAAAAATTTCTTTAGCAAAATAGACAGTCTCGTACTGAGAATACTGATACAGAACGCAACGATAGTAATACTCGTCGTTGCTATTATCGTTGAGTCCGTAGTGTTCTTTTACTCTGTAAGAAAACAGAGGGTAATCATAGTGCCATCTTACGTGGACAGGTCATTTTATGTAGAGCTAGATAAGGCCTCTCCTGAATACATAAGGATGATGACAGAAAGTGCAGTAAACTATCTTACAAACTATACTCCTGAAACTATAGAAGACAGATTCAAGCAGTTTCTCCAGTATGTCCATCCGTCAGGTTACCAGACTGTTTTTAACTCCCTTCAGCCCTTAATCAACGAGTCAAAGAAGTATCTCGTTTATCAGTCGTACGTAGTAGAGAAGATATCACTGGAAGGTGACACTATCATCGTGGAAGGATTTCTTAGAAGATACGTGGCCGACAAACTCGTCCTCGCATCGAGAAACACCTTTAAAATTAAGTATGTAATAGAGGGAGGAAAGTACTACGTTGTTTCAGTTGAAAGATTGTAGTTTTAAAACAACGGTCCCGATTCTACTCGCTTTCTTCGTTTTTTTAATTCTGACATCAGCAGAGAGTCAGGATATCTCTCTATCTGACGTCCTTAAAAGCGAGCAAAAGTCTAATCAGCACCAGTCTGAAATGGTTCCTGGTGTTCCAGACGTTACAGAAGGCGAAAATAACCAAGCAGTAGATGTTGACCTTCAAAAGCTGGCCTCTGAGGTAAGCGAAAAAGTCAAAAGTGCTTCTACGAAGAAAACTCCAGCTGAAGCTGCCAAGGTCGAAGAAAACGACAAAACGAAAGAGAGAAGAGAAGAGCCAAAAGAGAAAAGAGAGGAGCCACGGGAAAAGCGGAAGAGCAACACTCAGCAGGCCGACTTAAAGATGGACCGGCTTGACGACTCGAGAACTTTTTACCTCCAGAAAGATGAGTCTGAGGATGTCGATGAGATAATCGACCGTGTTAAGAGGTTTCAGTCCGTTTACGTAGTCACAAGCAGAGAACTGACGCCCATTCGCATATCCCTGCGGGACGTCTCCAGGATAGTCTGTCCTGGGAAGGTAGAAGGGAAAGTCTTTTCTGGAGAAAAGCCCATTGAGGTCAAGGAGTTTCACGACAGCCTTTACGTTAAGAACCTGCCAGTAAAAAAGGACGGTGAGTACGTTTACGATAGAGGGCCAAAGGACTTAATGGTTATATGTGAAGGTAAACAGGTTTTCAGCCTTCTACTGATTCCCGATGACGTTCCATCAGTTACTGTATATCTTCAGAGTAGCACTTCGTTACAGATACAGAAAGCCATGGAGTTCGAGACGGAGAACTCTTATATAGAGTCAGTCTTAAAACTCGTCAAGCACGTCTACAACAACGAAGTCCCTCCAGGGTATGAGATAGAAGACGTCAACAGGATCTTTAAAGAATACAATGAGGCTATCCTCATACACAGACTCAACTGGCTGGGTGGGATTTTTACTGCTGAAGAGTACATCTTGCAGGCAAAGAAGGACGTGCGGACTGATGAGATGTTCTGGATAAAAGAGATGGGCAATCCAGAAAACATGGTAGCAATAACTGTCGTAGATCACGAACTGAAAGCTGGTTACGAAACAAGAATTATCGTCATTAGAAAGAGAGAACGATAGCATGCAAGATCGAAAATTTTATTAAGGAGTTAAAAAGTGAAGCCCGGTTTCAAGTTTAAAGGAAAGGCTGAAATTCTCAAGAGGCCTACCAGAACATGGCAGAAGATAGTAGATTATTATGCTAACTTTTAATTGTGATTAGGGATGGAGGAATGGTAATTCTGTGACTACGAAAGATCAGGACATTAAAAAGAAAAGAAGAAACACATTAATATTCGGTGCAGTGGGACTTGCCCTGATACTGGGGATATCCATGATACTCAACTATACAAGACAGAAGGCTACACCCCCACCTCCACCACCGAAGGTGGAGATAATGAAAAAGGAAGAAGAGATTGCCCGCGATGCCTGGATAGAACGGAGCAGCCAGGCTCTTCTAGAACAACAGAAGAGGATAGAGGAGCTCGAAAGAGCTATAAAGGGAAGCAAGGAGCAGGTTCTGAACATTCCAATGCCACAACCTCCAGCACTTCCTCCTGAGGTAGCTCCTCAAGCCATGCCTGAGGTGACTCGAAAGGAAGTACAGCCAGGAGGTACCGCTACCATTTCAAAAACCGCCCCTGAAGACACGCCCGAGTTTCCTCCTCCACCTGAATTTCCCGTGGCTCAGGACGCAAGACATAAGGAAGCCTTTATGTCCCAGCAGGCTCCGCAGAAAGAAGAGCAGAAGGTACTTACGAATCTGATCGTTCTAGACGTAAAGGAAAGGTCTGAAACACCTCAGGAAAGAAAGGAAGATAAGTCGAAGAAAAGCAAAGAAAAGGAAAAAGACAAGGAAGACTCAAAGACTAAAAAGGTATCTTTAAGTGAGTACCTACCTGACGGTAGTTATGTAAAAGCAGTGCTTCTTAACGGAGTAGAAGCTCCCACGGGCCAACACGGCGTGCAGGATCCCTATCCCGTGCTTTTAAGGGTAGTAGACCTTGCAAGTCTGCCAAACCGTTTTAAAAGCGACTTCGTAGACTGCAGAATGATTGGAGAGGCAAGGGGCAGTCTTTCCAGCAACAGGGTTCTAATCAGGGTAGTCACCCTGAGCTGTCTAAGAAACGACGGTTCAGTAATCGTCGAGCCCGTAACGGGATACGTAAATGGAGAAGACGGTAAAGTAGGCGTTAGTGGAGTCGTAGTGACAAAACAGGGAGCCATACTTGCAAGAATGCTCCTTGCAGACTTCATAAACGGTATTGGGAGTGCCATAAGACAGACGTCGACTACGATTACTGTGGGTACTAGCGGTACTGTTCAGACGGTTAATCCTGAAGATGCATTTACGGCGGCCCTTGGATCTGGTCTTGCACAAACAGCAAGCAGGCTTGCCCAGTTTTACTACGACATGGCAAAAGAGATGTTTCCGGTCGTCGAGGTAAATGCAGGAAGAACAGTAGAGGTAGTCTTTATATCCTCTACTGCAAAAGGCAGGTAAAAGGAGAGGATATGTTAAGGACAGTAATAGTGCTTACCCTTTTATTTTCAGGCTGTACCTGGTTAACCATGCCATATCAGGACGAACCACTCTGTAAAAAGGGAACGGCTTCTGGATACTGTAACAGTATAAGCGAGGTTGACAGAAAGGTAGATTCCATAGTGAAGGATCAATCCGTTTCAGTAACGACGAAGTACAAACTCAAACACGTAAAAGACGCACCCTGTGAAGACTGCATGAGGGAAGAGTAATGATCCTAGTTCTCCTTATAATTGCATTGTTTACTACGACTGCAGGAGCTGACGACATGACAATCGTTTCTCCAGAGACCGCACCTTTTAAATGGGAGACTGGAATAAAACTTGGAGGTATAAGGTTTCACGAAGATACGGTAACTGCCTCCTGGATGCCTGCAGTTGAACTCAATTTCGACAGACGTATTGTCTTTCCAATTCTTATGGGCATCTCTATAAATGGCGGTGTAAACGACGACCTGTGGCACGTCGTACTAAAACCTTCTTTTACGGTAAGAGTGCCACTGTTGCCAAGAACGAGAGTCGACTTTAAGGTGGGTCCTGCTGTTTATCTTTACGACGACAACTCGACCCAGGATCTCAGACCAGGACTCTCCGGTGGGGTCTCACTGAAGTTGTTTATAAAAAGACACCTAAGCCTCGAGATTGGGGTAATCGAACATGTAATTTCTGAAAGTGCTCTAAGTAATAGATTTTACTATTTAGGAATAAATTACTGAAGGAGAAGTTATGAAGAAAACGGCAGTATTTACGATATCTATAACGATTCTTTTCTGCGTAGCTTCATCACTGGCAGGAGAGATTACTATGTACGACTGGTGGGAAGGAGTATCCTTTACCGTAAAGGAACCACTTCAGGACATCAAAAAACCGGATATTCATCTTCCTGAACAGTGCAAGTCTTCAGTAAAGGACAACCTCAACATGCTGGTTCCCGACTTAGTTCAGAAACCCCAGATACCACTGAGAACTCAGGACAAGATTATCAGGGTACTGATCTTTCCTTACAAGATATCAAAATCACAGCTCATGGGACAGCAATTCGTTTACCTTAAGGTATCCGAGGGAGACTGGATCCTTGGAACGTACCTACTGGAACAGGAACAACGCGTCCCAGTCGGCAGGACGTTCAAACCCCTTACCTCAACGGAACAGAAGAACGACACCAGAAATGACGGAAAGTAGGAGTAGACCGTGAAATTCCTCATGAAACTTTTTGACCTCTATTACGAAAAAGGACTCTCCAGGGAAGAGATAGAAAGAACCTGGAACAGAGAATCCTTTTCCCACTATCTGACGGTAGAGAGTTACGATCCTGAAACTAATCTTTACCTTACCTGCGACGGTTACGTCTGTGGTATTCTCGAATGCTTTCCCAAAATAATGGTTGGAGAAGAGTCAATCCAGTGCTTTATAGACTTGTATGCAGGTACTATTCTTCCACAGAAGTCTATCGTTCAGACAATTCTTATAGGCGATACCTACATAGAACCACTTATTAACAGGTTTGTGAACCTGAGGTACGCAAAAAACACTGAGATTGATCCTACTGCAAAAGTGTGGCTTGAGGATTATGCGAGATTTATTTTAGAGAATAAGTTCAAAGAAATATCGGACATTATAGAAGTGCCGACCAGAAACTTCAGACTTTTCGTAGTGTTCAAGATTCCGTGCTCCCCTGAGGAGTATAGGAGTAAACCCTACTACTACAGCCAGATTCACAGAAGCGTTAAAAACGCTCTCGAGTCAAACTACTTCTTTCCGATAGACGTTTTACCTGAACAGTACATCAAGCTCATGTACACACTTATCAATCCGGCATACGATCCAAACTTCAGGGAGTACTACGATCCACAGCTTCCCATCTACAAGCAGATTGTAGAAGGTAACAACGCAATTAAAATAGGAAGGGACTACCTGGTGATAGGCGACTGTTACGCAAAGGCTATAACCATCAAAGCTTATCCTAATGCCGTTGTTTTTACTGACATGATTACCTTTATGGGCGACGTAATGAAAAACAAGCTCCAGTTACATACTCCTTTTATGCTTACAGCAAACTTTATCATACCTGACGAAAAGGTTCTCGTAAACCTCTATAAAAAGATCGAATTTCTCGACAGACAGAAGGCAGCTTCGTCCCTCAGTACAAAACTCCTTCAAAGACAGGAAGAGGCAGCGTGGATTATGAAAAACATAGAAGAAAAGAAGCGTCTCGTGCAGGGATACCTTACCTGGTGGATCTTCTCTCCAGACCTCGACAGCGTTAACAAATGTGCCCAGACCGTAAAAAGCCTTCTTAATCTGAGAGGATATAAAGGTCAAGAAGAACTCGGTTCAGTAAACCTGCTACTATTTTCGCAGGCTCTTCCTGGAAACGCCAATGAGGAGGTTATATACAAGGTAGTTAAGAGGGCAAAAACCATGTTTGACTTCAACGCTGCTAATCTTACTCCTGTTACGGGTGACTGGAAAGGAACCGGAACGCCCGTAGTTCCCTTTATATCGAGGCGTGGACAGGTAATGTTTTTCAACTTCTTTGACGGTTCAGAAGGGTACAACGCCTGCATTGCTGCAAGAACTGGTAGTGGTAAGTCCTTTCTCACGAACCACATAGTAAGTGCTTATCACTCCCTACCAGACGTGTCGAACATCTGGATTATAGACGTTGGTGAATCGTACAAGGCAACGGCTTTACTGAAAGGTGGGACCTATATAGACTTCTCTGAAGAAGCTGATATACAGATAAACCCGTTTACGCTAACTTCCGAGACTAGCTTTAACGAGGACTTTGACATAATTTTAAAGATTATCAGTAAGATGGCAAAACCCACTGAGGGTGTTAACGATACGGAAAAGGCAATACTCGACTTTGCCATTAGGAATGCCTTTTCTAAGTACGGAAAGAACACGAACATCGACCGTATCGTAGAAGAACTTAACGTTATTGCAGCCGAAAGTACTGAAGACATTAAAAAGGATACGGCCAGTCTTTTAGCAACGAACCTTTACAGGTGGACCACAACAGGAACTTACGGTAAGTTCGTAAACAGGGGAACAAACATTAACATATTCAACAAACTTACTGTTCTTGAGCTCCGGCATTTGAAACAAAAACCCGACCTCAAAACTGTCATGCTTATGTTGATATTTTACGCAGTCATAAAGGTGGTCATGCTCGACGATGACAGAACAAAAAAAAAGGTTCTCATATTTGATGAGGCCTGGCAGTTCCTCGACGATATACAGACTGCAAAATTCATAGAAGAGGCATACAGAACGTTCCGTAAACACGGTGCCTGCATTATATCTATAACTCAGGGAATACAAGACTTCTACCAGAACCCTCACACAAAGGCTATGTTCTTTCAGGCTTCTTATGTGCTTCTACTAGCCCAAAAACCAGAAAACATCCAGCTTCTTAAAAAGGAAGAACACCTTGTACTTAGTGAATACGAATACCAGCTTCTCAACAGTCTTAGAACCGTGAAGGGTGCCTATTCTGAGATCTTTTTTATTACACCTGTAGGAAGAGGAGTGGGTAGACTCATAGTACCACCCCTAAGTTACTGGCAGTATACGTCAGACGCAAACGACGTGGCTTTAAGAACAAGAATGATAGAACAGTACGGTATCGAGGAAGGACTTAAAAAATGCGTCGAATACTCGAGAAATAAAGGAGAAATTAACTGATGCAGAAATTTAAGGATCTACTTCCGTTTGCCTTAACAGCCATCCTGAGTATCCTCTTAACCCTTTTTATAGAACACGGATTTCTCAACACACGCAGAAGTCTTGCTGATGAGATCTACGTCGTAGATCTCAAAAGAATCGTCGAGACTTACAGAATAAAAGCCCTCGTGTCGAAAAAAGACGGTAAAAATATCCTTGATGATGCCCAGGCTTACTATACGAACCTTCTAAAACTTCTTAAGGACTACAACAAACTCATTATAATAAGTGACGCCGTAGTCATGCCTGCACCAGGAATGAGAGACATTACAGACGAGGTAATAAGAAAAACTATACCCGAGATAGAGGACAAAAAAGGCAGATGAAAATAAAATCTCTTTTTTTAAATAAGTCAAAAATCTTCGTTTTCTTATTCTTATTTACACTGACAGTTCTTCTGATTGAGGTAATATTTAGTATAGCGGGATGTAAAATGGTGTTTCAAACTGATTACAGTGTTAACTTCCGGCTGGGTATTATGACAAAAGTAAACCCTGAAAAAATCAAAAAGGGTGACTACGTGGGGTTCAAATTTCTTGCAGTGCCTGGAGATCCAAGGTACGGACGACTCTTCGTAAAGATAGCTACGTGCATGCCCGGAGAATACGTTACATATTCAGTTGAAGACAACACTTTTTACTGTAACGGCACTGCAGTAGCAAAACCGAAACCCTACAGTAAGACGGGACAGAGGCTGTATCCCTTTACTTACGCAGGCATAGTTCCAGAGGGAAAGCTGTTCGTTACTGGTGAGACCTACCACAGTTACGATTCAAGATACTGGGGATTTATAGATGAAGACTGGATCGTAGGAAAGGTTTACAAGATATTTTAAGGAGCATAAGTGACTTCTGACGGCGATAAGAAAAAAGCAAAAAAGAAAAAAAACAAAAAAGAAGAGTTAGAGTACGATGTTCACTACTCAGCTTGTGTTGAGATAGAAAATGAGATACCGTCTGATAAGTTTACCGTTGATTCTTTTTATTTGTACAGTTCTGACGGTAAGTAGCTTTCCTGACCGTCCAGGGGCTCTAACTGCGAACAACAGTACAGAGGACGCTACGACTGTCAAAAAACTCGTCGAAAGGAACTCACCTCTTAACGAGCCCTCTTACTGCGACAACCTTATAGAAAAGGATTCCTGGAAGTCAGGAAAACCTAGAGGCTGGTTTTTTAACAATCTATGTCTCAAGAGGTCCGAAAAACCAGAGGAGAAATCTGCCGAAACTGTAAAACCTACGGAGGCACAAAAAAAGGAGACGTCTATAGACTGGAAGAAACTACAGAACAGAAAGGAGCTGTACAGGTATCTCTCCAGACTTAACGGTAAAGAGCTCAAGGAATTCGTAGACAACATACTTCTCGAGGCATCCACGAACCCCTCTGAAGAGGTAGCAAGGGTATTTTTCTATACGCAAAGATTTATTTTTAACAAGTCTATCCAGTTTGCAAATGCCTTTGAAAGGGTTATGCTTCAGGAGCCACATCTTAACCCGTTAAACACGTCCCTTTACAGTGCAGCACGGTCCTCTACCTACGGCGAGAGGGTCGTGAAACCTTTACTTTACGAACAGTACGCCCTCGTAGCAAAGGAGCTTTCCCGGGATACTGGTATACTCTTTTTCGTTTCCGCAACCTGTCCTTTCTGTAAGGCTCAGGCACCAATAATAGAAGGCCTTAGAACCGAATATGGCCTGAAGTACCGAACCATCAGTAGAGATAGTTGCGAAGGATATCAGTTCTGCGTAGTGAAACCGGAAAAGTTCATAGAACACGGAATTGATTACGTCCCTGCCGTGATGGCTATTTTTATAGTTAACGACAGGCCCGTATTTCAGCCTGTTGCTTACGGAATTACCCAGGGAGACGTAATCATCGACAGAATTTACCGTCTTTATAACAGTTATCAAGGTAAAGACGTAGTTCAAGGTTTTGACGTGGAAGGAAAGGAGGAAGAAGAATGACGAAGAAGAATATGATCGTTTTCATTATTTTTCTACTAGTCTTTATGCAGGTTTGCTATCCATATGCACTGACTATAGACGAAGTCTTTAAGATGGAAATGCAAACCTCAGACTTTAATGCTTTAGAAGCGCAATCCAGATACTTCCTGGTTGGAGGCTCCTTCCACCTCAAGTCACCAGCTCCTGCTACCGTAAACCCTGTAAAGATCGTCCCGCCGGTTATACAGGCAGGATGTGGGGGCATATCTATTATGAGTGGTGCCTTAAGTTTTATGAACTTTGACCAGCTCGTGTCACTCCTTCAGGGTGTCGTTGCAGCAGCACCTGGCGTGGCAGTAAGACTGATTCTCAGTACGGTTTGTCCACAATGTGACACAATAATGGCATCGGTTATGCATCTCGTGAACCAGATAAACAGCATGAACTTCAACAGCTGTCAGATTGCCCAGAACCTCATGGGACAGGTAGGTAGCCTCGTAGGACTAAAAACTGGTAGTGAAGTATCTGAAGGTCAAAACGACTGGCAACAGAAGATCATTGATAATCTTAACAACGCCAGTAGTGCTATTTCGAGCTTTATAAATAGCCTGACCCAGGAGTGTGGTACTGACGCTACCTGTAAGTCTGCTACGGAAGGTAAGTTTATAATAAAGCCGAGTCTTCTAGAAATAGTTCGTAAAACGGAGCCAAACGTTTTCGACGCTAATCTCATTGACTTATTGAGGGCATTTTACGGAGACATCTATGAAGAAATGGTTAACAATAACATGACCGTTAAGGCTTTAGATCCTCTTGGTGACTACTCTAACAGTTCGATCGTTAAGATTATTGCTCTAGGAAATGGGGTTGTAGACTCTAATGGCAACATAACTCTTAAAACACGAAAGATAAACACGACAAACGACGGGTACTTCAGTGACGTTACGGATTGGACTATTACATTCCAACCTTACAAATTCAAGATAGAAAAACTTCTTTCTGACATAGTAGACAAAGTGTTTTTCGGAGAGGGTAACTTCAGCCCAAGTTCGCTTACTACAGAAGAAAAACAACTCATAAACAGCCTTCCCGTTCCAATACTGGCCTTTATCATGCAGGCCTCCCTTGCCCAGAAGGCTACAGGTGCTCCTTACTTCATATACGCTCAACAGTACATAAAAGACATATCAGAGTCTATGGCAGTAATAATTGCCTATAACAAGATACTTGAGCTTAACAGACTCGTAAGGACTGGCATAGCAAAGTACAAAGCTTCACTACAGAGAAAGGACAACCAGACCGTATTTACTGTCATCGACGACTACGTCAGAAAACTCGAGTTCGACCTAATGTACGAGAACGCAACTCTTTACGCTGAAGCGTCGAAAAAGCTTTCCGAGATAAATGTGCAGATGGCAAACAAGTACAAAGAAGTTCAGGTTGCCGTAACGACCGCCCTGTTTAATACAGGACTTCTCGACAAGTATCGCTGGAGGTAGACCCAAAGGTGTTTCTTGCCGTTTCTGTAACAACCTACGGTGACGGACACATTCTGGCCTCTGTGCTCTCTGGGGTTAAGTCTGTCGTCGGAAGTGGAGAATTCACCACTATCGTCGTAATTACTTTTCTTCTCGGAACCCTTTTTGTAGCCTATGGAACCCTTTTAGGAACTTTTCAGCTCCACTCTACAATAAAAAACATAGTGAGTCACTACTTTATACTTATCATTCTCTTTTATGCCCTTCTCGTGCCTAAAGAAGACGTGCTTATATACGACGCAATAGACAGTTCTCCAGGCTCTACTACGGTAGTAGAAGACGTTCCGTACGGAATATCAATGCTTCTGTGGTTTTCTAATACGATTGAAAAAGGACTCACGAATATTTTTGATAACGCTTTTAATACACCTTTCGGATACTCAGGTTACGGATACAACTACTACAACATGCTTCTCAACGAGCTTACAAACATTAAGTCGGCAAACCCGTACCTTAACGCCTCCATGACGAATTACGTAAAAGACTGCTTCTTTTACGATGTCATAGCAGGTGACAGAAGTGTAGACCAGGTGTTGAACTCTAACAATGTGTGGCAGAGCATGTCACCAGTATCGTCCACGTCCGTAATAACGACGATTAAGTGCGATCCTCTTAAAACTCCAAATCATTGTTTAAGTAATGGAGGCAGTAAAGCAACTTCAACTGTAGACTGCTCTACTGCTTATACCTACATAGATGGTTTGCTGAACGACAGCGCGACCGCAGCTCTTAACGACATTGACAAGAAGATCATCAACGGTGCAGTAAACCTTCCTACAGTTGCCCAGACAATTCTCAACGTGAGTGCTACGTCAGAGTCTCTTGTCAGGCAGGCAATCGTTTCTAACTACCTTCCAGAGGCGTACAAAAACGCCATTGCCATGCTTTCCAACAGCGAGATAACCCAGTATTCGACAGCTATGGCTGAGGTTCAGGCAAGACAGCAGATGCTCACTTCTGGTGAGATGGCAAAACGTTATCTGCCAGTAATAAGGTGGATTCTTAACGGCATGGTCTACGGAGGTTTTCCTCTTCTCTTCATCGTTGCCCTGACACCCATAGGGCCCAAGGCAATCCAGGGTTACATGGGACTCGGGCTTGCCCAGATATCCTGGGGGCCTCTCTTTTCAATCCTAAACAACATTGTCTACACTAAAACCGTAGACGAGTTTTCGACCGTTCTTGGAAACTTCTCGCCTTCTCAGCTAACTACCATCCACAACGCTACTGAAAACCTTATTGCCCTTTCAGGACAGGTTGCGTGGCTTATTCCCGTAGCAACTCTTTCAATTGCCGGCATAGGATTTCTCGGCGCCGGAAGCCTCATCTCTTCGATTGGCTCCGTAGCCCAGTCCTCGGCCCTAAGTGCCGGAGCTCAGGCCTCAGGCCTTTCCGGCGTTAAGCAGGCCGAGATAGCTGGCTACATGCAAGGTGCATCAGTAACCGGGTACAGCATGAGCGACCTAATGTACGCTGGAAACGCATGGAGTGCCTTCAGAACTTCTGCAATGGCAAACCCCAGTGCAGTACCTGGCACCCTCGACCTGGCAGGGCCAGGTCTTGGCTTCACTGAAGGATTAATGAAAGTGGGTGAACTTGGAGTGTATTCGGGGTCGCCTAATCCTGCGGCACCTGCTATGCTTGGGGCGTCGGCAGTCCTCACGAAAGCTAACGACAAGGCAAATGTTCTTGGTCTTAGCCCAACTACAGCTGGTAAGTTTGAACAAAACCCGGTTCTTACGAAGAACATGCTCGAGGGGATAAAAAACCTTTCACCTGAAGCTAAAAAGGCCCTCGAGGGTGCTTTAGTACCCGGTGGGCTCGACAGTATCGCTCTTGCGCCAGACGGTACGCTTATAGGTCCTCTCGTAGCATATAAGCAGGATGGAGGTCTTCGCAAGACAATACACGCATCTCCTGATGGTAAGTTCTTTACTATTACTGATGGTGTTGAGGATAGCATTGCTTATACGGGCATTACAACAAATAAAGATGGCCAGATTATTGCAGGAGCCATCAGAGGAAATTTTAACATCGGAGGCAGAGAATATTCAGGTACCCTTACGATAGATGGAAGTAATGTTAAATTTATGGGTATAGACCCTAAAAGTGGTCAGCAGGTTTCCTGGAGTGGAGATATCGGGGCTCCTCTTAATACCAACGATATAAGACCATCTTCTGGTGTAATAAGCTCTGATAGACTTAAAAAGCTCTACGAAACAGGAAACTATACAGGTCCGGTTGATATTGCCGGAATAAATGTTGACAATGCGATAGTTCACCGAGAAGGAGATATATCTCATATTAGCGGAGTTATCTCGCCCCAACAGGTAAAAGATTTAAGTAAAATTCTTAATGATCCTCAAAAATCTGAAGGAATAAGAAAGACCCTTGGACTTACTGCACCAGCAATTCGGGCTATCCATAATGCAGCTAGAAAGGGGCAAGGCCTTATTATGACTACAACACAGAGATCTGACGGAACATATGCAAATACCCAGTTTTTAGGCGGTGCCAGTGCTATCGTCAATAACAGTGGAACATATAACAATGCTTATACCCGTGATTCTACGTGGAGTAATTACACAGGCACAAAAAAATTTGATTATGGCTATATAACTAATGGAATATTTAACGCTCAACAGTTAAGACAGACGTATAACAACGTTGTAGAGACAATGGGCCAAGATCATCCTATGGCAAGAGCTATTAAGAGTGCTGCAGACTATGCAGAGAAAAACCATACTGAAGTAGCTGCCCAGTGGAGAATTGATCCAAACACCGGACAGATAACAGATTTTATATGGAATCAGAATGCTACAGGACATGTAGGAAATGCCTTAATCTTTGATAGAAATATGAAACAGATGAATATAGGACCCCATTATAATGTATCTCCTTTTGGATGGATACTTAATAATGTGGAAGGTATACTGAATGAACTCGGAGTTGACAATACTGACGCAGCAGTCTATTCTGCAACAGCAGTAAAATCAATAGCAAATGGAGCGCTTTTGGGGTATCTATTCAGAAAAGTACTTGGAGGAACGGGCGGTGCTGCAAGTAGCGCTGCTGGAACAGCAAGTAGTGTTGAAGCAGCAAGTAATGCTGGAAGAACTGCGCCTCTACTACAGAACCTAGACAAATTTTTCCAGGGAATAGGCCGTTCTTATCTACCGGCTTTCATAATCTTTACTCCTGCGATCATGCATGGAATGCAGGAGTTCAACGGAGGGCAACCACAAAGTTAGAATAAAAGGCGAAAATTCTCTCCTCAGAGAAATTGGTATTCCTTATTTCCGATAAATTGCAGGAGAAATGTTGAAAATGCACTAGCGATATGTATTCCAAATAAATAGAGAAACGCAATTATAGCGTAAACCGCTGTAAACACTAATGCTCCTTCCATACCTGCTAGTCCTTTTGGACGGTTAGAAACTGACTCAAATATCAAAAAGAAAATATACGTAACAGGAATTACAAATACAAGATGCAATACAATTCCACTTATAACTCCGATGAACTTTCTAAGTTTATGAACTTTAAATAATCTTACTACATGATACACTACAGTCGTAATTACAAATAGTACAATCGCTCCTGATACTGCAATTAGCATTACTTCTTTCATCTGCTTTGCAGCTAATGCATAGGTTTTTATAAGGAACCAGGCAAAATCTGTCGATAATATTCCACCAATTGCTGTAAGCAAAAAATAGGCAATAAGCAATTTTCCGATCTTTGACAACAATAAGTTCCCTACAGGATAAGTGTAGGGTTGAACGTTTATGTTAGGCTGAACAGTCTTTCTATTCTCCTTCTTTTCAGCCTTTACAACTTTATTAGAAGCAAAAACCATTACCCTAAGCTTACTTATGGGTATAGAAAAGTTGATCCTTTCTATTTTTGGCGAAGTCCTTATTTGTGAGGGTCTACCAGAGCTAATAAGTGCTCTCAGCTCCTGAGCAGTGAGAGTGAATCTTATTCTCTGAGTAGTGAGCTTATCCTTCTTTAAGGGGTCTATTTGTTCCATAGCCTTCTCAAACATTCTAATTTATTACACAATTTTTTCCTAAAAATGTCAACAAATTTTTAAGATAGCCTTTATAAAAGTGAACTACTGACGGCTTTAGCCGTCAGTCCCCTACGCCCATTCTCTAGAGAACTATAAAAAAGCAACGGATTTACTTGAATTAAAACTAATTTTTATTTAGAAAATACTGTGTTTTTCTATAAAATTAAACTATGCTACCACTGGATAGGACACCTAAAGAGCCATTACCTCAAGAGATAGAATGGCTATTACCTCTTCTTAACGAGCCTGTTTTTAAGGTAGTAGGTACTGGATCAATTACCTTTGTGTATCAGGAAAGGCCCTATGTTGAGCTCGACCATGAAAAAAAACATCTTGCTCAATGCTATATGGTTCTTCCTACAAGGGTTCAGAACTACCTTTATTTTATTTATTATCCCTTTGGTGGTATTCTAGAAATATCTGACCTTACAGCTACAAGACAGGAAAACTTCAGTACTATTGACATTAACATTGCTATCCTTAATCCCTCGGGATTCAAAGCGACAGTATGCCAGACCATAAAACTTACCAGCTCTGATATAACAAACATTCTATTCACCTATACAGCCCTCCCGAAAGACATATTCCTTACTTCTCGGGAACTGAGTAAACTTCTAAATTCTGCTAAAGAATCTGAAGAGCAAAAGCAGACTTGACGAACCTCAGCCACTTTCTCATAGCCGGTCTTGTTTCCTTCAAACTTACGCACAACACCCCATTTGCCATAACC
>Ga0197142_1000946_pt1 | contig 26947 bp, 19 predicted proteins | sample GBS60_MetaG_FD_148614 | JGI IMG/M metagenome (GOLD analysis project Ga0197142, IMG submission 148614) | Sediment microbial communities from Great Boiling Springs, Gerlach, Nevada, United States - GBS 60_MetaG | ecosystem: Environmental > Aquatic > Thermal springs > Hot (42-90C) > Sediment... | reverse complement strand
GAGTATAACGGACCTCACCAGAGTTAATCAAATTTGAAGCTGCAACCAAAGCCTCCAAGGGTGCTTTACTTTTTGGTTCCCCCCCACCAAGATGAATCACTGGTTCGCCCTTTTCACGCAAAATGGCAGCAATCTCGTTAAGCCTCAATGTTGCCGAGGCTTTTATTGACCTACCAATTAAACTTAAACTCATTTTCTTTCCTTCAAAAAACAAACTACAAAATTCCAAAAAATCTTTGAGATTAACAAAAAACAAAAATTTGTTTTTATTCATAAATTCTTATTTTTGTATTTTAATAAATCTCTTTTCGTCTCAAATGTGGGGTTCAGATGAAAAACAAAGTTTGCTTAATACCCATTTTTATTATTTTACTTCTTTTAAGCGCAAAGTCGTCTCCATACTACGTTTCGCTGGGAGGGATGAATATTGTCCCCTTTGGTAAATTCAAAGAAACCAACAAACCGAGCCTTGGATTTAATTTTCAACTTCAAGATCGTTCATTTTGCAACTTATGGTATGGTTTTCGCTTCGATTACTCCAAACTTGACTCACTTGAGGACGTGCCACTAGGAACTAATTTCTTTAATTCCTTTCTTGCATTTTCACCAGAAATACGCTATGTTCATCTTCTTTCCTCTAAATCTAATTACGACGACATATTTTATCTTTTCCTTCAAGGCCAACTCCATTTAACTTCAATTACAAGAAGCCGAACAACCGACGAGAGTAATCTTGGTTTGGGCGGTGGTATAGGCGGTGGAATCGGCTTTTGTTTCAATCTTTTCTCGCTTTGCTGGTCATTTGAATTCGATGCCTTATTATCATCTGCAAACTTCATTCTAAAATCTAAGCAAAGACCTACACTTTCAAACTATAATTTCGGTTTAACATTGGGAGTTAGGTTATGAAAAGTAATTCATTTATTATTATTTCTTCTATTCTTTTTATTTGTTTTGTTAGTTGTACCTCGTTAAAAAGAACTGATGACGCTTTGAGAATAAAACTTGATTCGGCTTCTAAATATACAAATTACCCCTTCAACCTTGCTATTGTTCGCAATGGAAATACTTTACGCGGGATGGTATTGCGGTTGGAAACACTAATGACACCAGATAGTTGTGTTCCCAAAAGAGAACCAACTTATAAAGTTGAAAACAGAGTTGTTTTTCTCGATAGCAAATCTCCTAATTTAAAATTTGTTGAGTATATTCCATTTGAAGACGTAGATTTTATTGGACCCAAATTTAATCAACCTATAAATACTTTTGAAGATTACAATTATCCATTAGAACCCAAGAGGTTCCGCTATGTCCCTTGGGATACAATCAAAGTTGAATGCAATGAGTGCAATTGTACAAAATTTTCTCTTTCTTTGAGTCTTGGCCTACCCAAAATCCCCTGTCTATTTTGTCCTACTTGCCCGACAAAGATTTGCAAGAACTATTTTTTTGAAATTCGTGGAGGTTATTCGACATATCGCGATAAAATTTCACCAAATGAAAGCGTTTGGAAAGACGGATTTTTCGGTGAAATTGCTGGTGGGCTTCGATTTGGAAGTAGAAAGCAATTTGGTATAGGTTTGATGCTTTCCACTGGTTTGCCAATTTATAATTCATTTACAAGCGAAGAATTAAGAAGACCGCTTTCTTTAATACATTTTCGATGGGACCCTTTAAAAGCTTGTGTTAAACCAAGAGAAAAAACACAACCAATAAAAGTTCGTGAAGCTCGGGGACCTAAACCGTGCAACTGCCCTGACGATGAATTCGAAACTCCTGAAAAACCAGCTTTTGAAAAACTCGAACTACCTTTCGAAAGATGTTTTAGGCCATACTTTTTTGTTCAAGCAGGACTTCCTTTCGACAAATTTTCGTTGGATTTGATAAAACTTAACATCTCGAGATCCAATTGTAAAGACAAAATAAAATCTTCTGCCCCGTATTTAGATATCGACTTCGTTCCTTTCACTTTCACAATTGGTGGAGGCATCGATTATCCAATAACCTCACATATTGACCTTTCAATTGATGTTGGTTGGAGAAGTTACGCATTTGGGGAAAGCCAAGCACTTCTTGGTTTCAGCAATGTTCCATCTTACCGTCGTATCAGTATTTTTTTTATCAGAACAGGGATAACTTTATAGGAGGTGAATATGGTAAAGAAATATAACTTAAAAACTTCATTAATATTTATCCTGTCGTTCCATCTAATCATTAACTCTTGCGAATGTCCTCTTCAAGAAACAGATGTTTACCAAAAGTGTCAGGTTCGCGAAGCAACAATTACAAAATTCAGTCCAACCGGGAGGTTGGTGCAAATTACCAACCCTGATGGTACTCAACAAATTGTTTTCCAGCCTGATTCTCTCTATTCAATTCATACTTTTTTATTCCCATTCGACAAAAATTTGTCTGGTGCGTTAGTCAACGATGAACGCTTTTCTAAAAGTTCTTCTATTCCAATAATTAAGATTCCATTTTCCGATAAAAGGCCATATTATTTGGCAATCTTCGATAATTATCCCCCTAACAACGATTTAAATGGTGACATTTTGCTTTATTCAGTTGCCGATAATTTTCAATCTGCAGAAATTCGTGTCGCTGGGGACTTAATGCTTACGAATTTATCCTTTAATTCAGAAGATTCTCAACAGTTTTGTGAACTTGTCGATAATTTGACAAAAGATACAGCAAGAATCAGAAGCCTAAAAGGAAACCTATCTCAGTTTGGAAGAGACCTGCAAAACAGTAGAATTATCGATTACAACATTGCCAATATAGTTGTTCTCGATACAGGAAACAAAGTTGTAGCTGGTATTAACCCATTACAATCTGATGTAGACTATGCCTTAAATTTGGTGAAAAACCGCGCTGTAAACATAATTGTGCAAATTGGCCAGGTTTATCTTTATAGAGCAAAAAATGGTAAGTATTTCATTTTTGCAATAACAGACATTCGCGAAGGAACCCTTTCTCCATACAAACGAAGGTTAACAATTATGTTTAGCGAAATTTAGGAGGCAAAATGAAATCCAAGTATATTATTCTTTATATCAGCTTAATACTTTCTTTAGTTTCTTGTAGCAAACCCAAAATAATCCGCGAACTTCCAGTTGGAAATCTCACTAGAATCTCCCCAAAAGAGTCACCGAACACAAAGAACGACGAAGTCGCCCCAGTTCAACAACCCAGCAATCTCAGTATAATCGACCCTTGCCAAAAAGAACAAAGTTTTGTTTCAAATCAGCCTTTCAGAGGGATCATAACCTCTTCTGAATTCATTAAAAGAACTTTTCCTGCAAGTGACTACAATAAAGAAGCAATTGACTACTTGACTTCCAATGTTGAATCTGTAACTTTTTTAACCGCTACCGAAGGTTACGCTTCTTTTTCCCATCCTCCACACCCAAAATATATTCAAAGATACGGCCTTCCTTTGGAAGGCTCTGTCGGAGGTACAGATATTTTCCATTTCTATCCCAAAAATGGAAGAATACTATTCGAAGTATTGCATCAACCCATTAATTCAGATTTTTGGGACTCGCATCCATTTGTTGTAAACGACGAACTGGGAAACCAGCTACTTATTTGGGCATCTGACCGACCCGACAACCTCGGGGGATTCAGTTTCCCATATCAAAACGAAGGTAATACGGACCTTTACTTTGCATTCAAAAGAACCAATCAGGATTGGAAGGATGTCAAAATACACAATTTTAATGAAATAGCGAACGACATTAACACAAAGTATTCCGAAGCTTCGCCATTCCTTTTCTGCAAATGCTACAATCCTACTTTGTTTTTCGCATCAAATCGCGACTCTAAAGATTCGACCTTCGATTTGTTCTATGTAAAACTCGAAATTGATTTTATCAATCAAAAAATCCAAGCAAAAAGCCTAGTTGAAAAACTTCCTTCTGGAAATAACGAAATAAACACTACAGCCGACGAGCGTTTCCCCTTTGTTGCCTATCCTCATTTGACGAATTATAACACCTCGCTTGAACTTTACCTATCATCTAATCGTTTGAAAGACTCAATTGTTTTTGTTTCAAGGGATACTCTTAAAAGAGAAACCCATTTAATAGTTAAAAACGTCGGTGGTTACGACCTCTATCGTTTTGAACTTTCTGGGGATAAATTTGAATGTGCTCCTCCGCCACCACCTCCCCCTCCTAAGCTGTTCCTAATTGTGCATCTTAACGACTTTTGCTATGATGCACAAGGAACCCTTGTAGATTCAGCTATCGATATTGACGGCAGATTTTTATTGAACCAGTCAAGTCACCAATCCAAAAACCGAATTGAACTTTCACTCGGAACAAAATACATTTTGGAAAGAAAAGTAAACGAGACAAGATGTGGGAATGCTTGCGATTCTTGCTTTTCTTCCAAAATTGAATTTACCACACCATACAGGATTTACAAAGACACTACAATTGAATTTAGCCTTAATCTATATTGCTACAAAAAACAGCCGAAAAGGATAAGCTTTTCGTACCAAAAAGGACTTGCTTTTTTTGTTACGGGATATTGGTATCCTACAACTACCCGTAATCTACAGGTTTTATATGAACGCTCGAAAAGTGGATGCCTTGCACTTTCAAATTTCATCGATTCTACTGATTTCAAGCCCGATGAAAAATATTTCTACCAAACAGCAGCAGAAATTAATGACAGGTGGTTTAATGACTTCTTTTTCCCAACCATCGACTCACTTTTGCAAGCTATTGACACTTGTTATTCAACTCAAGAAATATTAATTACTGTTCATGGCTATACTGACCCTTGCCCACTGAGAACACTCCGTGACCAGACAGGTAGAATAACCCAAGATAGCACTCGTTTTACCTGCGATGATACAGTTCACTTTGAACGAAACGATTTCACTGTTATTATTCCTCCTGGAATATTTATGAAACAACCAAATTTGAAAACTTCCGAAGGTCGAATTTTCATTCTCCCATTTGGAATTCAACAAGGCAACTATGTACTTGCAATGCTCCGAGCTCACTTTACCCGAAAAACTATCGAGGATGGTTTTAAGAAAAAATACCAAAATAATAGTGAAAAAATCAAATTATTCGACAAATTCGTAAAATTTCATCTAAACGCATATGGCATATACGATGAGAGACCACCCTGCCCTGAAATTGATAAAAACATTGTTGGTGTTGAACTTTCTAATCAACCTTATCCACCTTCTCTGAATGAACCCTGTAATCTGCCTCATAGTCGACGAGTAATGATTTATGTTGACGTTATCGATAAGGCTTTGATGGAAAAGAAAACTTTTGCAAGGGGAGAGTGTGGTAAACTTTTATATCCTACTTATGTCGAGTTGAAAAAGCCAAAACAAAAGATTCTTAAAGTTCCAATTTCATTGCCATCCGAAGAAGAGCTTTTAACTATTCTTGACACACTGGAATTACCTTCTATTGAAGAATATGAGACACCAATCGAAACCCCTTGCGCAGGAAACTGTTTCAGAATTGTCTATGGCAAAGCAAGAAATGCCGAGGAGTTTAATTTCCTGAGTAACTTGTTAAAATCCATAGGATTCGAAGTCGAACAAATTGAACCCGAAAGTTTCGAATTGATTTCCAAAGAAAGGTTCTTTACAATCGACCAAGCACGAAAAACTATCGAAGACTTTAGTAAAGCTATAAACAAACTTTCTGCAATTATCGATATTAGCAGAATCAAAGCTTTCGTTATTCAAATATAGATTTGACAGTAATAAAACCCCAAAAGAACTGATTGTAGTAGCACTGGGACCGTAAATACAGTGAACAAGGGGCTTTAGCCCCTTGTTCAAACATCTCAACCATAAACTCAGCTTCAACCACTTATTTATGCCAAACTAAAACCAAAAATGTTTCACAAAGTTACCAAAACGGATGTCGCTTTTATTTCCAAGACTTCTTTGACCTACCAGATTGATTTAAATTTATTTAACACAGAATAACTCGACAAAATAAAAAAATTTCTGGAGTCCATTTTAATGTGGACTCCAAAAAGATAAGTGTAAAAACTAAATTTTAGTTCTTCCTAAACAATATACTTTCCTCGTTTGTAATAATGGGTATGAAGCAACTTATGGGAAATTTTTCCACAAGGACCATCGACTAAAAACTTCTCGTAAATATACTTAATGTGTGGATTTTCATGCGATTTTCTAACGGGAAGTTCGGCATCTTCCTTATAAATAGCCTCGGCTCGTTTTTTTCTAATTTCTGGGCTGGTGGGTATAGGTTGTCCACCACCACCAATACAGCCACCAGGACAAGCCATAATTTCTACGAAGTGGTAGTCGTCGAGTTCTCCACGAATTAGGGCTTCCATAACCTTTTTTGCATTAGCTGTTCCGTGAGCAATCAAAAACTTTAATTCAAAACCTTCGAGAAACTTCCATTCATCTTTAACATCTTTTAATACGATGGAAGCCTCTCGGACACCTTCCATTCCCCTGCAAGGCGTTATAGAAAGATTATCGAATGGTACTTCCCTGCCTGTTACAATTTCGTACACCGTACGCAAAGCAGCTTCCATAACACCTCCAGTTGTTCCAAAAATCAAACCCGCCCCAGAGGCATTCCCAAATGGTTCATCAAAATAACTCTTTGGAAGTTCAGGAAGGTATATTCCTGCTTCTTTCATCATTTGGGCAAGTTCGCGCGTTGTTAACCCATAGTCAATATCCTTGTAACCTGATGCATTCATCTCGGGTCGATTGCATTCAAATTTTTTGGCAGTGCAGGGCATAACAGCAACAGTAACTATATTCGCCGGGTCAATTCCCATTTCCTGTGCATAGAAAGTCTTAATTACCGCGCCAAACATTTGCTGTGGAGATTTACAAGTCGACAAGTAATCAAGTTGGTCAGGGTAAAAATGTTCAATGTATTTTATCCATCCAGGTGAACAAGAGGTAAACTGCGGTAGTTTTACGCTCTTATCACCTTCAAGTAGTTTTCTCTTTAAGCGAAGCAGAAGTTCGGTCCCTTCCTCCATAATTGTTAAATCCGCGGCAAAATTGGTATCGAAAACTCTATCGAATCCCATCATTCTTAAAGCAGTAACCATCTGGCCAGTCATAGAATGACCCGGCGGTAATCCAAATTCTTCCCCAATTGATGCACGAATAGAAGGTGCAGTTTGAATTACAACGTGCTTAGTTGGGTCATCAATGGCTTTCCAGATTTCATCGGATGGGTCTTTGGCTCTTAAAGCCCCAGTTGGACAACGATTTATACACTGCCCACAATTGATACAAATAACATCAAGTATCGGGCGATCCATAAATGTAGATATCAAAGTGCTATACCCTTTTCGGGTTGCTTCCAAAACTCCTACTTCTTGCAAATCGATGCAAGTTCTAACACAACGACGACAAAGTACACATTTATCCATATCTCTAACGATCGCGTAACTCGACCGGTCAACTTCATAGCGGGGCTGGGAAATATGCCCAAACCGATAGAAGTCCACACCATATTCTTTTGCCAATGTCTGAAGTTCACAATTATTGTTCCGAACGCAGGAATAACACTCCCCGAAGTGTTCACTCAAAAGCAGATCAAGTATATGGCGTCGAGCTTTACGAACTTTCTCTGACGTTGTCCAAATCTTTATCTTATTTGTTATCGGAAAGGCACAAGAAGCTTGTAAAGTCTTCATCCCTTCAACTTCAACCACACAAACTCTACAGGCACCCGCAAGACACAAATCTTCGTGGTAACAAAGAGTTGGTATGTGAATATTGTTCATTCGACAAGCCTCGAGAATAGTTGTTCCAAATGGAACGGCATATTTCCTGCCATTTATTTCAATTTCAACTTCACCGCCTATTTCTCCGCCAACTTTTGCAACAGTGTGAGGTTGGTGGCTGACTGGTGCACGTCCTTTTGCAATTCTATCGGCCATTTTTACCTCCAAGATAATTCGACATAATCTCATCTTTAAAGTTAGTGACAATCGAAATAAACGGATTAGGTGAAGATTGACCTAATCCACATTTCGAAGCGATTTGCATTGTTTTTCCCAATTCGATTAGTTCATTCAAATAATGGTGCGTGCAAATTCCCTTTTCAAGCATTTCCACTCCCTCAAGCAATTTCTTATTTCCTATCCTACAAGGTGTACACTGTCCACAACTTTCTTCAACAAAAAATTCCATAAAATTCCGCAACACTTGTAACATATTCCTACTCTTATTGAAAATTATAACTGAACCACCCGTAGGTACATCCTCGAAAGAAATGTTTCGTTCTATTTCACTCATAGGGATGCAAATGCCCGATGCACCTCCAATTTGAACTGCCTTGGTATCTTCGGCACCAACAAGTTCCAATAATTCTTTAATCTTAATTCCAAAGGGAACTTCATAAACCCCGGGTTTTTTGCAATCACCCGATACTGAAATTAGTTTCATACCTTTCGATTTTTCGGTTCCATATTGTGCGAACCATTGTGCTCCTTTGGAAATCACTATGTATGCACAAGCGAAAGTTTCAACATTATTAACAATAGTTGGATAACCTAAGTAGCCAGTGTTAACAGGATAAGGAGGCCTATTTCTAGCTTCTCCACGGTGTCCTTCAAGGGACTCAATCAATGCCGTTTCCTCGCCACAAACATAAGCCCCCGAACCGAGTCGGATTTCAATATCAAAAGAATAGTTGGTTCCAAGAATGTTCTCGCCCAAACGCTTCTCTTTTCGCATTCTATCAAGATAATTCAAAAGATGATCTAGTAGATAAGCGTATTCACCTCGCAAATAAATAAATCCCTTTTGCGCTTGAATTGCATAACCAGCAATTACCATTCCTTCTAAAACCAACTTGGTATATTCCGACAAAAGAACCCTATCTTTAAAAGTACCCGGCTCTCCTTCGTCCGCATTGCAGACAACAAATTTCTTTTCTGCTTGAGCCGACAAAGCAAGCATCCATTTTGTTCCCGTAGGGAAACCTGCGCCACCTCTACCCCGAAGTTGCGATTCCCTTATTTCCAAAACAACTTCGTGTGGCGACATTTTCAATGCCTTTTCGAGCGCTTCGCCATGTGCTTTCTCATCAAAAAATATCGTATCATTTATTATTGGCATAATACACCTCTATTTTAGGTTATCAATAATCTCTATAATTTTCGAAGGAGTAAGCTTTGTGTAAACTTGCTCATTGATAAGCATAGCAGGACCTTGGTCACACATTCCAATGCAATGGCAATATTCCAACGTAAATTTTCTATCGCTTGATGTCTCGCCAAATTTTAAGTTCAACTCCCTTTCGAGCGTCCTCGCAATTGCTTCTTTTCCTGCAAGTTCACAAGAGATAGTTTTGCATAAACGAATAACATACTTTCCTTTGGGTTCTGTACTCAAAAAACTATAGAAAGTTACAACCCCATATACTTCCACAGGATGAATATTTAACCTATGGGCAATTTCTTGCATAGCAAAATCAGAAATAAAACCGAATTTCCTTTGAACGTCTTGCAAAATTGGCAATAATGATTCTCTACCGCTTCCATACTTTTCTACAAGTGTATCTACCTCGTTAACTAATACATTTTTGTCTGGATAAATCATATACTCCTCTCCTTTACCTATACATTACCTAAATATTGGCTAATTTTTTGAAGCAACGATTCCGCGCTTAAAGGTTTTTCGAGGAATTCGTTTACTTGAAGAGTTTGGCTTCCAGCGAATTCAAGCCCCGTGGCTTTCGAAACAGAAGTTAGAAGAAAAATTGGTGTTTGAACCCCTACTTTTCTCAACTTAGTAGCAAGAAAGAACCCATCGTCAGGCTCTTCCATCATTACATCAAGCAAAATCAAATCAGGTTTTTCATTTTCAATTAACTTCATACCATCACTAACATTTTTTGCCGAAACCACTTGATAACCCTTTGCTGTTAAAGTAATTGTAACAGCGTCAATTATGTCCTGGTCATCGTCGATTATTGCAATTTTTGCCATAAACATCCCCAATTTTTTCAAAAAACACAATGGTTACAGTGCAATTTATATTAAACAAAAGAAACAACTATTATGAAGTGGATTAATGTAAAAATGTGTTTTAATAAGTGTTGCTGAAATTAATAATTGAGGGTATTTTCAGACTCTAATTCCTTTTCTTGCTTGAAGTTAGCAGAGATCTCTTTTAAAATAGGCAAAGAAAAGGCAAAAGTTGAGCCTTTACCCAAAACACTTTTGACCCAGACTTTTCCTTTCATTGCTTCAACAAGCCTTTTTACAATCCAGAGCCCCAATCCAGAAGTCGGTTCATCGGCAGTCGGTTTAGCACTCAGTCGCGCTCCCCTTTGGAAAGCTCTACTTAAGTCCTCCTCCGATAGCCCCAATCCATTGTCAATAACTTTAATAATAACTTTTTCTCCTTCCAATGAACTTTCAACACGCACTTCACCACCTTTCTGGGTAAACTTTATTGCATTCGAAACAAGATTATCCAAAACTTCGTAAACCTTGTATCTATCGAATTTAAAAACTTCAATTTTCTCATCAAGGTCAACCAATACATTAATGTTTTTATTTCTTGCATTTGGGGCATTGGCTTTAACTACCTCACGAATAACATCGTTAATATTTCCATCTTCAAGATTTAAACTCATAAGTGAAGATTCGAGTGCAAGAATTCGAGACACTTCCTGCGACAAAGCAACTATTCTATTCGAAGTTACAAGTATGTCGTCTATTATCTCCTGCTGTTCAGTTGCAGTCAAATCATAAGAACGGAGCAATTCAACAAGGTTTTTAATTAAAGCAGCAGGATTTTTTATGTCGTGAATAATCAATGCAAAAAGTTCATCCTTCTGTTGTTGCAATTCCTCGAGTTCAGATTTACTACTCGAGAGCTTTTCAACTTTCTCTTTCAGTTCGATGTTCTGTTTACGCAATTCCTCGGCTCTTGAATTCAAAGCATCAATTTGACCGCGTAGTGCCGAAATTTCAGCCCGTAGATTACTATTTTCCAAAAGTAATTGTTCATATTTGTATTTTTCTAATGTTATTTCCCCAGCTTGACCTTCTTTCAGTTTTTTCTTCTCTCGGTTTTTACCATTCCGAATGAATACTAATGAAAACACCAGCATAAGAATTAAACCAGCACCAAAACCAGCTAAAACCGATTTGATCTCGAAACCCCAAAATAAATTCTCGGAAGTTCTAATCTCTTCTTTCTGTTTACCTTCCTTGGTTTTCAAGGTGCGTAAGGATGTTAGTTCCGAATAAAGTGAGCTTAACTTATCGTTAACTACAAAACTTATTTCTAATGGTTGTGCAGTCCACTTGTTTCTTGGGTCAAATGCTTCTATACGAAGGTAATAATGATCCTCAGGAAGATACTTGTAGCTAAAATTATTGAAATTAATAGTCCTGGAATTTGAATCCTTTGAGTTTCGTATTACAATTTTGAATAAGAATGGTGTACGCTGCGAGGTATCGGAAATTTCAAGATGATAGAAAAAAGTAATGGAATCTTTGCGAGAGAAAATCAAATAGTCGAAGTAAGATTTTTCCAGTGGCTTGCCGTTTACTTTAATGTTGTCCAAAACTACTTTGCGTTCCTGGCTAAAAAGTGGAAAAAGAGAAAAAATTAAAAATATAACAAAAAGAATACCTTTAAAGACATTTTTCATAACCAACCCAGAAATAGATATTTCTAAATTAATAAAAAAAATAAATTAATGTTTGAAGTGGCGCATATTTGTAAAAACCATTGCCACATTATTTTCATTTGCAGCTCGAATCACTTCTTCATCCCGGATTGAACCACCAGGCTGTATAACAGCAGTTGCACCGGCTTTAACAGCCTCTAGAACACCATCGGGAAATGGAAAGAAAGCATCAGAAGCAACAGCACTACCCTTCAGATCCAAACCCATCATTTTGGCTTTTTCGACCGCAATTCTCGAAGAATCTACACGAGACATTTGACCTGCGCCAATCCCAAGTGTTCTATCTTTTCGTGCATACACAATTGCATTCGAGCGAGTATGTTTTACTACTTTCCAGGCAAATATCATCGATTCAAGTTCCTCTTCGGTAGGTTCCCTTTGTGTAACAACTCGAAATTCTTCACTACAAAAAAGAAATTTGTCGGTATCCTGAACCAAAACTCCATCGACAACACTGCGAAAATCAATTGACAAGGACTTTTTAACCCCTTCTAAATCCGCTTGTATAAGTCTCCTATCCTTCTTTTTAGTTAAAAGATCAAGCGCCGAAGGTGTGAAATCTGGTGCAATTATTACTTCCGTGAATAAAGGATGGACTTCGTTTGCAAAGTCTAAATCTATTGTTCTGTTTGTAACAATTATTCCACCGAAAGGGGAAACTGTGTCGGTTGCAAATGCTTTTCTATATGCTTCGACAAGGTTTTCATCAGTTCCAACTCCGCAAGGATTGGTATGTTTAATAATTGCAACTGTTGGAGATTCGAACTCAATAATCAATCTCACTGCCGAATCGATGTCAAGTATATTATTATAAGATAATTCCTTACCGTGAAGTTTTTTGAATAAATTCAAAAAATTTCCAAACAATGAACCTTTCTGTTGGGGATTCTCCCCATAGCGAAGATTCAAAGCCTTTGGCAAGGAAATTTGGAAATATTGATTTGGGTATTCAGTAGCTAATTCCTTGAAAAATTGAGCAATTATTGTATCATAATGAGCAATATGTTCAAAAGTTTCGGCTGCAAAAGCAATACGAACATTTTCAGGAATACAATTATTATTTTCTTTCAAACATTTAATCACATCAGGATAGCGTATAGGATTTACAACTGGCAAAGTCCAGTGATAATTTTTTGCAGAAGCACGCAACATCGAAGGCCCGCCAATGTCAATCATTTCAAGTATTTCGAGTAGTTCACCATTATTTAACTTATTCAAATCAGTATATTTTTGCAAAGTTTTTTCGAATGGATACAAATTGCATACAACCAAATCGATTGATCTTAAACCCAAAGAATCAAGCTGATGAATATGATTTGATTCATCGAGCCGGGCCAAAATACCTGCATAAAGATTGGGATGCAAAGTTTTGACTCTTCCATCCAAAATTTCAGGAAATTGTGTTAAATCCTGAATATTTCGGACCGCGATACCATTTTCGACAAGATATTTCTTTGTTCCTCCAGTAGAAAATATTTCAATTCCAAGTTGAACTAATTCTTTCGAAAATTCAAGGATTCCCGTTTTATCGAAAACGGAAATAATAGCAGTTCTTATTGGATAATTTTCTGGTTCCATAACTAAGTTTTAATTTACTTAATATACTACAAAATATATTTACTAAGATCAACATTTTCAACGATTTTATTTAACTTGTCTCGAACCATCTGAACTGAAATTACAATTTTTTTCTCTGTAAGTCTGTCGGGTGCATTGAATAGAATGTCTTCCAGAAGCGTTGTCATAATTGTATGTAATCGCCGAGCTCCAATGTTGGTAACTTCTTCGTTTACTTTTGCTGCAATTGCAGCAATCTCTCGAATCGCTTCCGGATCAAATTCCAATTGAACACCTTCGGTCTCGAGTAATGCTTTATATTGCTTGATCAGGGCATTCTCGGGCAATGTCAAAATTTTAACAAAATCATCTTCGGTTAAACTCTTAAGCTCTACCCGAATTGGGAATCTACCTTGAAGTTCAGGAATCAAATCAGATGGTTTTGCAACGTGAAATGCACCAGAGGCAATAAACAAAATATGATCTGTCCTAACAGTTCCGTAACGTGTGTTGACAGTAGTTCCCTCAACTATGGGAAGCAAATCCCTTTGTACGCCTTCTCGGGAAACATCGGGTCCAGCTCCTCTACCATCGTGGGAAGCAATCTTGTCAATCTCATCTATGAATATAATCCCCATTGTTTCTGCTTTTTCAATTGCCTCTTTAACAACGGATTCCATATCGATAAGTTTCTCGGTCTCCTCCTTTAATAACTGATTGCGGGCCTCGGCAACGGTCATTTTTCGTTTTACTCGTTTTTTTGGAAAAAGTTGGCTCATCATATCCTGAATTGAACTACCTATCTCGTCCATTCCAAAAGGACCGAGAACTTGAACCGGAGGCACAAGTTCGCTTTCAACTTCAACTTCTATTACTTTAGAATCGAAATAACCAGAACGGTAAAGCTGACGAATTTTTTCAATATTTTCACTTTCTTCTTCACTCTTGGAATCCAAGTCGAACGAAATACTCCGAGACTTGCGAGGGAACAAAATATTTATTATCCTTTCTTCAACAGCACGTTTAGCCTCTTCGACTTTTTCCTGATACTTCTCTTGTTTTACCATAGCAACCGCACGTTCAACCAAATCTCGAACCATAGATTCAACATCTCGTCCAACGTAACCTACTTCGGTATATTTCGTTGCCTCAACTTTAACAAAAGGAGCATTAACTAATTTTGCCAATCGTCGAGCTATTTCAGTTTTACCAACACCTGTTGGACCAATCATAATAATATTGTTAGGTAATATTTCTTCCCGAAGATGACTCATAACCTTGCGACGACGCCACCGATTCCGTAATGCTATGGCAACGATTCTTTTCGCTTCGTCTTGTCCTATTACATATTTATTTAATTCCTCGACAATATCACTTGGGGTTAACTCCCATTCAGATTTCTGGAATTGTTTACTAGGAATTATTTGATAATTCACAATTTCTTTATCAGGTTTTGTGTCCATTTTTCATTTTTAAAAAAACAAATTTACCAAAAACCAACAGCATATAAGAAATAAATAACGAACTTTTAGCATTTTTGTATTTTTTATACTGTTTATGAGAAAAATTTTGTTTGTTTTTGGGACACGACCCGAGGGAATAAAATTAGCACCATTGATTAAAAAATTCAATGAAAAGCAAGGTTTCAAATCATTTGTCTGTATAACATCACAACATCAAGGTCTTTTGAGACAAGTCCTAAATTTTTTCAACATCGATTTTCATTTCGATTTAAATATAATGACCCACAACCAGAGCCTAAATTATATAACGTCGAAAATTGTAGCCAAACTCGAAAATATTTTTGCCCAGGTAAAGCCCAACCTAACATTTGTTCAAGGCGATACGACATCCTGTTTGGCTGGAGCCCTTTCCTCTTTCTATGCAAAAGTTCCAGTTGCTCATATCGAAGCAGGTTTACGCACCCACGATAAACTTTTTCCTTTCCCAGAGGAACTCAACAGAGTACTTACAGACCATCTGTCCCATTACCACTTCGCACCAACCAAAAGGGCTCTAGATAATCTTTTAGAAGAAAACATCGACCCGAAAAGAATTTTTATGGTAGGAAATACAGGAATAGATGCACAAAAATATGCTTTAGAAAAAATTCAAGAAAAAGAAAAAGAATATTTTACTTTTTATAAAAACATCGATTTTTCGAAAAAATTAATTCTCGTAACTTGTCATCGAAGAGAAAATTTTGGTCCCCCACTTCATAATATTATTACAGCTTTGCTGGAAATATCTTCCCAATTTGAAGATACAGAGATAATCTATCCAGTCCATCCAAATCCAAATGTAAAATCAATTGTATTTTCGACTTTAAAAGCCTCCAGAATTCATCTTTTCGACCCTCTGGATTATCCCACACTAATGTTTGCTTTAAAAAATTCATATCTTGTTCTAACCGATAGTGGAGGAATCCAAGAAGAAGCCCCCTCTCTTGGTAAGCCAGTGTTAATTATGAGGGACAAAACCGAAAGGCCCGAGTGTATTGAACTCGGCATTGCAAAACTTGTTGGAACTAATACAGAAGTTATAGTCAACAGTATTGCCGAACTTCTTTCGGACAAGCAAAAATATTCGAATATGGCAAGAATTGCTTTTCCTTTCGGCGATGGAAATGCAAGCGAAAAAATTGTAGATATAATTTCAAATCTTTTTCTATAAAACTACTCCATATAAATCGTATTCCTTAGCCCTTTTTATTTCCACTTTCACAAAATCCCCAACGCCTACATAAGTATTTTGTCGCGAGATGTAAACCAAATTGTCAACTTCAGGAGCATCAAATTCTGTTCGACCTAATAATGTATTACCTTTTTGTTGATCAACAAGCACAAGTAAATTGCTACCGATTTTTTCTTTATTCTTTCTCAAAGAAATTTTTCTCTGCAATTCCATCAAAACATCTCTTCGTCGAGTCTTTTCTTCTTCAGGTATTGGGTCTCCAAGAGTAAAGGCAGAAGTTCCATCTTCCCGAGAATAGGTAAAAACACCAATTCTGTCAAGTTGAAATTCTTCGACAAAATTTAACAAATTAACAAAATCCTCCTCGTTTTCATTTGGGAAACCAACTATGAAGGTGGAACGTATAACTGCTGCTGGATTTTTAAGTCGAATTTTTTCTATTAAATTTCGAATATATTTTTCAGAAGTTCCTCTTCGCATCAATTTCAAAACTTTGTCGGATATATGCTGAATTGGAATATCAAAATAATTGCATATTTTCTCGTTGTTTGCAACAAAGTCGAATAGCTGTTCGGGTAAGCCAGCTGGGTAAAGATACATTAAACGAATCCAACGTATACCATCGATGATTGTCAGCTTTTCCAGCAACTCAATTAGCTTGACTTTGCCATAAATATCTAAGCCATAGGAACTGGTGTCTTGAGAAATTACTATCAACTCTTTAACTCCTCGTTTGGCAAGGTTACTTGCTTCCTGAACGATGCTTTCAATTGGCCGTGAACGTAATTTCCCTCGAATGGATGGTATTGCACAGAAAGAACATTCTCTGTTGCATCCTTCGCTGATTTTCAGATATGCATAGTGTTTTGGAGTAAGCAAATATCGTTCACCCAGAAGGTGATTTTTTAAATATCCATCATCACCTTTTAAAAAACGAATTATTTCATCTTGCTTTTCGACCCCAACAAAGAAATCAACTTCAGGAAATTCCTCTTTCAATTCTTTCTGGAACCTTTGCACCATACAGCCCGAAACAATAAGCTTTTTAATCTTACCTTTTAGTTTTAAATTTACCAGCTCCAGCAACACGCTCAAATTCTCCTCAATTGCAGGCTTAATAAAGCCACAAGTGTTAACCACACACACCGATGCCTCTTTAAGATTCTCAACAACCTGGTATCCATTTGCAACAAACTTGCCTATCAGATTTTCGCTGTCGACAACATTCTTTGCACATCCAAGTGTTAATATTGTAACCTTATCTTTTTGATTGGCTTGCATAAAATAAGCGTTTTTACCAGTTTTTTTCTATTCTTTTTTCCTTACGAGGAAGAAGTTTGGCTTTTATTTCTTTCTGTGTTTTCTTTTCTTCGTTTCGAAGTGCATTTAAAATATGTTCGATGTTATCTTTTGATAGGGCCGGAGATGGAACTTGACTTTTTTGACTTTGTTGTTGTTCTTTCTGATTTTGTTGTTGGTCTGGTTGATTTTTAGCCTGCGACGAGTTTTGTTCAGTATTTTTTTGTTGATTTTCTTTATTCTTGCTTTGGTTTTGTTTTTCTAAAAGCAACATCCGACGGGCATACTCCAAGTTATATTTTGCATCAAAATCCCGAGGATTTAATTTTAAAGCCTTCTTATAATAGTCTATACTTTCTGCATACTTTTTCTCTTTTAAAAATGTATTACCAATATTGTATAAAACTTTTGCTTCATCGTCTGAGGATTTATCTTTGGACATTACATCTAAATATTTCTGGCGAGCTTCGAGAAATTTGTTCTGTTTGTACAATGCATTTCCAAGATTATATTTCGCACTGGTATTAGCAGAATCCTTTTCAATAGCTTTTCGATAGAATATTTCAGAATCTTCAAACCTTCGCTCTTTATATTTTGTATTTCCTTTTCGAATTAAATCTTTGCTTGATTGCGAAAATGAATTATTCACCCCAAAAGCAATTATTATGAAAACGATAATCAAAAGCCTCATAATCGTTTAGAATTTCGTTGAACAAAATTATTTAAAGCCATAACTAATTTGTTCCTTCGCTCAGTGATGAAAAGTTCCAAAATTAAGAGTAGCAAAGCAAATGCTAAAGGATATTGATATTGAGAATCGAAACTTGAATAGATTTTTGTTTCGTATTCTTTTTTCTCCATTTTTGCTATTTTATCGACAATTTGAGAAAGATCGGGATCGACGCCGGAATTTAAAACAAACTCCCCACCACCAATCGAAGCGATTTTCTCGAGCATAACTGGATCGACTCTGGTGGTTACAACGCTTCCAGTGTTATCTTTAAGAAATTCTTTCTTCCCATTAGCAAAAATAGGAATAGGACCACCAGTTAATGTTCCCATACCGATGGTATGAATCACAAAGTTGTTTCTGACAGCCAGCTCCGCAGCCGAAATAGCGTCATCCTCGTGATTTTCTCCATCAGTAATAATTATTAAAGCTTTTTTCCTCTTTTCATCGAAATTGAATTTTTCAACAGCGAGTTCTATTGCAGAACCAATTGCAGTACCTTGGGTAGGAACAATATCAGTATCAATATAACTGGTAAAGAGTTTTGCCGCAGAATAATCTGTGGTCAATGGCAATTGCACAAACGACTCGCCCGCAAAAACAATTATCCCAATACGGTCATTAATTAGTTTATCTATTAGCCTCATTACCATTTGTTTGGCTCGTTCCAAACGATTAGGCTTGATATCTTCGGCAAGCATACTATTCGACACATCTATTGCAATTACAACATCAATTCCTTGCCTTCTCCCTTCGACTAATTTGGTTCCAATAAGTGGATTTGCAAGAGTCAAAATCAAAAAAATTAATCCAATAATCAAAACAAAAAATTTTATCAATTTTTTATAAGGAGAAAAATCGAATATCAATTGATTTGCTAAATCATTCTGTGCAAACTTTTCTAATAATTTCTTGTTTCGAAAGTAGGTAAAAAGGAAAAAAAGCGTGAAAACAATTATTAAAGAAAAAAGCCAGAAAATCCCTGAGTTTTCCCAAACCATCATAATGCGATGCCCAAATTAAACATTCTGTTTATTTAAAACCAGTAACGATGCCGAAAATTGGAATTTCGACTTTAGGGAAATCCATCAAATTTGTCCAGAATTTCACCTTGCCCCTGAAATTTCCAACAGTTGCAGGAAAAACTTTAACTTCTAATACAAAATCTTGGTTAGGTTGCAAAACAAGCTCGGGTACCAAATTTATCGAAATGGCATCAACAGGCTCTACCGTTGGTTGCTTAATGGTGATATTTTCATCACTCGAATTTTTTATAACAATTTTATAAGTTGAGGTATCACCAACAAATAAATTTGAAGCCATAATTTTTGAATCAGGGAAGAACTTAAGAGGCGGGACAACCTCGACTTTTAAATACAAATATGTTTCAGCTTTTTCAGGATCATTAGTTCTGAATGTAATTGATTTAGTATGACTTCCCGGACCTCGAGGAACAATTAAACTTACGTCAAGGGTTGCAAAACCATTTGGTTCAATCGAATTTCTATCAAGGGGGGCTGCAGTGCAACCACAACCAGGTTTAACAGAGTAGATCTTCAAAGTATCATCACCATCGTTGAAAATCTTAATTTTGGCTTTCAATGGCTCCTCGGCATTTCTAATTTTGCCCCAATCATATGTATCTCCACATTCAAAACGAAGCTTTGGGGCCGCAAATACAAAAGAAAACGACATTAAAAAAAACACAAAAACAACATTAACTTTCATCTTTTCTCACCAAAATTATTCAACTAAATATTACGAATACGAAACCGTTTTCGTCTATTGCAACTCGAAGGTAAAATTAGATTTAATTTTAGTTACCACCTTAACCTGTTTATTATTTGTTTGAGAGGTGGGAGGAAAGGTATAAACAAGATTTATTTGTTGCTTGACTTCACTTCTCAAAACAATACCAGTCGTACGGCTTAGTACAATATCTCCACTTTGTCTACCAGAAAGCTCCGAAATTTGTGGTTCCTCTACGTTTTGTCGTCCTTTTTTCAAACTAATTTTGGATTCCTGAAGCAAATAGAGTGTGTCGTTGGAAACATTTTTCAAAACAAAATTATTTGAAATTTTTGCAGGTATAGGCTCGCCAACTTCTTTTTCAATCGTCCAGTTTTCACCGATAGAAACTTTTTTCGAAGGATATACTTCGAAAAATTTTTCGAAACTCTTTTCTATTTCCTTAGAGTTAAAAAAATTGTTAACAAGTTGGGAAAGAAGATTTTTGTCAACACCGCTAAACTCTTTTCGCTTGGAAATTTGTTCCAGTGAATTTTTAAGTACTGAATCAAATGAAATTAGAGATATGTTTTTACCATCAGAATTAACTTTTAAACCAAAGCTTTTGCCAACAAGCGAAGAATAGAATGTTTCCAAAGGTAAAGGGTTTCGATTTGGTTTACTTGTATTGACTTCCAAAGTAAACAAAGGCGAAACTATTTTCTGTTGAATAGATTTAAAATTCACTCGAAAGAAAATTGACCCAGCAGAGTCAATTTCTATTGGTGTTAAAGAATAAACTATTGTTTGGGTATTTTTGGTTTTGGCCTGGATTGTATCAATCGTTTGCGTAATATCTTGCACCAATTGATTTCTAAAAATCAACTCTTTTCCAATAGTTGGTTTAAGTCGTAAGTCAATCAAATTTGAATTGGTTTGGTCCTGACTAAAATTCGAGTTACTTTTCGATTGCTTTCTCAAAGCTTGAGATTCAGAGACGCGTTGATTCTCTTTACAGCCAAACAAAATAATAACTACACCTATGAAAAATATAATTTTTTTCATTCATTCCCTTATAAGCAAAAACAAAGATAAATATTGCATCTTTTCTAAACAAATTAATAATAAAATTTTTCGTTTTTAAATTATAAATCTTAAAACATTTAAAATGATGAAAAAATTCAAGTTATACTCCAATTATAAACCTGCTGGCGACCAACCCAAGGCAATACAGCAGTTAGTCGAAGGTATCAATAAGGGAGTAAAACATCAAGTGTTACTGGGAGTTACAGGTTCAGGAAAAACTTTTACCATTTCAAATGTAATAGAACAAGTACAAAAGCCCGTGCTTGTTATCTCTCCGAACAAAACTCTTGCCGCCCAACTTTACAGTGAATTTCGAAACTTTTTCCCTGAAAATGCAGTCGAATATTTCATTTCTTACTACGACTACTACCAGCCCGAAGCATACATCCCTCAAACCGATACCTACATTGAAAAGGATTTTTCCATCAATGATGAAATCGACCGATTACGAATCAAAGCAACCAGCCGTCTGGTCGAAAATCGCCGAGATGTAATCATTGTAGCCTCGGTAAGCTGCATCTACAGTATAGGAAAAAAAGAGGAATTCGAACAGTTTATATTTCCTATTTATCGAGGAATGCAAATAAGCCGTAAAGCCTTGATGAATAAATTGATTTATTTATATTATAACCGTAACGATATGGATTTCAAAAGAGGATGTTTCAGGGTTCGTGGCGATATAATCGATCTAATCCCGGCTTATGAAATTGATATTGGCATTCGAATTGAACTTTTTGGTGATGAAATTGACAAAATTTCGATGATAAATACGACCACAGGTAAAGTGCTAAAAGAATTCGAGGAGTACACAATTTACCCCGCTAAACTTTTCGTAACAACCGAAAGCAGGCTTCAAAGAGCGATTGTTGCAATACAAAATGAACTCGTCGAACGATTGCGTGAACTTCGTTCCCAAGGGAAACTACTCGAGGCTCAACGGCTAGAACAAAGAACTTTATTCGACATTGAAATGATGAAAGAAATTGGTTACTGCTCTGGAATAGAAAACTATTCAATGCATCTTTCTGGTAGAAATTTTGGAGATACCCCCGAAACTATAATTCACTATTTCCCAAAAGATTTTCTCACTATCATTGATGAAAGCCACGTTACAATCCCTCAATTGCGTGGAATGTACAACGGAGACCGGTCCCGCAAGCAAACTCTTGTCGATTTCGGGTTCCGATTGCCCTCGGCTTTGGAGAATCGGCCCCTTAAATTCGAGGAATTTGAACAATTGGTGAATCAGGTAATTTACGTTAGTGCGACTCCTGGCCCCTATGAACTCGAAAAAACTGGTGGAGTTGTAGTTGAACAAATAATTCGCCCAACAGGCTTGGTTGACCCCGAAATTTCGGTTCGTCCAGTGCGAAATCAGGTCGACGACCTTATTGACGAGATCGGACAGCGCGTTAAAAAGGGACATAGAGTATTAGTCACAACTCTAACAAAACGAATGGCAGAGGATTTAGCAGAGTACTTGAATCAATTAAATTTTAAAGTTGCCTATATTCACTCCGATATCGACGCACTCGAACGAGTTGAAATCATCCGAGACCTACGGCTTGGGAATTACGATGTTTTAGTAGGTGTAAACCTACTTCGGGAAGGATTAGATTTGCCAGAAGTTTCTTTAGTCGCAATTCTCGATGCAGATAAAGAAGGCTTTTTACGAAGTGAACGCTCGCTATTGCAAATTGCGGGTCGAACTGCTCGTAATATCGACGGATTGGTCATTCTTTATGCCGATAAAATAACAAATTCCATTAAAAATTTCATTGACGAAACTAATCGTAGAAGGCAAATTCAATTAGAATATAATCGTTTAAATAACATAAATCCTCAGACAGTATACAAAACCTTAGAAGAAATACTTAGCTCAACTTCAATTGCCGACATACAAATGTATAAACAACAGAGAAAATTAAACAAAATCGAACAAAGAACCTCACAATTCGCAGAACCCCTTGTTCATTTCCTCAACGAAAAGCAAAAAGAGGAATTAATTGAACAGCTTTTCAAAGAAATGAAAGATGCTGCTCGAAATCTTGATTTCGAACGGGCAGCAGAAATTCGTGATGAAATTGCTCGATTAAAGGGTGATAATGGATTTCTTGCAAAAGGAAAAAAGAAATTGTTAAGATAAATCTCCTTCCTTTCTTTATCCTCACAATTTCACAATTGAATTTATTCTATACAATCTAATATTCTTTTTATTTGTCCTTACAAAAATTTTGAAGTACCTTTCCAAATAATACTTCTTGTAGGATTTTTTTTGTAATTAATAAAACTATTTTTCCATTTCAATGAAAATTTTTTAAGCAACTTTTAATTGTAATTTTACCCGTAAAAAAATAACTTGCTTATTCTAACAACTTTGTTAAAGATTATGAAGTTTTACTTGCGTTTTTTCGTTGTGGGATTTTGTTTGATTTTCTTTACAAACTCTGCTTTACTTTCCAACTCCCCTAAATCACCATCGAAAAGATTCAAAAACGTAGGCACAAAACAATCTAAATACATAAAAGAGTCACTACATAAACTTAAACTATATTTTATCGGATATGACAAAATTTCGGTAGATTTTCCTTTTACCTTAGTAAACTTCCCAAAAAAACAACCAAATAATTTATTTTCGAACCCATTTCTTCGAGAAAAACTTTTACAAAATATTTTGCTATTGCTTGGAACTCCTTATCGAATGGCTGGTTCCACAAAACAGGGTATCGATTGCTCAAACTTTGTTGCTCGTATCATAAAAGAAACTTTACACATAAATTTTCCAGCAAATGCACAAACACAAACAAACTTTGTTATAAAAATCAAAAATTTCGATGAATTAACTTTTGGCGACCTTATTTTCTTTTCTGGTCGAAATAGAAAATCCAAAAGAATTGGACATGTTGGAATCTATCTTGGCAATGGAATTTTCGCACACTCAGCAACGTCCAAGGGTGTAATCATTACCCACATTTCCGAAGGTTACTACACCGAACGCTTTCGTTTTGGCGGAAGGATTTCTTACGAACCCTTCTTTGTGTCGCAATAAATTTGATACAGTTGGTTAAATATATTTTTAAAGTTCAACGAAAAAGAAACATCTTCTTTTAGAATTATTTCTCAAAGCATTGTTCCCTATTTCTTTCCCTTTTTCAATAGTATGTTATTAATTTTTGCCAGCAAATCGCCCAGGACCACCGGTTTGACTATGTATTCGTCGAACCCCCTTTCCAGAGCTTTTCTTCTATCCTCTGAATATGCGTAGGCTGTTACTGCAATTATCGGAACAGAAGGATCGAGCTTTCTTATCTCATCGAATGCAGTAAATCCATCCATCACAGGCATTCTTAGGTCCAACAAAACCAAGTCGATACCTTTGCGCTCCTTGAAGATATTCAGGACTTCTCTGCCATTTGCTCCATAAAGCACTTCACAATCGAAATTCTTCTTTAAGGTATTTTCTAAAAGCAAGTAATTCAAATAATCATCTTCGCCAACAAGAAAAACAAAACTTTGACCTTCAAATTGCTCAGGTTTCTCAATAATTTTTACTTCCACGCTTTTCTCTTTTTCTCGCTGTAATTCCAATGAAGTTATCGTAAAATAGAAAGTAGTACCTTCGCCCAAGGTTGATTCGAGCCATATTCTTCCACCGAGAAGCTCAACAAGCCCTTTACACAAAGGCAAACCCAGGCCGGTCCCTTCGTATTCTCGGGATATAAAATCAATATCGACTTGCTGGAACCGTTCAAAGATTAAGTTAAACTTACTTGAAGGAATTCCTATTCCAGTGTCTTTTACATAAAACAACAAAGTCTTATCGTCCTCAATTGAACCTCCAAACTCAACATAGCCTTTTTTGGTGAACTTTATTCCATTTTCAATTAGATTCGAAAGAATTTGTTTTAATCTCAAAGGATCTGTGTTAAAGTCGAAATTCTCGGGAAAAGTTTTTCCAAGTCTCAATTCAATTCGCTTATCCCTTACTTTAGGATTTACTAAGAAATTAGAGTAAATATCGTATAAAATGCTATTAATGTTTACCCTTTTCGGAGATATCCTGAGTTGATTTGTTTCAATCAAGGATAAGTCAAGGATTTCATTAAATAGCTCAAGCAAATCATTACCCCGCTTCAGAATAATTGACCCAAACCGCTTAACTTCTTCTTTGTTCAAATCCTGTGCTTCAAGTATTTGGGCAAAGCCAATGATTGAATTCAATGGTGTTCTCACTTCATGACTTACATTGGCAAGAAAAGCGGTTTTCAACCTTTCGCTTTCCTGTGCCTTTTCTCGAGCTTTTTCTAATTCCTCTATGAGTCTTTTCTGTTCAGTTATATCTTCTTTCACACCTACAAAATGTGTTATATTTCCCTCATCATCGAAAATTGGGGAAATTAAACCACGGTCCCAATACAATTCTCCATCCTTCTTCTTATTTCGAAATACCCCTATCCAATCTTTACCACCAAGGATGGTATCCCACAAATCTTTATAAAATTCTTTGGTATGATAACCCGACTGCAAAATTCTTGGGTTTTTTCCAATAAGCTCATCTTCATTATATCTTGTAATTTCACAAAACTTTGGATTTACATATTCTATTGTTCCCTCCTTATTTGTAATAACAATTCCAACCTGACTTTTTTCGACTGCACGATAAAGTCTTTTAAGCTCTTCATGCTCCATTTTTCGAATGATAGAAGTTGAAAAATGTCTTGCGACCATTTCGAGTATCTGTTTGCTGCGTTCGTCGTATGCATTCGGGTTATCGTAACTTTGAACTACAATCGCTCCATAAACCTTGTCATCAACAAACAAAGGAACCCCAAGCCAGACCTGAGCTGGGGACCCTATGGCTTCAATTTCCCCTCTATTTAAAAGTTCATCAATTTCCTTCCGATGTAAAAATAGGGTTCGTTTTTCGTGAACTACTTTCCCTGTTAATGATTTCCGAGCAGACCAGCGAACGGGCGAGTCCATTTTCTCATCCCATTCGAACGGTGAATAAAGCTCATCGTTAAGCTCATCGTAAAACGCAACGTAGAGATTTTTTGTATCTATCAACTTGGAAAGCTCATCTCTAACTGTTTCGAAAAATTTCTTCAAAGTGGGAGTTTTAAGCAACGCATCGGCAAGATTGTATTGGATTTTAATTAACTCTTCATTAAACTTTCTTTCTGTGATATCTACCCCAGTTCCAAAACCAATAAGATTTCCTTGTACCATAACCAAATTAACACTATAATCCACCCATTTGACGGAACCATCTTTACATAAAAGCTTGATTTCGTAATGGGATGGAACACCTTGCCCAGAAAATCTTCGTCTAACAAAATCTTTTACAGCCTCTCGTTGGTCTGGATGGACAAGGTTCCACGAAGGCATCGAATATACCTCATCGCGGGAATATCCTGTCAGTTTTGTTAAATAGTCATTACAGTAAAGAACCTTTTCACCAGTGTATTGAAGAATTGCAACATTAGAACTTTCAACAAGTGTTCTAAATATTTCTTTTTGATTTGATAGCTCTTCCAGGACTTTTTTCTGTTCGGTAATATCAACATCCATACAAACAAATGTATCGGCTCCGGTTTCAGATGGAATTGCAAATGTTGTACTTAAGATCCAGCCTTCCGAACCATCTTTTCTTCGGAATTTACTTTCGAATGGACCTTCGGGCTGTTTCGTTTGCTTAATTTTTTGCAAAATACTTAAAAACTCCTCGGCTTGTTCCTTCGACCAGATCAACTGGTCCAGGGTTTTCCCAAGTGCCTCTTCTTTAGTCCAACCATAAAGTCGTGTTGAAGCATTGTTCCAATAGGTAATCTGACCTTGCTCATTATAAAATTGAACAGCAACATTCGGCGTATTTTCGAGTGTATTTATCAATTGTTCAGTTTTGACGCGGTTTTTGCGTTCCAACTCCACCCTTTCGGTGATGTCCATTAGAGTTCCAATAACTCCGGGTTTACCTTTGTATTCTATTCTTCTGCCGAACCCTTCAACGTAAATAGATGAGCCATCCTTTTTTACACCTTTGAATGAATAATTGATTGCTTCAACTTCACCCGAAACTCTTTTGTTAATGTTTTCGATAACTCTTGGATGGTCATCGGGATGCGTTAAATCAAGCGGACCAAGCTTCCCAATA
>Ga0197142_1000945_pt1 | contig 26947 bp, 25 predicted proteins | sample GBS60_MetaG_FD_148614 | JGI IMG/M metagenome (GOLD analysis project Ga0197142, IMG submission 148614) | Sediment microbial communities from Great Boiling Springs, Gerlach, Nevada, United States - GBS 60_MetaG | ecosystem: Environmental > Aquatic > Thermal springs > Hot (42-90C) > Sediment... | reverse complement strand
TTTTTTTTGTTTTATTAATTAATGATTTTTTAACCAAAAAGTTTGATTTTAAAAAAATGCTTATTCTTTCATATTTTATCCCTTCATTTTTGCTTTTTTCTTTGGCAAAAAATAAGGTCTGGTGGTATGTTTTGCCTTTAATTCCAACCGTTTCACTTTATCTTCATTATTCAATCTCTGATATCTTAAAAATCAATAAACAAAAAATTTTAAATCTATTAATAGTTGTCTTTATCGCATCTTTACCAATTTTTTTTGGTTTATCAAACAAACTGGCTTTAATTATTGAAGTCTTAATGATTACTTTTGGAGTTTTAATTTTAAAAGTTAAAATAAAAAAAACTTTCTCTTTTCTTTATCCGGTAGCTATTTTTCTTTCCTTACTTTTTTTCACTTTTCACTTTCCCAAAATTATCCCAAACTTTTACGAGGCCAAAAAAGTAGGGGAGTACTATCAAAAACTGCCCCAGCCCAAATGTCTTTTTGTCAAAGATATTCCTTACGAAGCCGTTCTTTTTTACACCAATGCCAAAGAAGTAAATTATTTATGCCAAAAACCGCTTTTTAAAAACTGTAAAAACTATCTTATCACCACTGATAAAAATTTAAACTTTAAAAAAATCTTTAAATCTCAAAACTTAATCCTTTACTCTTTAGAAAACTGATTTCAATCAATCTCAATTTCACCCGCTATCTTAGGTAGGCTATTTTCAGCTTTTTAACTTTCTAATTAATATCTTTGGCATAAGATCTATAGATTTTTTAACTTCTTAAAATATTCCTCATTTGAAATTTTTGCGGTTCGAAGGTTATTTTTTATTATAAAAGTCGGCACGGTTTTATAGCGGGGGATAACAATCGGTTTTATAAATCCTTTTTTCATAAAAATCATATGATCACCTTTGGTACGAATATGCATCCATCCTTCTTTTTGAAAGAACTTAACTAATTTTTGATAATGGATTGGTTTGATCGATGGCATATTTTTTTAAGAAAAACGAAAGACAAATGGCTCAATGATTATCTTTGGAAAAGAAGAGGATTTTTTAAGATCTACACCTATATCAGTTAAATATTCTTCAAGTTTGTTTTGTTTTTTAAGTTCTTCAAGTACTAATTCTAATGCTTCTTTTACATTTTTTCTTGCTTCATCTTCAGTTTTACCACAAGAAGATAAATCAAATTCGGGAATATAGGCAACATAAGGAGCATCTTTTGCCTCTTTTTCGTAAATAATTTTTATGGTGATAGGAAATTTAATTGACATAATTTTATTATAATCATTATAACACATAATTATCATTATAATAAATAATTATCATAATAAGACATACCTTAAATTTTATCAAAAAAAAATTTTTCTCAATTGCGTGATTTGTGAATTTATATTTCATTTTTTTATTATATTGTTTTTTTATTTTAAATTCATTATTGTTTAAAATTTATGATTTATAAACTTGTTCTAGCTCAGAGTTGCGAATTTCGTGCTTTAGATTTTAGATTTCAAATCGTAACTTTTAACTTTTTTTAAGTGTTAGATGTCAGTTGTTATATGTCAGATGATCTTCCGAATTCTTCTGAATTTTTCCGATTTATCTGAAAACGTTTAACGTTTAATGTTATATGTTAAGTGTTAGAAGTTAGATGTTGGGTGTATAACATTCTTATGCTCATTGGTATTGATATTTTTAATATAAAAAAGATTTTAGTTGGAAAACTTATGTGGTAGAATTTTTGGAGGCGATCAAAAATTTAGAAAAATAAAATAAAAACTTTAAACGAAAAAATTGAGTTTTATAGTTTCTATTAGTAATGGAAACATTTGACAAAAGATTCCATCAGTAGTAGAATATTTTTTATGGAGGAAATATTTAATCTTTTAAACCCTTGGTGGTTTAAAAAATCTTTTGATACTGGTATTCCCAGGCCAAAATACCTTAATCGATTGACCGCATCTTTAAAAAATAAACGGGCGGTTTTATTGGTTGGTAGCCGTCGTACTGGTAAAACCACTCTTTTATTCCAACTGATTGCTAAGCTACTTAAAAAAGTTAACCGTCATCATATTTTTTATGCCCTGATGGATCATCCCCAAATTTCCCATTGTTCTATTCTAAAATTAGTAAGAGAATATAGAGTTTGTTTTGCTCTTGATAGAGATACTCCTATCTATTTATTTTTTGATGAGATTCAGCATCTTAAAGATTGGGAGCGGGAGATAAAAGCTTTAATTGATGTAGAAAACGTAAAAATCTTTCTATCAGGTTCTGCTTCCGCACAACTTTTATTAAAAAGTCCATATCTGACTGGAAGAATAGAAAAGATTGATGTTTATCCTCTTGATTTTGCTGAATTTTTAATTTTTAAAAATGCTAAGATTTCTCCTACTGAAAGTTATAAATATGAAAAATATCTTGACGAATATCTTAAGATTGGCGGTTATCCCGAATATGTTTTGCAAAATGAACCATCATATTTTTCTGATTTAATTAATAATATTCTTTATAAAGATATTGTTAGCCTTTATCAGATACGAAACCCATCTCTTTTAAAAGATCTCGTTTTACTTTTGGCTGATCGAATAGGACATCACACTACCTATAATAAATTAGCCGCTATTTTATCATTAAAAAACGATACTGTTAAAGAATATATTTATTATTTAAAAAATACTTTTTTAATCGATGAACTGCCACGCTATAGTCAAAGCCGAGGACAGATAATTTATGGTCCAAAAAAATTTTATGCCAACGATAACGGTATGTTATTTCATCTTCTGGGGAAAATTTCTTATAGCGCCGCTTTTGAACAAACAGTTTTTAATGATCTAAAACTTAAACATAAAAAAATAGGCTTTTATTATGAAAATAAAAACGAAGTTGATTTTGTTGTTGAAAGAAACGGAAAATTGGAGCTTTGGGAAGCAAAATATGAAATCAGCAAAGATTTTACTGAAAAAGAAAGTTTATATCTTGAGATTGCCAAAAAAAACCGGATGAAAAAAATTGTTTTTGTTACTAAATCAAAAGAGGGACAAAAAACTAAGGATGGTATAAAAATAAAATTTATTCCCCTTTGGAAATTATTGTTAGAGAAAAAATAATCGACTAATTCAATCAATCTCAATTTCACCCGCCATCTTAAGGCAAGCTATTTTAAACCTTTAAACTTCTAAACCTTTAAACTTTTTAACTTTTTAACTTTTAAACAGATTTTTAGTTTTAAGTTTTAGTTTTACCCTCCGATTCGGAGGGTGACATTTGAGGTTTGAGATGTTTTTTTAATGCGCCCGTATAACGTTTCACGTTACAAGTTACACGTTACATGTTATACGTTCCACGTTATACGCTATAATATCCCTATGCTCATTGGTATTGATATCTCAATACTTGTCTATCAAGGCTCAGGGATAGCCAACTATACTTATAATAATTTTTCAAATTAAAAACATTATGAAATACAATATTATTAGTTTGATAAAAGTAAGAAATGAACAATCAATAATATTAGATACATTAATTTATTTATCAAAATTAAGCGATGGAATAGTGATTCTTGATGATAAAAGCACTGATAACACATTAAGAATAATTAAAAAATATAAAAAAATATTAAATATATTAAAAATAATTGAAATAAAAAAATGGTCAAAGAAAAATAGATCATTATTAGAAACAGTTCACAGACAAATTCTTTTGAATAATGGAAGAAAATACAAGCCAAAATGGTTTATCTATCATGATGCTGATGAAAGAATTGAAAATCCTGAAAATTTAAAATCTTTTCTACTTAAAAATATTAATTCTTATTTTGATGGAATAAAAATAAATTTATTTGATGCTTATATAACAAAAAATGATTATAAACCAATTCGAATGAATAATAATTTAATTAATTTTAGAAAATATTTTGGTCCTGAAATTAGAAAAATTGTTATGATATTTAAAAATAAATCATACATAAATTTTAAAGGAATTGATTCAAGAGAATCAGCTGGAATGAAAAAAATTATAGAAACTAATTTTTACTGTCAAATTATGGTAAAGCTTTATCTATTAATGAGTGGGAAAATACATGTAATTATTATTTTAAATACTTTCCACAATATTCTGAAAAATGGAAAAAAAGAAAAGGAAAAGCTATTCATATACAATCAGATTTTAAAAATCCACTATTTGAATGGAATACGATAGAATTAATTTCTTTTAATTTAAAAAAAGAATTTATATTATAATTTATAAGCATGAAAGTATTAATAACAAACCATCATTTGCTTGATTATACTGGGTCAGAAATTTTTACTCTTGAATTAAGCAAATTTTTAAAAAAAAAGGGGTTTGATGTTTTTGTTTATTCAAAATTTATCAATAAATTATCTTCAAAATTTAAAGAATTAGAAATTCCCTTAATAACAAATCTAGAATTAATAAAAAAAATCAAATTTGATATTGCTCATGTTCATCACAATATTTCTGCTTATGAAGTAAGATATTTTTTTCCAAATCTCCCAATCATTTATTTATCTCACGGAATAATTCCATTTCTGGAACAACCTCCGATAACTATTTTAGACATAGACATAAGCTATTATTTAGCTGTAAGTGAAGAAGTGAAAAAAAATCTTATTCTAAATTATAAAATACCTAAAGAAAAAGTAGAAATTTTTAGAAATATCGTTGATAGTAAAATTTTTTTTCCAATATCAGAAATAAATGAAAAACCAAAAAATGCTTTAATTTTAAGTTCAAAAATAGACTCTCAAACAGAATCAATTATAAGAGAAGCCTTATATAAATTAAATATAAAATTAAATATTGTGGGACAAAGATTTGGAATGATTGAATATTACGAAATTCCAAAACATATCAATAATGCAGATATTGTTTTTTCTTTAGGAAGAGGAGTAATAGAAACAATGATGTGTGGTAGAATTCCAATTGTTTATGATTACCAAGGTGGAGATGGTGTAGTAACAACGAAAAATATAAAAGAAATAATGAAAAATAATTTTTCTGGACGAAGATATAAATTAAAATTCACAGTTAATAGTCTTATTAAAGAAATAAATAAATATGAAAAAGAATCAGCTAAAGAACTAAGAAATTATGCTTTAAAATATTTTGACGGAGAAACCAATACAAAAAAATTAATAAAAATTTATGAAAAAGTTATAAATATACCAATAAAAAAGCTTGATAAAAAACAATATCAAAAATTAGAAAACATTATTCAAATTATTGATGAAACTAAAGGTTATGCTTACAATTTTAGTAATAATTTAATTAACGATTTATATTCAAACATAAACAAACAAGAATCCTACATTCAAAATCTTGAAACTCAGCTTAACACTATCAAATCCGCAAAATTCTTTAAATTATGGCAAACATATTGCGCGATAAGAAAAAAGATAATTGGAAGATGAGTAAAAAGTTAAAAGTTTTTAAAGTTTTTAAAGTAAAATAAATCAAAAATAAACTTTATAACTTTATAAACTTTACGAACTTTACAAACTTTCCAACTTAATTATGAATATTGTAAAATAATAAGATAAAATTTCATTAAAATATGGGGGAAAAAACAAAAAAATTAAAATTTAAAAAAAAATTAATTAACTTTTTAAAACAAGTAAATTATTGTTTTTTTTATATTAGAAAATATCCTCAATCAATTATAAAAGCCCCAATTTATCTAATAATTTACGGGCCAAAAAAATTCTGGCAAAAAGTTAAAAAAGTAGAGAAAATTGTTGAATCAATTAATCCTCAATTTTTTTTTGATTTTTTTCATTTTTTTTCCATAAAAAAAATTTTAAAAGCCTTAAAGATTTTTTTCACCCAAGGACCAAAAGGATTAATTGAAAAAATAAAAGAATTAAAGTGGCAAAAATATCATAATCTTTCAGTCAATCAACAATATCAAATCTGGCTTAAAAAAAATTACCCAACAAAAAAAGATTTAGAAAAACAAAGAGAAGAGAGTAAAAAATTTAAATATCAACCAAAAATCTCTTTAATCACTCCAGTTTATAATCCAGAAAAAAAACATCTAATTGAATGTATTGAATCGGTTTTAAATCAATCCTATTCAAATTGGGAGTTATGTTTGGTTGATGATGCCTCAACGAAAAAATACGTTAAAAAAATTTTAAATGAATATTTAAAAAAAGATAAAAGAATAAAGGTAAAATTTCGTAAAAAAAACGGCCATATATGTGTTGCCTCAAATGATGCCTTGGAAATGGCCAAAGGGGAGTATATTGGCCTTTTGGATCACGATGATTTCCTATGGCCCAATGCCTTGTATGAGGTAGTAAAACTTATCAATCAAAAACCTTACGCTCAATTTATATACTCTGATGAAGACAAACTTGACTATGATGGGAAAACCCATACTGACCCATTTTTTAAACCCGATTGGAGCCCTGATTATCTGCGATCAATAAACTACATCACCCATTTTGCTGTTTTAAAAAAATCTTTAGTTAAAAAAATTGGCGGTTTCAGAATTGGAACTGAAGGCGCGCAAGACTGGGATTTGTTTTTGCGAGCTTCTTTTTGGCTTGAAAAAAATATCGGTCACTGTCATCCATTAGATAAAAAAAACCCAATTCAACATATCCAAACTGTTTTATACAGCTGGCGAAAAACAAAACAATCAACTGCTTCGGAAAAACATGCATCAACGGTAAAAAACTATGCCTATTTAAATCAAAAAAAAGTTTTGGAAGATGATATAAAAAGACGAGGATATGAAGGCTGGGTTGAGCCAACAAAATACTTAGGTCTTTGGCGGGTAAGATATAAAATTATCGGTCATCCTTTGGTTTCAATCATCATCCCAACAAAAGATAAATATGAATATATCTTTCGCTGCCTAAACTCAATTATCAAAAAAACTACTTATAAAAATTATGAGTTGGTGATCGTTGACACCGGCTCAACGGATAAAAAAGTTTGGCAATTATATGAAAAAATAAAAAAAATTCAAAAAAACACTCAAGTTTTAAATTGGAATAAATCATTTAACTTCTCATCTGTTTGTAATTTTGGGGCAGATAAAAGCAGGGGAGAATATTTGATTTTTTTAAACAATGACACAGAAATAATCACTCCTGATTGGATTGAGGGAATGTTGGAGCATGGACAAAGAAAAGAAATCGGAGCAGTTGGATGCCTGCTTTTATACAAAGATATGAAAATTCAACATTTAGGAGGTCTTCTTGGAATCAAAGGAAATCCCAATGAAATCGGTATTGCCGGTCATGCTTTTAAAGGAATTGATATTAAAACATTTAAACACTTTGATGAAGAGGCTATTAAGAATTATTCTTTTGTAACAGCTGCTTTAACATTAATCAAAAAAGAAAAGTTCAATTTAGTTAAAAAATTTGACACCAATTTTATAATCGCTTTCAATGACATAGATCTTAATTTAAAACTTTTTACAAAAGGATTTTTTAATTTAGTCAATCCTTTTTCTAAATCATATCATTTTGAGTCAATATCAGTTAAAAATCCAAAAGAAAGAAAACAACAGTGGAAAAAAGAAATTAAACTTTTTGTCCAAAAATGGAATTTTTTAAGAGTAAATGATCCTTTTTTTAATAAAAATTTTACTCGCAATCCATTCGGTCAGTGGTTTTATTTAAATTTTTGATAAATAAATATTATTACCCCCACAAAAAAACACTTAAAGACAAAGATATATCTTTAAGTTTATTTAAGTTATGTAAGTTGTATATATGTATATGTGTGTATATATAATATGAATATGTAAATATATAAATCTTATATATATAATAATTATATATAATATATTCTTTAAACCAATAAAATAAAATAACTATAATAGTTAAATTTATTCTTTATTCTTTAAAAGTTGTAATAAAAAAATAATTATTTTTTTAAAAACCTTACCTTTATTTATTTTTTACTATATTGTAGGAGTAATAAGGAGTGGTGGGGGTGAATTTTTAATATTTTTAATTAGGATAATAAACTGGAATAATATTTTTATTTATTTTTAATTTATTTTTTTTAGTTTTAATTTTTGATTTTATTTTTTGATTATTAAATATCTCTTTAAACTCAAGATTAATCAAATCTTCTTTATAATTAATTTTTTTTATTTTTATCTCTTGCCAATCTTGTAACTGATTAGGAGGAATTATTATTTTATCTAAAATATTGGAATTATGTTTATTTTTAATTTCTAATAATATCGGATATTTATAATTTAAATTTTCATTTCTAAAATTAACAAAAATAGATGCAAGCTCTTTGTTTTTTTCAATATTTAATTTAAATGTAAGCTTATTATCTAAAACTAAATATTCAGAATTTTTAATTACAATGTTTTCAATTGGTATAATGCTTTTTCTTAAAACATAATAATCATAATATCGATAATAAATTGATTTAACAAAAGAATTTAATAGAATAAAAATAATAAATAATGTTAGAATAATTTTATATTTATAAATTAATACAATTAATAAATATAAAACCCAAGGAATAAGTGGAATAAAATAACGTCCTTGAATTCCTCTACTTATTTCACCAGCTATTTCAGAGTAAGTTATGTAAAAAATAGTTATGTAATAAATAAATGTTCCTAGAATCAAAACTAACAAAAAAAATATTTGAATTAATGACAAGTTAAATATTTTTTTATATTTATTAACTGATTTGTAAAAAAATCCAATTATAAAAGAAAATATCAAAATAAATATCAAATAAACGATATATTCCAAACCATAATCAAGCCATCCAAAAATTCCAATAATGTTTTCGATGTAAAATCTAAAAAGTTGTTCGTAAGTATTATTTATTATTTTTAGAAAATGGCTTGGATAATGAGTAATTAAATAAGAATTTACATAAACTAGTGAAGCTTCATCATTAATGTTTTTTATAATTATTGAATTAAAAAAATTAAACCTTATTAGTAAAGTTGAAATTAGTATTATCAAGAAAGTTAAAGAATAGATTAATAAATTACTTTTTTTATAAATTAGATTTTTTACTGGAATTATAAAGAAAGTTAAAATAAGAAATTCATATCCTGATTTTGATAAAACAATTCCTAAATATAAAAAAAATAAAAAAATTAATTTTTTTATGTCTATTTTTGTATCTCTTAAATAAATAATGTAGATAAATAATAAGAAAACAAACATAATTAAAACCGCATCATATGAAAATGAAGTTAATTGATGAACAACCATAGGAAGTGACAATAAAAATAAAATAACTGTTTTTGAAAACAAGTTAGAATATTTGTTTAAAATTATGTTTATAAAAATAAAAATTCCAAGAAAAATCAAAAATCTACTTAAAAAGATAATATACCAACCCGTCAAAGGAAAAAAACTCACTAATTTCAAAACAAAAGCATAGTAGATATAAGAAAAACTATTCAAATAACAACCTTCATTTATTAAAAATTTTTTTTGATTATCATTTTTGTTTTTAAATACCTCTCTAAAGAATGAGTTAGGTATTTTTTTTTCGTATCTGAAAGGAGCAGATTTTAGATAATAATTATCGTATACTTCATGCAATCTATTATCGACATAAATTTTTTTGTTTTCACAACCAAAATTTAAATTAGTTATTGCTACTGTTTTTCCAAAATGAACCCAGCTATCAGGTTTTTGGAAAGGTGGAATATAAAAAGAAAAAATCAATGCAGTTACAATAATGTAAAAATTGATTAAATTTCTTAAAGAAAAAAAATTCATATTAAATAATTTAATAAAAAAACATTAATGTAAATTTTTATTAATAAATTTTATTTTAAATAAAAGCTTGTTTTTAATTTTATCAATAATTACTTTAATAAATATTTATAATTTTTTATTTTTTTAACCAAAAACAAGATTTGGGTCTTTTTTATCACCGTAAAAATATTTATGATACATCCCAATTGATGAAGAATGAAGCCGAAAAACAACCAAAATGATATATACAAAAAGCAAAAAAACAGGAAAGATAAAAATTTTTAATTTTTCTTTTTTGATCATAAATTCTAATTTTACCCAAAAATCCTCCCAATTTCACCCCCAACAATATCCTCAATCACTCTTAATCCCTCCCTTATCATCCCAATATCCCTTTCTTTGTATTCCAAAGCGGTTACCTTAACTATTTTTCCATGTCTTCTTACTTTTATTGGAAATCTTCCAAGTTCAACTTGTCTTTTAAGCCATTGATCATAGTCTTCATTTAAAAATTTTTCCGGGTCTCTGCCCGGTTTGCCTAAGCTATCCAAGGCTTTAAAGATGTAGGGGAGGGGATTTTCTTGCGGGTCAGGTGGTTCTTTTTCCCCGGTTATGTAGCGGATTGAGTGAAGATAGCGATCAAATGGAATACCAGGAAAAAATCGGCGCTCAACCAAAGCATCACCGACCCAATCAACATATGTTAAGGGAAAAGGACCGTTAAAAATAAATCTTGAATAGTCATGAACCAAAGCTAAAAATTTTAAAAAAGCAAAATTGGTCCCTTTTGGAAAAAGACTGCGAAACTTATCATACTGCCAAAGTCTTTCCAAAAGCTTAGTCATCCAATCAATATGGGCAATTAAACCTTGCTCGCCGTCTAAATTGGGATTCAAAGAAGAATCAGGGTAGGTTTTAGCTAATTCTTTTGATTTAGATAAAGTAAAATCTCTAATCTTGTCATATTCTTCATCTGTCATCTGACAGTAATTTTCTGGTAATTTAAAACCTGTATCCTCAAAACCTTCTGAAAAAATTCTTACTCTTTCTTTTACTTCATTATAATTTAGCCTTAATGACTCTGACCTATTATTTTTTATTAATTTGTTGTTAACTTCCATATATTTTACCATTAAAATATTTTTGAACCTTTAAAATTTGAGTATTCTTTTTTTTAATTTTTTTGCTAAATCGTTAAAAAAAACTTCTATTTCCTCAAAATTAATTGTCTTATCGATAAGAATGGGATCATCTTTAAAATCAGAAAAACGAATCAATTGCGTACCAACATTAAGATAATCAATCTGATAATCAAATTTTATTCTTATCAATTTTAAAAGATTATCAAAATCCCATTTTGTTTTTTTAAGAATAAAAAACAAATCAAAGTAATCACGACCACGAGGGTTTTGAATTATCGTAAATATTTTATTAACAGCGATATCCTTCAGACTATCAATAAACAAACCGTCCTTTTTTATTCTCTTTTCCACTGGTTCAAAAGGAAAATAGGTAAACTCAACTTTTAAAAAGTTTTTTTTATCAAAAATTAGTTGATAAATATTTCTGTTAAAAGATTTTTGAAAATCAATTTTTTGATATCCTAATTTTTTTTTTGATTTTTTAAGAAATGTATTTATCAATAAATGGTCAACCTCCTTCTCTGAAAAAAAATCAAGATCTTCTGAATAGCGATGTTTTAAATAAAATTCTGAGAGACAAGTGCCGCCAGTTAAATAAAAATTTTTTCTTAATTCATCAAAGGTAATAAATAAGTCTAAAAATTGTTTCTGTTTTGAAGATAGGATTGTCTTATTCATATAATCATTTTTAAAAATTTTTTTTTGTGGGGATCAATTGAAAGATCGTTGAAATATTTTTTAAGAATTCTATAATTAATCTTTTTACCGGCTAATCCGTAGTTAATTGCTTGTTCAAGCCTCCAAATCTCATACTTTTTTCTATCTTTTTTTAGTCTTTTTGTTTCTACTGACCAATTGTACATATAAGGAAATTATATCAAACATCAATTCCTTATTAGGTATCTTTTTTTAATAAAATTAATTTAAGATTTGCATCTGTTAGGAGCAATAGATTTTTATGACTTTATAAACTTTACGAACTTTATAAACTTTCTAACTTTATATCAATATTTTTCCAGCTTTGAATTAAAACATCTTTGAATTGATTGTTATTTAAACCACTATAAATTATTATTTTCTGTATTTTATTACCGGAAATTTTTTCCAAATAATCTAAATTTTTTAAAAAACTTTCTAAAAAAGTAGCCGCGGATTTTATTTCTATGGCATAAATTTGATTATTTCTCTCATAAATTAAGTCAACCTCATTACCTGATTTATTTCGAAAATAATAAAATTGTAAATTAAGATTTAAGTGATAATTTTGCTTAACAACTTCACTGATACAAAAATTTTCAAATATATTACCAAAAAGAGGGTGCGATTTTAGTTGATCTTTAGTTTTTATAGCTAAAAGCGAACAGACCAAACCAGTATCGTAAAAATAAATCTTTGGTGATTTAATAATTCTTTTATTAAAACTTTTATAAAATGGGGGAAGACGATAGAGAATAAAAGTTGCCTCCAAAACCGAAAGCCAGCTTTTAGCAGTATTAACAGAAATACCAACATCATTGGCCAAAGAGGATAAATCCAAAATCTGCCCGACTCTTCCAGCACATAATTTTAAAAATCTTTGAAAATCAATTAAGTTGGCAATATTTTTTATTTCTCTTACATCTCTTTCCAAATATGTTTGAATATAATTGGGGTACCATTCTAAAGGATCAAGATTTCTGTCATATAATCTTGGATAAAAACCAAAAAAAATTTGTTTATATAGATCTTTTTTGTAAGAATTGGTTTTTTTTAACTCCTGTAAAGTAAAAGGGAGTAAATTAAAAATTGCCACTCTTCCGGCTAAACTTTGTGATATCTTTTGGGAAATCAACAAATTCTGTGAACCGGTAATAACAAATTTTTTTCTTTTATCTTCATCAACAATTGATTGAATATAAGACAAAAGTTCAGGAACTCTTTGGATTTCGTCGATAACCAATTTACTTGATTGATTAAGAAAATTTTTAGGATCAGAATAGGCAAAAAGTCGAATTTCGGGATTTTCTAAGTTCTTATATAAATAATCTTTAAAAAGATTTCTTACCAAAGTTGTCTTTCCCGACTGACGAGGGCCGGTAATAAATAAAACCGAATTTTTTTTAATTGATTTCAATAGATTTTTTTCTAACGACCTATGAATAATCATATTTTTATGATACACAATATTGGACAATTTTGCAATAGCAATGCAAATTAGAAGATAATTAATGATATAGAAAATATAAACAAAAAAAGAACTGTCCTTTATAAAAAAATATTCATTTAATATCTTTTTCGCAAAAACTGGTTTTAAGAAGAAGTTTTAAACCTTCAAACTTTACGAACTTTATAAACTTTCAAACTCAAATCTTTTCCGTACTTGCCGCAATTACTCTTTCAATTATGGGAGAAGATTGGGAGAAGGTAAGAAAATAAATATATCTATTTAAAAAATTTTTTTAATTTTTTAAATCAATCTAATAACTCACTAATGACTTAGCAAGAAAAGATTAATTATTTGTAAAAATTAAACATTTTTAAAAGAGCATTTTCTATTGTGTAATTTGGTTTCCAGTTTAAATTTTTTTTTGCTTTTTTAATGTCATACTTAAAATACATTATTTCATTTTGACGATAGGGTAATTTACCCATTAGAATCTTTGGTTGATTTTGAGATATTTTAGCCAAAATTCTAGCTATTTTTTTAAAACTATGAGTTTTTCCTGATCCAATATTAAAAATTTCATATTGTTTAATTTTTTTTATATAATGAATGGCCTTCATATATGCGTTTACAACATCATCAATATATATAAAATCCCATTTTTGCTCAAAAGCTGTAGTTTCTATTGATCTATTTTTGATAATACATTTTATTAAATTAATTACCAACCGATTATCATTATCTTTCTCACCAAAGGGATATGCCAACTTTAAAGTGATTCCTTTTATTTTATTAATTTGACAGTAATATTTTAAAACCGTCTCAAAAGAAATTTTTGTTACAGCATAAAAATTAAAAGGCTCAAGTAAAGATTTTTCATTTAATGGTTTTAAAGATTTTTTATACTCAAAAAAAGATCCAGTATTGATAAAATAATCAACATTATATTTAACGCATTTTTCCAGTAAATAGGTAGGAAATATAACATTTGTTTTAATCATTTCCAATTTTTCATTTTCACTTTCTTCTTTTTTTATAATCTTTGCCGCCAGATGAATAACTAAATCAATTTTGTTTTCTTTAAAAATTTTTTCTAAATCGCTTAAATCTTCATAATCATAAATTAAACATTTATCAATAAATTCTTTGATCCTCCAAATATTAGAGATTTTTCTTTTGATAAGAATTAGTTTATGCTTTTTTTCTTTTATCAATCTTTCAACCAAGTGACTACCGATAAAACCTGTTGCCCCGGTTATAAGAATATTCATATAAATTGATCTAAGAATTTTTTGAGTGTTTTTTTCATATAGTTTATTTTTTCTTTATCAATTCCCGGCCAGACACCAAGCCAAAAAGCGTTATTCATAACCAAATCAGCATTCTTATGGTCACCAATAATTTTAAATTTATTTTTTAATTTTAAATAGGCTGGGTGTTTTAGTAAATTACCGGCAAAAACATTTCTTGTACCAATTTTATTTTTTTCTAAATATTCGGTTAGTTGATTGCGGGAAAATGGAGCATCGGGTTTTACTACTAAAGGAAAGCCAAAATAACTAATTTCTAAATCTTTGTCTTCTCTCATTAAAATAAAATATTTTTCGTATTTTTTAAAAAACTCATAAAGAATTTTATAGTTTTCTTGTCTTTTTTTTATAAAGTAGGGAAGTTTTTTAAGCTGGGCAACTCCTATAGCTGCTTGAAAATCAGTAAGTTTTAAATTATAACCAATTTGAGAATAGATATATTTATGATCATAACCATAAGGAAGTTCTCCCAATTTCCAACCAAATCTCTTTCCACAGGTATTATCTTTACCGGTATCACACCAACAATCACGTCCCCAATCGCGAAATTGTCTATTGGCTCGATAAATTAATGGATTATTAGTAACAACAGCGCCACCTTCGCCCATTGTTATTTGATGTGCAGGATAAAAACTAAAAGTTGCTACATCACCAAAGGTAGCAACATACTTTCCTTTATATTTTGATCCTAAAGCATCACAACAGTCTTCAATCAACCAAAGATTGTATTTTTTGCATAAATTAACGACTTTCTCTAAGTCAAAAGGTCGACCTAAGGTATGGGCAACCATTATCAGTTTTGTTTTTTTGGTAATTGCTTTTTCAATTTTAGATGCATCAATATTTAAGGTGTCAAGTTCAACATCAATAAAAACCGGTTTTAGACCATATAAAATTCCCGGATTGACAGTGGTTGGGAAAGCAACTGAAGTAGTAATAAACTCATCACCAGGTTTTAATCTTCTTTCTCCAAAAACATCAGAGGTTAAACTGGCTAAAGCTAAAAGATTGGCCGATGAACCAGAGTTTACAAGGGTAACATATCTTACTCCTAAAAACTTCTTAAAATCACTTTCAAACTGTTTTGCCCAACGGCCCTCAGTCCACCAACCTTCTTTTGCCGCAGATATTGCATTATTAATTTCTTCTTTATCAAAAACTTTACCAGATGGAGGTATATAATCAACCATTTAAAAATTTTTTGTACCAATTATAAATTTTTTTAACAACATTTTTAATTTTTGTCTTTGGTTGCCAACCTAATTTTTTTATTTTTAAATAATCAAGAGATTGATAAAAAATTTCATTTTTGGCTAAATTTAAAATTTTGTAGTTAACTTTTTTATTTAAATATTTTTCAATTAATTTTATTAAATCCAAAACAGATAGAGTATCATCGGATCCAAAATTAAAAGCCTCACCTTTTATTTTTTCAATATTATTTAATAAAATAAGATAACCCTCAACCACATCTTTAACATACAGATAATCTCTCACATATTTACCATCACTTCGTATTTCTAATAATTCATTTTTAATTAAACTCTTCATTATTCCAGGAATAATACGTGAAAAATTTAGATCACCCTCACCGTAAATATTACCAAATCGAGTAACAACAACTGGCATATTATAAGTTTTATAATATGAATAAGCAATTAAATCAGCTGATGATTTTGAAACTTCATAAGGATGATCACCTTTTAATGGATAATCTTCTTTATATTTTCCGTTATCCAATTTACCATAGGCTTTATCAGAAGAAGCAACAATAACTCCTTTAATTTTTGGGTAAAGTCTTGCCGCTTCAAGAATATTTATTGTCCCAATTATATTGGTATATAATGTTCTTTTTGGATTATAAAAAGCTACCTCAACCAACGGCTGGGCTGCTAAATGAAAAACATAATCAATGTTAAATTTTGTGATAATTTCAAAAACTTTATCAAAATCACATATATCAATATTAACCATTTTAACTTTCTCATTTAGTTTATTTTGAAAAAAGTAAGATAGGGGATTATAAGTTAAAAATGTCGTGATTATATTGGCATTATTTTTAAATAATTGTTCAATCAAATGACTACCAACAAAACCGGTGCCACCGGTAACTAAAATATTTTTGCCAGAAATTTTTTTTATTGCCATACCTTCCAAGGATGTTTTTCAATCCAAATTTTATTTAAATCTTCAAGTTCTTTATATGTATCAACTGCCATCCAAAATCCGTCATGTTTATATAAAGAAAGTTGATTTTCTTTTGCTAATCTAATCAAGGCTGGATGTTCTGTCTCACCTTCTTTCAAGTAATTAAAAAATCTTTTATCAAATACCATAAATCCACCATTGACCCAATCCGATAAAACTGGTTTTTCCACAAAATCATAAACTAAGTTATTTTCTTTTACCTTTACTAATCCAAATTTCGATCGAGGATGAACTCCGGTAATTGTCCCAATTGTCTTTTGTTTTTTGTGAAATTCAAAAACTTTTTTAATATTTAAATCAGTAACTCCATCCCCATAAGTAACCATAAAATATTTATCTTCCTCTGGAATGTATTTTTTACAGCGTAAAATTCGCTCACCCGGAAGAGTTTCAAGACCGGTGTCAACAAAAGTAATTTTAAAATCGTCTATTTCATTTCGACTTTCCAAATAAAACTTGGTTTTATGAGTTTTTGTTTCTAAAGTAAAATCAGAGGTAAAAGCTTTTTGATTTAAAAAGAAGTCTTTGATATATTCAGCCTTATATCCTAAAGCTAAAATAAATTCATTAAAACCATAATGGGAATAGATCTTCATTATATGCCAGATTATTGGTTTGCCGCCAACCAAAACCATTGGCTTTGGCTTAAATTCTGTCTCTTCTTTTAATCTTGTTCCCTGACCGCCGCAAAGGATAATAACTTTCATAATAATCAAATAATTTTAACAAATTTATAAAAAATAATATAAAATATTTCTTAAAATCTCAAATTATGAAAATTTTAACAATCGCTATCCCTACATTCAATAGATGTGATTCTTTAAAACTTAATTTATCACGATTGATAAACGAAATTAAAAAAAACAATCTAAAAGAAAAAATCAATATTATTGTTGGCAATAATGGTAGCACCGATAAAACTTATAAATTAATCAGTTATTTAAAAGAAAAATATAGTTTTTTTTCTTTTTACAGTAATAAAAAAAATTTAGGATATCCGGCTAATGTTTTTAAAATCATCCAAAAATCACCAAAAAGCAAATACTTATGGCTTGTATCAGATGATGATTTTTTAAAAGATGGCGGGCTTAAAAAAATTGTCAATTATTTAGAAAAATATACTCCTGATGTTTTATATCTTAATTACCAAACTGTAAATACTTACCTTAATAAAAAAATTAAATTTGAAAAAGTGAAATCTTTAATAATGCCAACTTTGTCAATTAAAAAAAATACTTATATAAAAAGTAGATCATATTTTTTTAAATTTTTAAAAGATTTAGGATTTTACAATTTTAGAACACTAACTACCCAACAATCTCTTCCAATAACAAAATCAGAAATTTTAAAAAATAATCTAAAAATAGTAAAAAAAGAAAAATATGATTTGACCAAAGAATTTTATCCTCTTGATCTAACTTTATATATCAATCTTCCCCATAAATTTTTATTTATAAAAGAAAAGCTTATTTTAATCACAGTAAACAATAGAGGATGGAACTACGATGTTATAAAAGCTAATGAAAAAGTTAAAAAATATTTTAATCCACTGCAAAAAATGATATTAAAAAAATATTACAAAGAAATGCCATTAAAACTTAAATTAATCATCATCGCCTCAATAATTTACACCCATATGGTGCCGATTGTTTATAGAATATTTTATTTATTTGGATTGCATAAAATTCTTCTTAAAGCGCAGTTTGGGGAAGAAAAGAAGAAAGATTAAAATCAACTTTTTATACTTTTAAACTCCACCTTCTTAAACAACCATAATACCAAAAAATTGGGTAAAAAATAAAGAATATGAAGAAGAAGATGATTTATTAAAGCAAGGATAGAAAAGTATTCTTTAGTAAATAAATATTTTCTTTGTACTTGAATTGTCTCTTTAAGTTGAATTTTTAAGCGTTTAGATTTTACCTGATTTTTACTGACTCGATATTTCAATAAAAAATGAGATAAGTTTTTTCCTTTACCATATTTTAAAAGTTTAAACCATAAATCATAATCTTCGCAATATAAAAAACTTTCATCATAGTAAATTTTTTTCAAAGCTGATAATTTAATCATTACTGAAGGATGAGCAAAAGGACTTTTTATGATAATTAATTTACGTATTTCTCTATCTTCTTGATGATAAAACCGATAACCAATTGTATTGTTATTTTCATCTATTATCTCTAGATTTGAACCAACAACAACATAATTGTTATTTCTTTCTAAAAAATCAACTTCTTTCTCTATTCTTGTTTTGCAAGCAATATCATCACTATCAATTTTCGCATAATACTTACCCTTTGCCAAACTTAATCCTTTATTTAAAGACTTTGCTTGCCCTAAATTTTTTTTATTTTCAATTAACCTAATTCTCTTATCCTTTTTTTGATATTCCTTTATAATCTTCAAAGAATTATCAGTTGAACCATCATCAACGATAATAAACTCAAAATTTTTATAGGTCTGATTTAAGATGCTTTCAATCGCATCCCTCAAAAATCTTTCTCCATTATAAACCGGCATAACTACTGATACCAAAGGTTGATTTTTCATATTTTTTGATTATTTTTTGAAGCTTTTTATTACTATCTCCCAGAAATATTTGTTATTTTCTTTTTTTTATTTTTAAAATTCCTCACCTTAAAAAAATAAATTTTTAAATTCTAATTTTTTATCTTTTCTAATTTTAGATTTTTAACTCTTAGATAATTTTTTAAACATTTAAAACTCCAATGATCACTTTTGTTTATAATTTGTTCCAGTTGAAAAGGATGATCAGGAAGAATAATATTCAATTTATTTAAATTATTTTGCTTTAAACTAAATATTTTTTTCTCATATGTTGAATAAAAATTAAGACCCTTAACAAACTGCCAAAAATTTAAAAACTTAAAAATTCCTATACTTATTAACAATAAAATAACAAAAAATCTAAACGATAAATAATTGTCAATTTTTTCTATAATAATTAGATAAAAGAGAAACGCAATTAAAAAAGAAAGAAAAAATTCATAATAATTAAGATAGGTAATTTGCCTTCCTCCAAGAATAGATCCAATAGAAAAAAATCCTTGAAAATATGTTAAAAATCTTAAAAAAAATCCAATAAAAAAAGATGATATTAAAATTATCTCTAACTTTTTTTTGATAAAATCAACATTTTTAATCTTACTTTTAAAATCAAAAAAAACCAATATTGAAAAGATATAAATAATATTTAAAATAAAATTATTGAAATAATTAAAAGTTTTAATATCATTTAATATCAAATTAAAAGCCTGAAGCATGGATTGATAAAAAGACATTTTCAAAAAATACGAACCTCTAACATTATTTCCCGGAGCCAAATACATAACAATACCACCAACTAAAAGTCCTAAAAAAATAAAAAATAATCGAGCTTTAAATTCAAAACTAGTCTCTTTGTTTCTTAAAAGAAAAACATAAAGATTAAATATTAAGAAAATAAAATTTAAAATAAGCATCAAATTTTCCTGAAAACCACTAAGAAAAAAACCAAGAAAAAATAAGAGTAATAAATTAAAAAAATTGATTTTGAATTTTTTAATAATTAGAAAATAAACCATTAGAAAAATAAAAAATAAAGGAAAAAAATAAGTAAAGTTTAAGACAGGATTAAAAATCAGTGAATAATAACTATTATCCATAAGAATTAATAAAAAAAAGATGAACGAAAAAACAAAAAAAATAAATCTTTTATCATTAGAATTTGAATTACTAAATAAAATATCAACAATTTTTTTTAGGACAATAAAATTTAAAATAAAAAAAACAGCTAAAACTATACCTTGAAGAAACTTGGGAATTTGAAAAAATAAAGCGATTAAAAAGTAGTAGGAATATCTACCACTCCAACCATTATAAGAACTAATTACATGACCTAAAACACCATTTTTTTCTACCGATGCAAGCTCACAAAAATCATCTGAGGCACAACTAGTATCTTTAAATTGATAAAAGAAAAATAAAAAAAACAAAACAAATAAAATAGTTATCAATTTTTTCAAAATAAACTCAATCTTTAAAAAATTTTCTAGATCTATTTCAAAGAATTTCTTGTAAGAGTTTATTTTTTTCATCTTTTTTAACTTAATATTTTTGAAAAATTAATTTTTGAATTTATTTTTTAAAGCCAAATTTCTAACTAGTTTTTCTATTCTTTTTTTTAACTCATAAATCTCAACATTTATAAGATAAAGAAAATAAAAAATTAAAATAATTGATGTATAAACAGCCAAATCAACACCACGACCAATACCCAGTTTTTTGGCCAAAAAAGAAAGCAGGGGAGTAAAGTTGATAAATAAAAGACCTATTAACCAAAGAATTAACCAGAAAATAAAAAATTTACTGCTTATATTTTTTTTGAAAAAAAAATTAATCGTTATTTTTAAAATAAAAAATAAAATTATGATTGATAAAATTACTTGTGAAGCTAACATAAAAATAAAATTTGTTTATTTTAATTTATCAAATAACAAATCCAAAACTATTCTAATTGAGTTTAAGATTGACTGGCCTTTTTTAAGGCTGTAATCAGTATAAAAAACAGTCACCGGCACCTCTTGATATTTTAAATTATGTCTTTTTATCTGATCTATTATATCAGATGCATGCGCCATACCTGAATGATTGATAAAAATTTTATTTAATGCTTTTTTTGAAAAAGCACGAAAGCCGTTGTGGGTATCGGTAAGTTTTATGTTGGAAAAAATATCGGTAAAAATAATGGCTGCTTGAAGAGTCAGTTTTTTTAAAAAGGGGATATTGACTGCTTTTCCCAAAAAACGACTCCCCAAAACTATATCCGCCTTTTTATCGATTATTGGTTTGATGATTTTTTTTATCTCTGATGCTTTAAACTGTCCATCAGCATCGAAAGTAACAACAACATCAGCATCGATTTTTCGACAGTATTGCAACCCAGTTTCAATCGCTGCCCCTTGACCCAAATTCAAAATATGCCGCAAAACTTTGGCTCCTTCTTTTTTGGCCACATCAGCCGTTTTATCTTCCGATCCATCATCAACAACAATTATGTTCTTAAATCCTTCTTTTTTAATATCGGAAATCACCTTTCCAATAACTTTTTCTTCATTATAAGCTGGGATAACAATAAATATTTTTGGCATAAAATTTTTGAAAAATAAAACTATGATTATTATATATAATTTACTCAGATTAACGAATATATTTATCTTCAAAGATGAAAAAATTTTTTTCTATTGAATAAAAAAGTCTTTGGATAATCTTCTTATTAGATGTTAAAATATTTAAGTTAATTTTTAAATTTAAAATAAAATAAAAAATGATTGATTTTTTAAAGAATTTTTCGCATTTTGAATTAACCATCTTTGGTGGCTTATTGGCTTATTTATCAACGGCATTAGGGGCTTCTTTAGTTTTTCTTTTTAGAAATGTAAATGAAAAATTAATCAATATATTTATTGGTTTTTCAGCTGGGGTTATGCTCTCAGCCTCAATTTGGTCATTAATCATTCCTGCTTTTGAAATTGAGAAAAAAACCAATAATTTAAGTTTTTTACCAGTAACTTTTGGTATTGTAATTGGAGCATTTTTTATTTTCACAACCGAAAAATTTATTAATTTTGTTTATCATAAAGAAGAAAAAAATCATAATGCTAAAAAAATCATCAATTATTTTGGTAAAAAAAATATCCTTTTGCTTCTTGCGATTTTTATTCACAACCTTCCTGAAGGTCTTATTATTGGTATTTCTTTTGGATCATTAAATTTTGCTCATCAGTCAATTACCCTTGCCTCTTCTTTTATTCTTACTTTGGCTATTGCTCTACAAGACTTTCCCGAAGGAATTGCTTCATCTTTTCCATTAAGAAATAATAATAAATTTAGCTTATTCAAAAGTTTCTTCTTTGGCCAACTTTCGGGATTGATTGAACCAATTGGAGCAATAATTGGTTATATTTTCATCAATATTTTTCAGACGCTTATTGTATATATCCTAGGTTTTGCCGCTGGAGCAATGCTTTATGTTATTTTCAAAGAATTAATTCCAAGCTCACATTCAGAAAAAACCGCTGTTGGTACTTTTGCCACAATCTTTGGGTTTTTGTTAATGATGATTTTAGAAAAATTTTTAAACTAATCAACCATCACTTTATCTTTTAATTTATAATATCTTATGAATATTACTATAGATATTTCTCAACTTATCTATAAAGCAACTGGAGTTGCTAATTATACCTACAATCTAGTAAAAAACATTCTTATATTTGACAAAAAAAACTATTACAAACTCCTTTTTGTTACCAAAAACCCTTTTAAAAGATATCCTTTTTTAGAAGAATTTAAAAATCTAGGAGCAAAGATTTATCGCTATCCAATACCCATGAGAATACAAAAATTTCTATGGCAGGATAATGATTTTTTATCAGTTAATCGATTAATTGGTCAATGTGATATTTTTTACTCTTCAGATTTTTTAAGACCAAAAATTGATAAAAATGTTAAGAGCATAACCACTATTCACGATCTATCGTGGAAACTTTTTCCAAGATATCATACAAAAGAGGTTATTCTTGCCCACGAAAAAAAACTAGAAAAAACCATAAAGTATGATGATGAAATTATTGTTGACTCAGAAAATACAAAAAATGATTTACTAAAAATTTATCCACAAATAAAAGAAAAAAAAATTCATCTCATTTATCCTGGAATAGGGGAAAGCTTTAAAAAAATTGAAGACAAAAAGGCAATTGAAAAAGTAATAAAAAAATATCTAAAAACTTACACATCACAAAATACTTGTTATCTATTATACGTTGGCGCCATCGAACCTCGAAAAAATTTAGATATTGCGATCAAAGTTTTTAAAAAACTAATAACTAATAACCAATTTAAAATAACCCATTTTTTCATTATCGGTCGTGCTGGTTGGGAGAATGAAAAAATTTTTCAACTGGTTAAAAACTTAAAATTAGAAGATAAAGTTTTATTTTTAGGCTATGTTGAGGATAAAGACTTACCATATTTTTACAGTGGGGCAAAAATTACTTTTTATCTTTCATCCTACGAAGGTTTTGGTCTTCCACCTTTGGAATCATTAGTTTGTGGAACACCAGTTATCGCCGGAGACAACTCCTCAATGAAAGAAACTTTACCCAACGAGTTTTTAGTTGATGAAAAAAATGAGGAGAAGGTGTATAAAAAAATAGTTGCGATTTTAAACAAAAAACCAAAAATTGATGGGCAAAAAATCAAAGAAAAATTCTCATGGAAAAAATCAGTCAAAGATATTATTCACCTTTTTGAAAAAATGAAAAAATAATAAAACCAAAAAAACAAAAAAGACTGTCTTCAGAAAAGATATTTACAAATTTATATTTATATATTAGAATTTTAATAATGAAAATAATTAAAGTTCTTTCTACAGTTTTTCCTGAAGTAAAAATTATTAAATTTGCCCGCTTTACTGATCATCGTGGCTACTTTACCGAAACCTATCGTTTTTCCCAGCTTGAGGAAGTGATTCCCGACTTAAAAATCAAACAAGTAATGGAAAGTCATTCAAAAAAATGGGTTCTTCGTGGTTTTCACTTTCAATACGATCCACCAATGGGCAAGCTTGTTAGAACGGTTGTTGGAGAAATGATTGATTTTTTTTTAGATATTCGACCCAATTCCAAAACTTTTGGCAAAATTGGTGCTTTAAGAATGCCTTCAAGCTGGGAAGATAATTTTGACACTTGGATTTGGGTCCCTTTTGGTTTTGCCCATGGTAATTTATATCTTGAAGAATCAACGATTGAATATTTTGCCACAGCAACTTGGAATCCATTATCTGAAGTAGGAATCAATCCATTATCAGATGACATTGACTGGAGTTTGGTTGATAAGAAAATCGTTGATATTTTTAAAAACAATCGAGATAAATTTATCATCTCAGAAAAAGATAAAAAAGGACTAACCTTAAAAGACTGGCAAAAAGATTCAAGATTAAAATTTATAAAATAAATGATTTTTTTAAAAAATAAGACTTAAGCCTTTATGAAAGAAAAATTTATCGTCATTGGTGCTTTCGGACAGATTGGTTCAGAACTCGTGCCTACTCTTCAAAAATACTTTGGTAAAGAAAATGTAGTTGCGGTTGGCCACAGTCATATTCCTCAAAATTTTGATGGCATTGTGGAAAAAGGATCGGTTCTTAAACCAACATCAATTGTTAATCTAATCGATAAATATCAAATTAATATCCTAATCAACCTCGCCTCATTTCTATCGGTAAAAAGTGAAAACGATCCAGAAGGCGCTTTTCAAACCAATCTTTTGGGTCTTAAAAATACTTTGGATATTGCTAAAGAAAAAAATCTCAAAGTTTTTTGGCCTTCATCAATTGCTGTTTTTGGCCCAACTACCACAAAAGACCAAACTCCCCAAGAAACAATTATCGAACCAACCACAATGTATGGAGTCACCAAAAGAGCCGGTGAGCTTTTGTGTCAATACTACTTTTTAAAATGGGGGGTTGATGTCCGCTCTTTACGTTATCCTGGGCTTTTAGATTACAAAACACCACCCTCAGCCGGAACGACTGAATATGCCAAATATATTTTTTATGAAGGGATAAAAAATAATTTTTATACCTGTCCTTTGAAAGAAGATACAATGCTGCCAATGATGTATATGGAAGATGCTGTTGAAGCAACTATTCAAATTATTACCGCCCAAAAAGAGAAAATTAAGATAAGAACAAGCTACAATATAGCTTCCTTTAGCTTTTCGCCAAAGATGATTGCCGAAGAACTTAGGAAATATCTTCCCAATTTTAAAATTGATTATAAAATAGATCCCCAAATCCAAAAAATTGCCGACTCATGGCCCAATTCAATTGATGACTCAAAAGCAAGAGAGGACTGGGAATGGAAACCAAAATTTAGTTTTGAGGAAACAATTAAGATAATGTTTAAAAACATTAAACAAAAAATTAAATAAAATGTCATCGATAAATTTTTTCAATCTTTTGTCTTCGGAAATAGAAAGAATTGATAATCTTGGTCTTTCCAAAAGACAAGAAAAAATTATTGAGGGATTTACCAATGATGAAGTTAAAAAAGCTATCATCGAAGGTAAAAAATATTACGTTTTTAATTCCAACGATTACCTAAGTCTTCGTTTTCATCCTCGTTTAAAAGAAAAAGAAAAAGAAGCAACCGAAAAATATGGTACTGGTCCGGGGGCTGTCCGTTTTATCTCTGGTAGTTTAAAAGTTCATAAAGATTTAGAAAAAGAGTTGGCTTATTTTCATCAAAAAGAAGAAGCAATGATTTTCTCTTCTGCATTTGCTGCCAATCAAGGAGTTATCTTTCCTCTTATTGTTGGTCAAACAAGAAACACTATGATTAACGATAAAGTTCTTGTTATTTCTGATGAATTAAATCATCGAAGTATAATTGATGCTATCCGACTGGCCAAACTACCATCAAATCAAAAAACAATTTTTAACCATATGGACATTGCCAATCTTGAATCAATAGTTAAAAATGCCTTTGATAAATTTGATCGAATCCTTATCATAACCGATGGCGTTTTTAGTATGCTTGGTGAAATTCAAAAATTAAAAGAAATTACAATGATCAAAAAAAAGTACGATGAAAAGTTCAAAAATGGAATCTTAATCATTGTTGATGATGCTCATGGAGTTGGAGTTTTGGGAAAAATGGGGCAGGGAAGTGAGGAAGAAGAAAAATGTCAAGTTGATGTTTTAATTGGTACTTTTGGTAAAGCTTTTGGTACTGACGGAGGTTATGTAGTTTCAAAAAAGATAATTATCGATTATCTTCGTGAATCGGCTGCTACTTACATTTATTCTAACAACTTAACTGCGGGGACAGCCGCTGCCTCTTTGGAAGCTTTAAAAATTCTTCAAGAAGAAGAAGGTTTTCAAATAAGAAAAAAATTAACAGACAATATTAGCTATTTTAAACAACTTGTTGAAAAAGAAAAAATTCCGATGGCTGCCAACTCTTTTCATCCAGTACAGCCGGTTTTAATTGGGGATCCAAAAAAAACAAAAAAAATCGTTAAAGAACTTTTTAATCTTGGTTTTTTAACAACTGCCATTAGCTATCCGGTGGTTCCCCAAGGTCGTGATGAAATAAGATTGCAAATCAATGCTAATCACGATAAAAAAACAATCGAACTTTTGATTGATGGATTAAAAAGATCATTAAAAAAATTTGAAGTTATATAAAAAACGACTCAACTCTTTTTTTTATTACCTGTTTATCAATCCCCATATAAGCTAAAAGTTCATGAGATTTACCTGACATGGGAATTTTAGAAACACAAAGGTGGGAAAAATTTTCCAAACTGATTCTATTTTTTAACAACAAATTAGAAACAGCCTCACCCAAACCCC